>ERZ724517.1189-NODE-1189-length-14613-cov-6.014356_pt1 | contig 14613 bp, 7 predicted proteins | sample MGYA00376050_ERZ724517 | MGnify/ENA primary metagenome ERZ724517 (study PRJEB28724, sample SAMN07190886) | activated sludge metagenome | isolation source: activated sludge of sewage treatment plant in Hong Hong | place: USA: Christiansburg, Virginia | collected... | reverse complement strand
CTTGCCGAGGGCCTTGATGGCCTGGTGATGAATCGAAATCACCTTGCTGCTGCCCTGCTCGAGATACAGCTTGGCCAGGCCGCTGCCAGCCTCCCACATGATGTTATGGGCGTGCTTGTCGTAATCCTCGTGAACGTGGACTTCAGGCGCTTCGTACTGCGTCGCGATGTCCTGGTACAAGGTGCCGCCCAGCGCCACGTTGATCAGTTGGGCGCCACGGCAAATGCCGAGCACCGGCCTGCCCGCTTCCATGAATTCGTGCAGCAGTTCCATTTCGTAGGCATCACGCAGGCGGTCGCCCGCCCACTCGGCTTGCAGCGGTTGTTCGCCATAGGATTGCGGGCTGATATCGGCACCGCCCTGCAGGACCAGCCCGTCGAGGTATTGCGGATAGTCCGACAGTCGAATGCTGCTCCGGTGCACGATGCCGTCGCCGCTGACCGAGGGGATCATGAAAACCATCACCTCGCGTGACATCACCCAATGCGCCACCGACTGTTCAAGGTATTGCAGGGACTTCGACTGGAGCCCGGTGGCCCCGGGCAGCGGATGGTAAATCCGGGCCGAAAGCCCGATACGCAAAGGGCGTCTGCTCATGATGTGCCTCCATTGTTCTCTGCTGGTACTTCGTTTTTGACAGAGGGGCGAAGTCGAGTTGCTTCGCCGAATCCCTTGATTGCCGTTTGAGTCGCTAACGGGCCAAATAATTGCATCAGCAGGATCGTTGCCATCAACATGCCAACCAGCCTGGCATCCATCCCGCTGTAGAGCATCTGGGTGTTGACCAGAAGTACCAGGGCGATGCTCGACATCGGTTGCAGGCCGATGCCCAGAAAAACGCTTTCACGCACCGTCAGGCCAATACTTTTGCGCGAAGTCAGGATGGCCAGCACCTGCCCGGCCAGTCGTGCCAGGGCAATAAGAATGGCCTCCAGCCAATAATCGCGCAGATAGGCAATGTCCAGCGCGGCCCCGGCGAGTACGAATGTGATCACCAGGAATACACGGGCGTCACTGGCGATGCGGATAGCAACGACTTTACGCTCACGGTCGATTGCACTGACCAGAATGCCGAAGATCAGCATGGGTAAAAATACCGAGACTTCAAGATAAATTGCCGTGCCGACGCCCAGCACGATGGTGCCCAGAATCAGCAGGTGCTGGTGTTCCACTTGTCGCTCAAGCCTGTCTGCGCCAAGCAGAACCAATCCGGCGCAGGCGCCGCCAAGAACAATCGAGCCGAAGATGCTTCCCAGCGCACTGCTTACTCGTGCAAGTCCACTCATTGGCGCGCTATCGATCAAGAAGGGGACGAGCAGCACTATCGCAGCAAACGCAACGGCACCGTTGATGGCTACCATCGTGTAAAGCAAGCCGGTACGGTCGCCTTTGGCGCCGACGTCACTACAGGTCGCGATGGTGATGGCGGGCGACGTGGCTACACAAAGGGCTGCTGCAAACAACGCAGAGCCCGTAGAAAAGCCCCAATAGCGAAACAGGGTCAATACCAGGAAGCCCGCCATCAAGGAAAGAGCGCACCCCGCCAACAAACGATTGCGAACGTCTTCCAGGTTCCTGCGCGGAACCAGATAGCCCAGTTCGAAGAGAATCAGCCCAAGGGCCAGATCGATGAAAAGTTGTGCCGACTCGATGTCTAAAAGTGTTACCCAATTCAGCCCGCTCTGGCCAACCAGCAGGCCGAACAGCACGTAGCCAGTTGTTCTTGGCAGGGCAAATGTCCTTCGCGACACTTCGCCTGCGGCCAAGCCACCGAGCAATACCAGACCGAAAAGTTGGATCGAATTGAACATGTTGATAGTGGCAGGACACCCGGAAATTTTTGTCGAAGGACAGACGATGAGAGCATGAATATACATTGCTTAACAATATAATTACACATTGACTCTTTGCCTGGAGCCCGTATTGAACGCCGACAATCATTCCAGCACGCTCACCATTGATGTGCTTCGCCAGTTTCGCGTGATCTTCGGATCGATGCGCCAATACTTCCGTTTGGTCGAGGAGCGTTGCGGGTTGCCTGCCTCTCAGATGTGGGTTTTGCAGGAGGTATGCCGCACGGAAGGGATTGGAATCAATGATATTGCGACGCGGATGGGCATTCACCAGTCCACCGCGAGTTTGTTGGTCGAAAAACTGGTCTCGGGCGGCATGGTTTCCAAGTTTCGACAGAGCGATGACCAGCGAAGGGTTCGCCTGCGCCTTGAGCAGGCCGGACAGAATGCGCTCGCCAATCTTCCGGGGCCGGCCGAAGGCATCGTTCCGGCGGCTTTGTCAGCCTTGCCGGAGGTCGTTCTCAAAACATTGAATATCAATCTTGATGCCTTGATTTCCGAGTTGCCGTCGGGAGAGAAAAGTTTTGCAGGAACCCCCCTGGCCGACATGGTGGGCCGGGCCAAGCCATGAACTTTCGGATAGCTGAAAGCTTGTGCGTTGCTGGTGCACCCAGCCGAGCCGTGAGCCAAACCGATTCTGATGGCGAGGGCGAGGAAGGATTGTGATTCAATACATTTTCCAGCTTATTGGCTTTTTGGCAGTTCTCTCAATTGCAGGGTGCGCAAGCACACCGGAGCCCGTGTCGCCTGTCGGCAAGCCGACGCCACCCGCAGTAGCTGAACCAGAAGCACCGTCCACGACAACGGAAACGCAAGTTATCGCGTCGGTGAAACCAGAGAACAACGTCTTTTTCGCACAGGGGTCATCGGCTATTGACGAAACAGGCAAAGCAACCCTGCGGCTTCATGCGGAACGTCTCAAGGCCAACCCAAAAACACGGGTCACTTTGATCGGGCATGCCGAGAGCTTTGGCAGCCGAGCAATGAGCATTGCCATTGCCGACAAGCGAGTAAGTGTCGTCCATGCCAAATTGCGAGCGTATGGCGTACCGTCACGCCAATTGCTACGTGCCAATATGGGTATCGAAAAGAACAGCAAAGCCTGTCAATCTCAGGATTGCCGGGCCCTGATGCGGCGCGTTGAACTCAGGTACGCCAAGGTTCGCTGATGAGCGATGTCGATAAAGGCGCCGGTACAATGTTCGCACCAGTATTCACGGGAGGTGAAAACTTGAATCGAGTCATTGCAGCAGCGCTCGCTACGCTCCTCTCCTTCGGTGTTTTTGCCTCCGAGCCTGTTGTCGATGAAACGCTCGTAGCGGCTGAGGCTGTTGCGCTATCAACCGATAGCGAAGTCGTGGTGACCCCCATTCCCATGCCTGCTTCGGTGATAGAGCTTGCGACCACCGGAAAGCCCGTGGTGAAGCTTCGGTCGGCCAGGCGCTCGAAGCTGGCTCAAAACAGGCCGCTACCGAAGATGATGCTATCGCGGGTGGAGCGCCATCAAATGGCGCTCTTGGCACCCAAGCCGAAGAACGGTGAGCAGGCAGTCAGCAAGCAATTACATGACCAAAACGGTGATGCGGGGTACGACGAACTGGTAATTCACCGCTCCTTCAACCGTCCAAAGCTAGTCAGTGAAATTGAAGACGATGAGGACGCTTCAGATACTGCGGAGCTTTCGGAAACGATAAAACTACGGCTGTTCATTGCACGCATGAGGGCAGTCGAGGCCCATGCCTTGGCACAGGTAGGCGATACGGACGACGATCTGTCCGACACCGTCAAACTACGCTTGGCCAATGCGCGAATGAATGCGGTTCAGGCGCACAGAAATAAGTTCAGCTGAACTGGCGCCAATCCTGGTTGCCATTTTGCTCGCAGCAACATTGAGTGCACATTCCGGTCAGCTTGACTGCCTGGGACGGATTTCTCTGACCAATGTTTGAGTATCTTGCTTCTAATAACCGGTATTAGGCAGCAGATCTAGTGGGGCGGCATTCGTCCCAGTCTGGTTAGACGTCAGCAATCGGCGTAGTACCGGTCATTCAAAATTGACGTACCCAGCGGCGGCTTTGGCCGAAATCCGGCCTCATGCCAGTGGGAACAGGCAGTTGATCGACCTAAGCGGCCGGAGAAGACCTCAATGAAAAATGCCCGGTTCTGAGTACAGAGCGGCCATTGCCATTCTGAGACGGTGAATGAAAGCTTCTACGTCTTGGTTAGGTCGGCTCCGTGCCCAATTAGGCCGGTCGGCGTTCCTGCAAGCTGACACTCTTAAGTGTTTTACATCGGAGGCAAGGAGACCCGTTCCTGTAATGCTTTCCCAGCCTTGAGATGGTGCACCAGAAACCTTCTCACCAATTTTCAGATTCCGTCCCACCAGAGTTGGGCGATAGTTTGGCCAATATGACTAACACTTTAGATGGTTGCAGTTTTCACCGCGCCCCTTCGCGCATGCTTTAGCGCACGCTGACACTGATCCGGTCGTAGCGGCCCTGTTCGTCCATCACCGTAATGTCGACGCGGCCAGTTTCGGTCAGGCTATGGATCAGAGGTAGGGTGGCCGTGCGGTGGGCGACCAGTCGTCCGTTTATCAGCCAATAGACTTGCCCGCGCTGGCCGCGCAGTTCGAGGCGAATGATCGGTGGCTGGTCAGGGCGAGAGCGTTTGATGACTTCGCCGTTGCTTAGTCCGACGATGCTCAGACCGGCTTCCGGTACGGCCTGGCTCTGGCACTTGGCGTCCCAGTCCGGGGACTGAGCCTTGGCGCGGAGGTCCGCGCTCAGCCAGGGCTCCAGCGCAGCTGGCCAGCGCACGGCTTCGACCCGGCGGCGCGGGCGGTCGCTGCATTCCGGCGTGACGCGTCGGCCGCTGGCAGCGTCAACTTCGTAGGCATAGCGCACTTCGCCGTTGCGCAGGCGGTCGGGGAAGGTCGGCGGCGCAGTGTCGTTGAGCACCCAGGCCAGGGCTTGCCGGTGGCAGAGGGCTTCTTCGGCCGGGTCGAAACGGGTGCCGAGCGGCCAGCAGATCTTTTCCTGATGTACTGAAGCGGGTGGCGTTCGGCTTGTTGCCGGCTGGCTGTCGACAGCCGAGAAGATGTCGACAAGTAGCGGCGCGGCGATGTTGGCCCCAAAAAATCCCGGGTTGGGCGTGCCGTCCGGTCGGCCGATCCAGACGCCGACGGTGTAGCGGTCCGAGACGCCAATCGACCACGCATCGCGAAAACCGAAACTGGTCCCGGTTTTCCAGGCGATGCCGCGGCGAATGCCGGATCCCTGCTCGATGGCGCGCCCGACCGGACCTCCTGATTCGAGCACGTCACGAATGATGAAGGCGGCGCCTGGCGACAGCATGCGCTGCTCGACGAGCGGCGCGTCCGTCGTGTAGCGCGGTTTGCCGGAGACACCTTGGCGGGCGAAGGCAGTATAGGCACCGACCAGTTGCTCGAGCGTCGTACCGGCACCGCCGAGGATGACCGAGAGATTGGGCGTTTCGCCCTTGGGGAAGTCGAGCTTGAGGCCGCCCCGGCGAAGCGCGGCGACAAAGCGATTCGGCTCCAGGCGATCGAGGACTTCGACGGCGGGCACGTTGAGCGATTTTGCGAGGGCTTCGGAGACGCTGACCGCGCCATGGAAGGATTGCTGGAAGTTGCCCGGCTGGTAGCCGCCGAAGGATTGCGGCACGTCAGCGAGCAGCGATTCAGAGTGGATCAACCCTTCATCGAGCGCCAGTCCGTAGAGGAAGGGCTTGAGCGTCGAACCAGGCGAGCGCGAGGCGCGCACCATGTCGACGAAGGCGAAGCGGTCGGCGTCGCCGAAATCAGCCGAGCCGGCATAGGCGCGGACTTCCAGCGTTTCGTTGTCGACCACTAGTGCGGCCATCGAGACACGCGGTGGCAGGGCCGGTAGTCGGCTGCTCAGGAGCAGCTCGACCGTCTGCTGGGTCTGGGCGTCGATGGTCGTATCGATGCGTTGCCGGCCACGCGCTTCCTTACGTAGCCGCTCTGCCAGCAGGGGCGCGAGCAGCGGATCGCGCGCGGTCTGGGCGATGATCGGCTCCTGTAGGGCATCCTGAATTTCGCTGTCGGGCCAGACGTAAGCCATGCGGTGCAGCACCTTGTCGCGTGCCACGCGGGCACGCGCCGGCTGGCGATCCGGGCGCAGGCGGGACGGGGCTTGCGGCAGCACAGTGAGGAGGGCGGCATCGGCGTGGCTCAGTCGCTTGGCCGGTTTGCCGAGATAGGTCCGGCTGGCCGCCTCAATACCTTCCAGCACGCCACCCATGGGCGCGTAATTGACGTAGATGGCGAGGATTTCATCCTTGCTGTAGCGTCGCTCCAGTTGCAGGGCGCGCAGAATCTGCTTGCCCTTGCCGGCCAATGAGCGCGGCGTCGGCTCGATGATTCGGGCGACCTGCATGGTCAGCGTCGAGCCCCCGGAAACGATCTGGCCGTGGCGCAACCATTGCCACGCAGCGCGCGTCAGGGCGAGCGGATTAACGCCAGGATGCCAGCGGAACCAGCGGTCCTCGTAACGTTCCAGCGCCTGTAGGTAGAGCGGTGAAACGTCTTCGAGAGCCACTGGGTGGCGCCAGACATGGTCACGGTCGGGAAAAGCCCGCAACGGTGTGCCGTCGCGGGCGACGATGAGTAGGGCATTCGGAGCATCGCGCCCCGGCACCGGCGGCGGAAAGGCGAGATCAAGTACCACCAGTACCAGCAAGGCGAACAGCACGCCCCACGCCCAGCGCGGCTGGCGTTTCAGCCAGTCGCGCCAGGAAGTCAGCTTGTCTGCTCCGCGCACCGGGCCTTAGGGCTTGGCTGGTGCGGGGGCTGCCACTGCGACGGGCTCCGGAGTCGGTGCGGTGGCCACCAGCTTTTCCTTGCCGTCGGTCACGGTCAACATGGCATCGCCGGTGGCCAGGCCATAAACGTCCGGACGGTACATATCCTCGGCGTAAACCGGCGGGAAGACGAACTTGCCGGGGGTGACAACACGGGCCCGGTAGAACAGGCTGAGCTTGCCCTGCAGTCGTGCGGCTACGACGAAGCGGTCATCGCGGAACTCGACGTGCTGGATGCGCGGATCCTGCATCGCCTCGGCCGGATTGACGTTGTTGATCGTCGTACTGGCCATGCCTTCACCCTGGGCGATGTTGAGATTTTCGATCTCGAGCCCGGCCGGGATATGGTCGACCACCATGCCGGTATTGACCCAGCTATGTGGATTGACGTTGATGCGGACGATGACCGATTCGCCGACCTTGAGCGCGCGGCTCTTCATCGGCTTGCCATCGGCCTCGAATAGGTCGCGGCTCAGCGCAATGGCATCGTCGCGGTTGGCTGGCATCTTCGTCGGGTTGCCGCTCAGGCTGAGTTGCAGGTAGAGTTTTTCCTTGTGCGTGTTCTTGATGCGGATGCCGCCCTGCAAGACGCCTGCCGTCAGCGGCCGGATGAGGCTGCCGGAGCCGTTGATGGTCTCCGGCTTGTCCTTGCCGAGCACTTCGGCCGTCCAGCCCGTCTCGCCTTCGCCGGCTTTGGTGAAATTGCGGCCGAGCAGGAAGAGGGCGAGCTTTTCCTGTGTGCTGGTGTAGCGGTTCTTGCCCAGTTCAGCGGCAGCGACGGCAACCAGATTGTCCTGACCCTCAATTTTCAGCTTGTGGCGGTCGAGCAGGGCATAGGACAGTGCCGCATCGCGCAGCGGACTGCCGTAGTCGCCCCACCAGTAGCCGTTGTCGCGGCTCTTCTTGACGCCTTCGGCGAGCGCCGTCTGGGCGCGAGTTTCGTCGCCCATGAGCTTGAGGGCCAGGCCGAGATGAATCAGGGCCAGCCCGGAATGGGCCTGGGTACGGACTTCGAACATCTGGCGCAGGGTGGACAGTGGCGCCTTGGATTCGCGGGCCAGCACATAGGCGCCGTAGGAAAGCACGCCGAAGCGGCCGGATCCCCCGTAACGGTAGTCCTGCCAGCCGTTCTCGTTGTAGGTCAGCTTGCCGGCGGGCAGGCCGGCGGCGCCTTCCTGCAGATTCTTGAGCAGGAATTCTTGGGCATTCTTCTGCATCGCCTCCGGTACCTTGAAGCCCTGTTCGCGAGCGTCGAGCAGAAAGTTGCCGACGTAGGCCGAGAGCCAGTACTGATATTCGGAAACATTGCCCCACAGGCTGAAACCGCCGTTCGGTGCCTGCATGGCGCCGAGCCGGGCAATGGCCTTTTCCAGCATGTCGGCCCGCTGTTCGCGGGTGTAAGCCTTGAGGCCAAACAGCTTGGCACCATCCTCGTCAATCAGGACGTGCGGGTAGGCAGTGCTGGTCGTCTGCTCTGCGCAGCCGTAGGGATAGGTAAGCAGGCCCTGGATGGCACTGCGCACGTCGATTGGCGCCTTGTCGGAAAGAACTAGATGCGACTGGACGGTGCTCCTGATGAAACCGCCGAGCTCGGCCTCCTTGATCTCGACCGTTTCGCCCGGCCCGACAGCAAGCAGCCTGAGCACCTGCTGCTGCGGTGTCGCCGCTTGTACCTGCAGGCCGAAGCTGCGTTCAAGCTTGAGTCCGGCAGCGCTGCTGACCAGCACACGGACATCGGTCAGGCCGAAGGCATTACCGGCTTCGAGCGGGAAGCGCAAGGTCTCCTTTTGTTGATCCTTGAGGTCCAGTTCGCGTTCGGCGTTCTGAATCTTCAGGCCATCGGCATTCTCGATACGAACTTTTAGCTTTTGCGCCGCGCCGGACAGGTTGTGCAGGTCGAGCGCAATGGTGGCGTTGTCGCCGACGGTCAGGAAGCGCGGCGTCATGAGTTCGGCGACCAGCGGTGCAGCGACGATGGTTTCCGCCTCGGCGTTACCGAACTTGTCGGGCGCGGCAACGACCGCCATCAGCCGCAGGGTGCCATTGAAGTCTGGCACGTCGAGCGTGATCTCGGCTTCGCCCTGGTCGTTGAGCAGCACCGGCCCGGAGAACAGGTCGACCAGACGCACCTTCTTGGGCAGGCTCTTGGTGGCCTTCGGCGCGGCGTCACCACCGAACTTCAGCTTACCCTTCTGGCCGCCCATTTTCTCGATCAGGCGGCCATAAACATCGTACTGGTCAGCGCCGTAGCGCAACTTGCCGAAGAAATGGCCGTGCGGGTCAGGTGTTGCATAGCGGGTGATATTGAGAATGCCGATATCAACCGCCGAAAGCGTGACCACGGCTTGCTGACCGGCGATCCCGGGCACCTTGACCTTCACTTTGAGGCGCGAGTCCGGCAGTATTTTCTTCGGCGCATCAAGGCTGACCGCCAGCTTGCGGTCGCCGCGTTCGAGCGGCAGGTGGGCCAGGCCGAGCGCCCGCGCCGGCGTGACCTTCTCGCCGGCACTACCCGGCCGCAGCACAACAGCCGAGACGTAGAGGTCGTGCCGCTTCCATTCCTTGTCGACTGGTATCTCGATGGTCGTTCCCTCAAGCGCTACCGAGGTGCGCTTGAGCCAAAGGGTCTTGTCACCCTCGACAGTGATTAGGGCTTCGCCGGCATGCGGCGGCGTGATGGTCAGTTTGGCTGTTTCGCCATCCTGGTAGGCCGGTTTGTCGAACTTGAGCGCCACGCGGTCGGGGCGGACGCCCTGGGTTTCATCTCCACGGGCACTCCAGCCCGCGTAGAAGCGGTATTTTGTCGTCTGCTGCGTCGCCGGATCGGTAATTTCCAGGCGATAGCGGCCGTATTTGACTGGCACGCCAATCTTGCCGCGTGCCCCGTCGGGAATGCTGATGCTGGCCGAGTCGACCAGTTCGTCAGTTTCGGTGAAACCCGAATGCCAGCCGCGCTGATCGTCGAAGCGCCAGTAATAGTCGCGGTTTTCACGGAACAAACGAACCGGTAGCCCGGCGCCAGCGCTCAATTTGCCCTCGGCATTGGCCCGTACGACTTCGAACTGCGCGATGCTGCCTTCGCGGGCGTAGTCGCCAGTGAACAGGGGACGGACGCCAACCAGCACCGGGGCCGGCCAGATGACCCGTTCAAAATTACGAACCACCGGCCGCCCGCCACTTTCGAGCAGGCTCAGTGTGGTTCGCACGGTGTAGGGCGAACGCTTGCCCTTGGCCGGGGCGAGGTCGACATTGAGATCCAGGCTGCCATTTTCATCGAGCTGGTTCTGCTCAAGTTCGACGCGCTGGCGCTGGCTGTCCTCATTGGTATCGCCGAACTCGAAGCCGGGTAGCTTCTGAGTGAGCGGGTTTTTCTGGCGCTCGAAGACGGCGACGCCGAGCAGTTGATTACCGGCGGCGGGTGCGCCGTAGAGATAGGCGCCCTTGACGGCGATGCTCAGCGTGTCGTCGGGCGAGACGGTGGCCTGCTTACTGCTCAAGTCCAGTTTCATGCGTTCCGGCAGGAATTCCTCGACCCCGAAGCGGAAACTTGTGGTTGCCAGCTTGTCCGCCGGGTCGGCTCGCAGTTCCAGGGTCCAGCTGCCGGTCGGGGCATCGACCGGCAATTCGATGCGGCTCTGATAGTAGCCGCCCAGCTTGCCATCCGGCTGCCAGGTCGCGGTGAATTGACTCTTGCCGTCCGGGCGCTTAAGAATGGCCTGGATCGGCTGGGCCGGGACCGGGCGTCCGTCAGCGTCTCGCGTCAGTACCGAGAGATCGAACTTCTCGCCGGGGCGGTACAGGTTGCGGCCGGAATAGGCGAACAGGCGAACTGGTCGGCCGGGCAGCCCGGCGACATCGTATTCAGACAGATCAAGCGCAGGTTCCTTGAGGGTAATCATCGAAATCTGCTGGCCGTGGCGAGCGACGACGACCTTGGCGGCAGCCGGCCGTTCAGTGAAGTTGGCCCGCCCACTACTGTCGGTTTCCGCGCGGGCGACCACCTTTGCGTTCTCGTCCATCCACGCCACCTCGGCGCCGGAAACCGCCTTGCCGGTGGTCAGCGAACTGACGTATGCATCAGCCCCCTTGGCGAACAGCCGAGTGCTCAGGCCAAGATCACTGACGTAAAAATAGGTCACCTGATAGTCGTAGCGGAAGCGGTTTGGTTGGCTCATGACCGCGATGTAGATGCCGGGTTCGCGCAGTTCCTTGATGTCCTCGACCGGAATGAAGGTGACGTTGCGCTTGTTGGGCTTCTGTTCGGTCAGGAAGCGACCGACGAAGACGCTCTCGGTCAGGTTGTGTAGACTGTCGAGTGACCAGTTGTTCACGGCGCCCTTAAGGTCGGTCGCGCGCCAGTCGTAATCGCCGTCGTACTCCGGGTCGTAATCGTAGTCGTTCTGTTGGCGTTTGGCCCGCTGCGGGCGCGGCCCGCTGATCACCTTGTCGAGGAAGCGTGGCAACTGGTCCGGTTTGACGCGGAGAAACTGGACATCGACCTCGGGCACGTTGACCGTGACCACCGGCAGTCCACCATTCTGCTTCGCCGGCAGCACCATGCCGCGACTGGCAAAGTAGTATGCCGGCGAGACGATGGCTGTAACCACCGAGTAGCGGCCTTCTTCGACGAGCTTCTCGCCGGCCAGCGACGGCAGGCCGGCGGCAACGCGGACGACGTAGCGGGTCTTCGGCTTGATATGCGGGAAATACAGGATGCGCGGGTTGTCGCTGACGACCCAGGCGCCCTTGACCAGCTTGCCGCCGTCGATTGCGACATCCTCCGGCGTGCTGCTGATTTGAGGGGTGCCGTTGCCGGGTCCGCCCACGCTTTCGTTGTTGCTTTCCTCGTCATCCGTTCGGACACGCGGCTTGGCATCGCCGGGGCGCAGCGGCATCTCGAAAACCTGGATCTGCTCGTCGTAGCCTTTGCGGGCATCCATCGGATGCGTGAAGCTCAGCGCCAGCGCGGGCGAACCTTCAAAGTCGCGGTTGGTAAAGTCAGCGATCTGGAACGGCCCATCGACCGGACCACCGTTATCGGCATTCCATGTTTTGACGAAGTACACGCCGGCTGCCGCAACGATGGCAACGATCAGCAACAGCGGAACTATCCCGAAACCCCGACGCAGTAGCGAACGCAACATCGACTTCTCCCTGGACCCAGCTCATCCGATGCTTGGCACCGATAGTAATATTTAGATCGCAAATTATGACATGGCGTTTCGCCGTCTGTGGCGCTTGTTGTCGATGTAGCGCTCGACCTAAACAGCCATGCTTTGACCGGTTTGAAATGCCTAATAGGTAGGCGCACTTGCGGCTATTTCCCACAGACTTCCACTGTGAAGCTCGATCCTGGTTTCGGTCTCATATGATTTCCCTTGGGCCAAGGTGCAGGTTGCGTTTCCTTTTCCGTATCGAGTTTGTAAATGGAATCGATGGTTCCACAAGCGCTCGTCACATATTGTTTTAGTTCTTTCATGGCCGTCGTATCGTGCAGGCCGAAAGGGGAATGATTTTCACAAAACCGCTGAGCAGACAGATATTGACAATTACGATACTTGGATTCGGCTCGAAGGTATCGAAGCCCCGTCAACTGGTTCTGTACTATGGAAATGGAAAGAGCACAATCCGACCCAAAATAAAAGGAAAACCGGACCCAAGTGCCCGAATCGTCGTCGATTTTTCCCTGATATTCATAGGGCATAGCGCCGTCTGTTGCCCGTCGGAATTTTACGGCAGGGAAGAATTTTTTCATTTCGTCTTCCGTAACGCAGGAATATGAGGGTAAGCCAATAAATGCCATTTCCGCCTTTGTACTGTCTTGCAGCTGATATGTATCGTCACATCGAACCTGTCGCGTTATTTCGTAGCTAAATTCTGCATCCCTGGACTTGAATGCCCGATTGATTGAAATTGCGGGCAGTTGAACATTTCCGACCCCTGATGGCATAACGCGATACCAGAATGGTGAAGAAGGGGACAATCTGGTAGTTTGCAACGAACGCGGTTCCCGCGCGCAATCGGCGGGGGTTCCCAAGCATGAACGCCGCTTCACCGGCTTCGACGACAAGATCGTCGCCATGTACGCCCGGGGCATGACCGTCCGCGAGATTCAGGGCTTCCTGGCCGAGCAGTACGGCACGGAGGTCTCACCCGAATTCATCAGCTCGGTCACTGATGCGGTGATGGCTGAGGTCACCGCTTGGCAGTCGCGGCCGCTGGAGCCGATGTATCCGGTCGTCTTCTTCGACGCCCTGCGGGTCAAGATTCGCGAGGATGCCGTGGTTCGCAACAAGGCGATCTACCTGGCCTTGGGCGTACTGCCGGACGGCACGCGGGACATCCTCGGGCTCTGGATCGAGAACGCCGAGGGCGCCAAGTTCTGGATGAAGGTCTTCAACGACCTCAAGACCCGGGGCGTGGCCGACATCCTGATCGCCGTTACCGACGGACTAAAGGGCATGCCCGAAGCGTTGGCCGCCGTCTTCCCGGCCACCACACTGCAGACCTGCATCGTGCATCTGATCCGTAACAGCCTCGATTACGCCAGCTGGAAGGATCGCAAGGCACCGGCGGCAGCGATCAAGCCGATTTACACGGCACCCAGTGCCGAAGCCGCGCTGGCCGAACTCGAGGACTTCGCACTGGGCCCGTGGGGCGAGAAATTCCCGACCGTGGCCGCCGCCTGGCATCGGGCCTGGGACCGGGTCATTCCCTTCTTTGCCTTCCCGCCGGCAATCCGCCGGGTGATTTACACGACCAATGCCATCGAGAGCATCAACGCCCGGCTGCGCAAGATCATCAAGACGCGTGGCCATTTCCCGAGCGACGAGGCCGCCACCAAGCTGATCTGGCTGGCCTTGCGCAAAATTACCGCTGATTGGGGACGGGCGGCCAAGGACTGGAAGGACGCCATGAACCAATTTGCCATCCTCTACGCCGAACGCTTTGAAGCGGCCCGTGGCTAAAATGACCACCGATTTTCCCACCGCGCCGGGCGCCTACAGTCTGAACTGACCTTCGGCACCCGTCACCGTGGAAAAGTCTCCTCACGCCTCACACACAGAAATTCTGACACCCCCACTCGGCCTGCCAATATTCCTGATTCATAGTTCGCGCTGGATCTTCTAATCTCAGCTGCGACGCCGCTCACGAAATCATTTTGCTATCAATACCTCATGCAGGCGCTAGAGAAAACGATTCCTTTGTAATTTTCTCGTCAAGTGTCCAAATCCATCACCCACCAGCGGTTTCTTGCATTGGAGGGTTTCAGCCAGGGATTGGCGCGCGAATATCGCAATTTATGACATATTCTTGAAGCAGCCCCGTCTGGGATGTCATAGTCTCACCCAGTGACATTGTGGTGCCAAATAATGTTTGGGTGTTGTTTATTGCGATGGAGCGAGCTTGGTATGACCAAATCCGAACGATTCGGGATCATTGAACGCATGCTGCTTTCCCGGCGCAGTGTCACCTTTGCCGACATGCAGCAGCGCCTCGAAGTCTCGCGTGCCACCCTGCACCGCGATTTGCGGGATCTCAAGGAGCGTATGCAGGTGCCCATCGTCTGCGACCGCGATACCGGCATTTACCGTATCGATGCCAGCGTCGAGCGCTACGAACTCCCCGGCGTCTGGTTCTCGGCCGGCGAAATTCACGCTCTGCTCAGCATGCAGCAACTGCTCGCCGCCTTCGACGCCGGCGGCCTGCTCGCCGAGCACGTCGGCCCGCTGCGCCAGCGCCTGCTCGGCATGCTCGAAAGCACTACCGACTCGGCCGACGACATCGCCCGCCGCATCCGCATCCTGAGTGCCGCTGCCCGCCACTACGCACCGCAACACTTCCAGCACATCGCCGCCGCCCTCATGGAACGGCGCCGCCTCAGCATTGAATACGTCGCCCGCAGTAGGGGCGA
>ERZ724517.1187-NODE-1187-length-14621-cov-7.184471_pt1 | contig 14621 bp, 11 predicted proteins | sample MGYA00376050_ERZ724517 | MGnify/ENA primary metagenome ERZ724517 (study PRJEB28724, sample SAMN07190886) | activated sludge metagenome | isolation source: activated sludge of sewage treatment plant in Hong Hong | place: USA: Christiansburg, Virginia | collected... | reverse complement strand
ATGATCAACGCCGGCAAGGCTGCCATCCGCGAAATGGCCGACGGCTGGACCATCGTCACCAAGGATCACAGCCTTTCCGCGCAGTGGGAACACACGGTCCTGGTCACCGCCAGCGGCTACGAAGTCCTCACCCTGTCTGCCGGTTGCCGCCCCAAGCCTGACTGGATCGCGTAATGGGCGTTGATGTTGCCGCACTGCGCAACGAAGTCAAGGCCGGCCAGCAGGCGCTGCGCGAGTCCTACGCGCTGACCAGCGACGCACCGGCACTGCTCCGCAATCGTTGCCGGCAGGTCGATGACATCCTTGTCCGCCTTTGGGCGGGGCTCGACTTCCCGGCCACGCTGGCCCTGGCTGCCGTTGGCGGTTACGGCCGCGGTGAACTCTATCCGGCTTCCGATATCGACCTCCTGATCCTGCTGCCGCACGAGCCCGACGAGGCGCTGCAGGAGCGGCTGGCGACACTGGTCGGCCATTTCTGGGACATCGGCCTTGAAATCGGGCACAGCGTGCGCACGGTTCAGGATTGCCTCGACGAGGCGAGCGGCGACATTACCGTCCAGACCGCCCTCCTCGAAGCGCGCCAGCTGACCGGCAACAAGAAGCTATACGCCACCTTCCAGAAGCGCTTGCGCGGCAACCTCGACCCGCTGGTCTTCTTCGAACGCAAGCGCCTGGAACAGCAGGAGCGCTACCTCCGCTTCAACGAGACACCGTACAGCCTCGAACCCAACTTCAAGGAGGCGCCGGGCGGCCTGCGCGACCTTCAGGTCATTTTCTGGGTTGCCCAGGCTGCCGGTTTCGGCACGACCTGGGCGGACCTGGAAAAGCACGGCTTCCTGACCGGCGAAGAACTCTTTCATGTGAAGCGCTGCGAGGACTACCTGCGCCACCTGCGAATCCGCATGCACTTGATGGTCGGCCGCCGCGAAGACCGCCTCCTGTTCGACTACCAGAATACGCTGGCGGCGCAATACGGCCTCGAATCCACGCCCGCCAAGCGCGCTTCCGAACGCCTGATGCAGGGTTACTACCGCAACGCCAAGGCCATCACGCTCATCAATACGATCCTGATGCAGAACATCGGTGCCGCGCTGGCGCCCGAGAGCGAACAGCTTCCGCAACCGATAGACGCCAATTTCCAGGCGGTCGGCGGACTGCTCGACATCCGCGACGAAAACGCCTTCACCCTGAATCCGGGCCTTATCTTCGACAGCTTTCTGGTCATGCAGGAAAACTCCGACCTGCACGGCATGACCGCCAATACCCTGCGTGCGCTGTGGAGTGCCCGCGAACTCATCACCCCGGCCTTCCGCGCCCAACCCGACAATCGCGCCGCATTCCTCAGGCTGATTCAGGGTCGCCGCGGCGTGGTGCACGAATTTCGCCGCATGAACCAGCTCGACATCCTCGGCGCCTACCTGCCGGCTTTCGGACGCATCGTCGGGCAGATGCAGCACGACCTGTTCCATGTCTATACGGTGGACCAGCATATCCTGCAGGTCCTGCGCAATATCCGGCGCTTCACGATGAGCGAGTTTGCGCATGAGTACCCGCTCTGCGCACGCGCCATCGCCGAGCTCGAGCGCCCCTGGCTGCTCTACGTTGCAGCGATCTTCCACGACATCGCCAAGGGGCGCGGCGGGGACCATTCGGAACTGGGAACGGCCGACGCCCGCGAGTTCTGTGAAGAGCACGGTTTTCCCGAGGAAGACACGGAACTCGTCGTCTGGCTGGTCCGCCAGCATCTGGTGATGTCCCAGGTTGCGCAGAAGGCGGACCTGTCCGATCCGGACGTGATCGCCGCGTTCAGCCAACTGGTTGGCGATGCGCGCCATCTGACCGCCCTCTATCTGCTGACCCACGCCGACATCCGCGGCACCAGCCCCAAGGTCTGGAACCATTGGAAAGGCAAGCTGCTGTCAGATCTCTACTATCTGACGCTCGAGCATCTCGGTCAGGGGGTCAGGCGGGCGCCACAGGGCATCATCGCCGAGCGCCAGGCAGAGGCCATGCGCCTGTTGCGCTACTTCGCGCTCTCCGACACCGTGCATGAACGACTCTGGAAGCAGCTGGATACCGTATATTTCCTGCGTCATTCGGCTGAGGAAATCGCCTGGCACACCCGTTCACTGCATTACCGGATATTCAACGACCAACCAGTCGTCCGTGCCCGCCTTTACCAGGAAGGCGAAGGCCTGCAGGTCCTCGTCTATACCAAAGACCAGCCCGACCTGTTCGCCCGCATCGTCGGCTTCTTCGCGCGTTCCGGGTACAGCATCGTCGATGCCAAGATCCATACGACGGAACACGGTTACGCGCTCGACAGCTTTGTCGTACTCAATGTTGCCCAGCCCGACAACGACCGCGAAATGATTGCCTACATCGAACATGAGCTGACCGAGCGGCTGGCCCGCGTGGCTCCGCCCGAAGCCCCTTCGACCGGCCGTCTCTCGCGCCAGGTAAAACATTTCCCGATCAAGGCCGAGGCCGACATCCGGCCCGACGAGCGTGGCGCTCACTTTGTCCTGACCCTTACCGCAGCCGACCGGCCCGGCCTGCTCTACACGGTGGCCAACACCCTGGCCGAACACGGGGCCAACCTCCATACCGCAAAGGTCTCGACGCTGGGCGAGCGGGCGGAGGACGTCTTCCTGATCAGCGGCGGCGACCTCGCCCGAAGCAGCAGCCGGATCCAACTCGAAACCGAGTTGATGGAGCGCCTGAAAGTCTAGACCGGCTGATTGCCGTTCGCCAGACCGTCGCCCTGGCAACCCACGAGTTGCTCGATCACGGACCTTACCCGCTCCATCGCCTCCTGGAGGACCGCTTCAAGGCTGTCGAAATGGATGCCATTGGCGCTGCTGCCCCGCCCTGCCGCGTGGTTGGCGACGACGCTGATGGCAGCGTATGGCACGCCAAGTTCGCGGGCCAGGGCGGCCTCGGGCATCCCGGTCATGCCGACGAGATCGGCACCATCGCGCTCCAGGCGGTTGATTTCGGCAGCGCTTTCGAGGCGGGGACCCTGTGTCGCCGCATAAACGCCACCTACCTTCATCGCGATACCCAGTGCTTGTCCGGCCTCGCGAATCCTGCCGCGCAGGCTGCCGTCGTAAGGTTCGGTAAAGTCGATGTGGGTGACGGGTGTCCCGTTCCCGTCGAAGAAACTGGCCTTGCGTCCCCAGGTGTAGTCGATGATCTGGTCGGGAATCACGATGTCACCCGGCTGCAGGTCGCTGCGGATGCCTCCCACCGAGGCGACGGAAATTATCCCGGCCGCCTTGTGATGGTGCAGCGCCCACAGGTTGGCCCGATAATTGACCACGTGCGGCGGAATCGTATGGCCATAGCCGTGACGCGGTAGGAACATCGCCGGCTTGCCGCATATCTGGCCGAAGACCAGTGCGCCGGAGGGCTCGCCATAAGGGGTGCGCACGACTTCACGGTGCGATACATCCAGACTCGACAGCGTGGTGAGTCCGCTGCCGCCAATGATTGCCAGCATTCAGTTCTTCCTTTCGGCCAACAGGGAGGCCAGCGTCGGGACCACACCCTTCAGCGACGGATGAGAGCGCCGGAGTTGCTCCAGACCGGCGACGCTACCATCGAGTTTGCGATAAAGTGCGTTGCGCCGTTCGGCGACGAACGGCAGGCCCGACAAGGTCTTCCCCAGATGATAGCGGGTCAGCGTATCGCGACCGAGATCCTTGGCCTGCCAGGGAATCGCCGTGCGATCGACGAGATGGAGCGCGCGCACCGAGGGCAGGCGCGCTGCCAGTTCGGCCACCTGACGATGGATACCCTCCCGGTAGGCGGCAACCGCCTGGCCGCCGTCGCTGCCGGCGGCACCGGTGACGTCGGCTGGCGCCCCCATGAGCCAGCAAACCACGACCTCCGGGGCAAAATTCTCGATCTGTGCGTTCTGCTCGGCATCGAGCGCAGCCACCTCGGCCAACAGCAGTTCAGACTGTGCAACTGACTCTCCAAGCCGGGCGCGGGTAGCAGCCAGGCATTCCGGGAGATTGTCGATTGCGAGGACTGACAGTCCGCGGGCAACCAGTGCCACCGTGCCGAAACCGAGGCCGCAACCGACCTCGAGCACCCGCTGGCCGGGCACCAGCGCGGCCATCCAATCATAGTCGCCATGGCGGGCGTAGGCTTCGCCCTCGCGCTGCCAGTAGGCCAGGAATTCGCTGACCGTTGCCCCGCTCACGAAACGGCTTCCTCCAGCGACGGCCGCCAGCAGTGCACGGACATATCAATCCTTGTCATTCAGTCCACCCGCGATTTCAGGTAGTCGATGAAGTCCGCGCCGACTTCGGGGTGGCGGCAACCGAAGACCACGCTCGCCTGCAGATAACCGAGCTTCGAACCGCAGTCGTAGCGCGTGCCGGCATAGCGGTAGGCCAGCACCTGCTCCTCGCTGAGCAGCGAGGCTATGCCATCGGTCAGCTGAATCTCGCCGCCGGAACCCGGCTTGATGGTTTCCAGATGGTGGAAGATCCGCGGAGTCAGGATGTAACGGCCGACGACTGCCAGCGTTGACGGGGCTTCATCCGGCAGCGGCTTCTCGACGATGGCATTGACCTGCTCCAGCCGGTCAGCGACCCGCCGCGCATCGACGATGCCATAACTCCGCGTATCGGCGCGCGGCACATCCTGCACACCGAGCACTGAACAGCGGTAATAGTCGAAGGTATCGGTCATCTGCTTCATCACCGGCGGCTCGCCGTCGAGCAGGTCGTCGGCGAGCAGGACCGCGAACGGCTCGTCACCGATGACCGGCTTGGCGCACAGCACCGCGTGGCCGAGACCGAGGGCTTCCGCCTGGCGGATGTAGATGCAGTTGATGCTCTTCGGAATCATGTTGCGTACGAACTCCAGGAGTTCGTCCTTGCCCCGGGCTTCAAGTTCGGACTCGAGTTCATAGGCCTTGTCGAAATGGTCCTCGATCGCCCGCTTGGAGCGGCCGGTGACGAAGATCATGTCGGTGATGCCGGCGGCCACCGCTTCCTCGACCGCATACTGGATCAGCGGCTTGTCGACGATGGGCAGCATTTCCTTGGGACTGGCCTTGGTCGCGGGCAAGAAACGCGTGCCCATGCCGGCGACCGGAAAGACGGCCTTTCTGACTTTTTTCATTATTCGTTTCCTTGTGCGAGCAATCTCAGCAATTCTGACTCATCGATGACCGGAACACCAAGTTCCAGCGCCTTTTCGAGCTTGGATCCGGCCTCTTCGCCGGCGACCACGAAATCCGTCTTCTTCGATACCGAGCCTGCCACCTTCCCCCCTGCCGCCTCGATCCGCAACTTGGCCTCGTCGCGCCTGAGCGTCGGCAGGGTGCCGGTCAGCACCAAGGTCCGGCCGGCGAGCACCTGCCCGCTTTTGTCGACCGCCTCGACTTCCGGCCAGGCAATACCCGCTGCCCGCAGGCGCTCGATGATTTCGCGGTTATGGGCTTCGGCCAGGAAGGCGGCAATGCTCGCGGCAACGACCGGCCCGACGTCCGGCACTTGCTGCAATGCCTCGCCATCGGCGGCAAGCAACGCATCGAGACCGCCAAAATACCCGGCCAGATCACGTGCCGTCGCCTCGCCGACGTTACGGATACCGAGGGCGAAGATGAAGCGGGCAAGTGAAGTCTGTTTGCTTTTCTCGATCGCGGCAACCAGGTTCTGCGCCGACTTCTCGGCCATCCGCTCAAGGCCGGCCAGCGTCGCGACGGACAAGCCATAGATATCGGCCGGTGAATGGACCAACCCGGCATCGACAAGCTGATCGACCAGCTTGTCGCCGAGGCCCTCGATGTCCATCGCCCGGCGCCCTGCGAAGTGGAGCAATGCCTGCTTGCGCTGGGCCGGGCAGTAAAGCCCCCCCGAACAACGTGCCACCGCTTCGTCGACACCCTTTTCGACAGCTGAACCGCAGACCGGGCAGACGGCAGGCATCACGAATGGTGCGTGTGCCGGTTCGCTGGTGAAGAGATCGCCGCTTGCCCGCAGCGGCCGCCTTTCGGGAACGATGGCGACTACTTCCGGAATCACGTCACCGGCCCGGCGGACGATCACCGTATCGCCGACCCGGACGTCCTTGCGCCTGACTTCATCCTCGTTGTGCAGGGTCGCATTGGTTACCGTGACCCCGCCGACGAAGACCGGCTTCAGCCGGGCCACAGGCGTGATCGCGCCGGTCCGACCGACTTGGACATCGATCCCAAGCACCTCGGTCGTCGCCTCCTCGGCCGGGAATTTGTGGGCAATGGCGAAACGCGGCGCGCGCGAGACAAAACCGAGCCGGTCCTGCGCGGCGCGGCTATTGACCTTGTACACCACCCCGTCGATGTCGTAAGGGAGGCCCTGGCGTTTCTCGCCTATCTCGGCAAAGTAGGCGAGCAAACCCTGCACCCCGCGCACGACCCGCCTCTCCGTCGCTACTGGGAAGCCCCATTCCGCCAGCCGATCCATCAGTTCAGCTTGGGTTTTGGCCGGCACTGCCTCGCCGCCAGCACCGACACCGTAGGCAAAGAACGCCAGCGGACGGCCGGCGGTAATCCGCGAATCGAGCTGGCGCAGGCTCCCGGCGGCAGCATTGCGCGGGTTGGCGAACTCTTTTTCGCCACGCTCGCGCTGGCGGGCGTTCAAGCGGGCGAACGCTTCCCGCAACATCAGGACTTCGCCGCGAATTTCGATCAGCGCCGGCCAGCCGCTGCCGCTCAGGCGCAGTGGCAGGCAGCGCAAGGTCCGCAGATTGGGCGTCACCTCCTCGCCCGTCGTCCCGTCGCCACGGGTCGCGCCGCGCGAGAACAAGCCATCCTCATAGGTCAGGCTGATCGCCAGCCCGTCGAATTTCGGCTCCACGGCGTAGTCGACCGCAACACTTGCTTCAAGTCCGTCGCGCACCCGCTGGTCGAATGCTTCGACTTCGGCCGCGGCGAAGGCGTTGCTCAGCGACAACATCGGCGCGCCATGGACACACGGCGGAAACGCCTTGAGCGGCGCGGCACCCACCCGCCCGCTTGGCGAATCCGCCGTCAACAGCGCCGGATATTGCTGCTCCAGTTCCTGTAGCTCGCGGAACAGCCTGTCGTACTCGGCATCCGTGATAGTCGGCGAGTCGAGTACGTAATATGCATGGTTGTGACGCTCGATTTCACCGCGCAGTTCGCGGACGCGCGCGGCAGCCCGCGCCGGATCCGCCATCAGGAGAACAGGCGCAATGCCTGTGCCGAACCGGCCGGCAGGCCATAGCTGGCCATCGCCGACTGCGGCTTGCCGATGAACTCGCGCCGGATATGGTCGAGCTGAACGTCGTTGAGCGGCTGCCGGTTGTCATCGACCAGCGTGCCCTGCAGTGTCTCGGCAAAACGCTTGGCCAGTTCGACCATCTGCTGGAAGACCCGCTCACCGTGATCGACTCGGGGTACATCGAGGACGAAGGTCAGGCCGTGCGTCGTCACGTTGCGGATCGAGTCGGCCGAGAACCGGGTGGTCTCGAAATTCTGCAGCGTGAACTGCGTCCGCCCGTCGTCGTCGCGCCGCGTGAAGGCACCATCATCGCCGAGCACCATGCCCGCCGCTTCGGCCAGCGCGCGAATCTTGGTGCCGGAAAACGGCGTCCCGCGACTGACCAGATTGACCCCGATTTCGAGGTCCACCGCCGCACAGAAGCGGTCGATCTCGGCAGCCTGTTCCTGGAGGCGGCTGGCCGGCATGTCGGCCACCGCAAGCAGTTCATCGGCGAGGGCATGCATGGCGCCAGTAAAGGTCAGCAGGTCGCTCTCGGAAACCGGGCCCATTCGATCGACGAGTTGCAGGCCGACCCGCAGGCGGCGAACCGGCGCTTCGCTGTCCAGGGAAAGACGTTCCCATTCGCGGTTGAGTTCGTTGAAAGCCACCCAGTGCACCGGCTTGCTGACGCGCTGCAGGACTTCTGACTGCGAATGGATGATCTGCGCCGCCGCAACCGGGTCGACCAGTTCCATGGCGACGACGAACTCGAGCCGGGGGTCGAGCAGGCTGCCGGGCACTGAACCGGCGGGCAGTTCCGGCCTCTCGTCATCGACGGCTGCAGCCGGGGGCGCGTGGAATGTCGGTTCGCTCGCCATCGCTTCTAGCGTCGGCGCCTCTGCCTGGCCGTTGCCAAGCGAAGGTTCGAGGCGTTCGGGCGCAGGGCCGGGCGCCTCGGGGCGCAGTTCCGGTTCGCTGCGCACCGCCGGCGCCTCCGGCGCCGCGACTTTTGAAGAGTCAGCGAGCAGCACATCGTCGTGCTGCGGCTTGAGTACGGCTTCGGCAAGCTTGCGGTGGCGGTATTCCTGCCACTTGTTGTAGGCGAACACGCCGACCACCGCCGTCGCGCCCAAGCCAATCAATCCCATCTGGAGTTCGGTCATTTAAGCCGCATCCCTCATCTTCAAGGCTTCTTCGATATCCACTTCGACCACGCGCGACACGCCCGATTCCTGCATCGTCACACCGACCAGTTGCTCGGCCATTTCCATGGCAATTTTATTATGGGAAATGAATAGGAACTGCGTGTTCGCCGACATTTTCTTCACCATGCCACAAAAACGCTCGGTATTGGTATCGTCCAGCGGCGCATCGACCTCGTCAAGCAGGCAGAACGGGGCCGGGTTGAGCTGGAACATCGAGAAGACCAGCGCGATGGCGGTCAGCGCCTTCTCGCCACCCGAGAGCAGGTGAATGGTCGAGTTCTTCTTGCCGGGCGGCTGGGCAATGACCTGGACGCCGGCATCAAGGATTTCCTCGCCGGTCATGACCAGTTCGGCCCGGCCGCCGCCGAACAGTTCGGGAAAAAGCATACCAAAATGACCGTTGACCGTATCGAAGGTCGATTGCAGCAGGTCGCGCGTTTCGCGGTCGATGCGGCGGATCGCGTTTTCCAGCGTTTCCATCGCTTCGGTGAGGTCGGCCGCCTGCATGTCGAGGTAGCCCTTGCGTTCGGTCGCCGTTTCCAGCTCCTGCAGGGCCGCCATGTTGACTGCACCGAGTTCGGCGATGGCATTGCCGAGGCGCGTGATCTCGCCCTGCAGGCCGGCTGGCCTTGCGTTGCCGAGTTCCTGTTCGAGGGCCGCCTCGTCGGCGCCGGCTTCGAGCAATTGCAGGGCGAACTGCTCCGTATTCAGCGCCGCCGCCTGTTCCTTCAGCTTCAGGTCGCCGATCCGCACGCGCAGCGGCTCCTGGCCCTGCTCAATCCTTAGGCGCTGCTCTTCCAGCAAGCGCAGGGCACCGGTTGCCGTCTCGAGTGTATCGCGGCAGAGCGCCAGCGCCTTTTCCTTTTCCTGACGCGTTTCCAGGGCCGCCTGCAGGCTGTCTTCCATGACATCTGCCGGCGCCGCCTCGACCTGCCCGGCACATTGTGCCCGGTCGGTCTCGATGCGGCTCAGCTCGCGTTGGGCGACCGCCTGCCGGGCGAAGATGTCCTGCAACTTGCCCTCGGATTCGCGCAGCGAGAACTGCGCCTCGCGCAGGGCACGGTCGAGATCGGCGTTGCGCTCACGCTCGGCGCGCACGGCCCGCTCGGCCTCGTCAAGCCGCGACTGGGCGCCGGCGACCAGGACACGGATCCGGGACAGGCCATCACGCACCTCGGCGATCTTGTCGTCGGCCGCCATGTCGCGCTCGCGCTCGGCCTCCTCCTCTTCGGCCAGTGCAGCCAGCTGCTCCTGTAGCCGTTCGCGTTGCTCGCGGTGACGCTCAATCGCCTGCCCGAGCTTGAGCACGTCGAGTTGCACCGCATGCACGCGTTGCTGACGGTCGGTCACATACTGACGGGTTTCACCGATTTCTTCCTGCTTGTCTGCGAGCTGTTCGTCGAACATCTGCAACCGGGCCCTGAACGCTTCCGCCTGCTCCTCATAGGCGGTGATGCCTTCGCCCAGGGTCTCGATCTCACGCTGGCGTTCGAGGAGGCCATGCTCGCTCTGGTCTGGCGCGAAGAAGGTCATGCTGGCACGGGTCACCAGGTCGCCGCCCGCCGTCACCAGAGCGACGCCCGGCGCCAGGTCGGACCGGCGGGCCAAGGCGACATCGAGCGAGTCGGCTACCAGGACCGGGCCCAGCCAGTCATCCAGGACGCCCGCCAGCGACAGGCTGTCGCAGCGCACACGGTGGCGCAGGGTATCGGGCCCGGCCCCGCCTGCCGATGCAGCAGCGAGCATTACGCTGAGATGGGCCGCGGGCCGGTCGTGCAGCCATTCGTCTAGCTTCGCCGGGTCGTCGCAGGTGATTGCATTCAGCCGTTCGCGCAGCACCGCCTCGACCGCCGACTCCCAGCCGGCCTCGACATGGATCTGCTGCCAAAGTGGAGACGCCCCTTCCAGGCCATGCCGCTCCAGCCAGTCAGGCAATTCGCCGCTCTGGCGGGAACGCGCCTGCATCTGCTCGAGCGCGGCACGGCGCGCCTGACCGGCCGCCAGTTCGCGCTCGAGGCGCTGCAACTCGCCCTGCGCCTGTTTGCGGACGCCTTCAAGTTGTGGCAACTCGTACTGTAACTGCTGCAGATGATCCTGGTCGCCGGCCAGTTCCTCGCGCAACAGCGCCAGCTCCTCTTCCTTCTCGGCCAGCGCCAGCGGGTCCGGGGCATCCTGCCCGCCACCCTCCTCGCTCAAGCGTTCGCGCCGCTGGATAATCGCCTGCAGGGCGCGCTGGGCATGCGCCTTGTTGGTCAGCTCCACTTCCAGCCGCTGTTCGCCGTTGCTGGTGCGGGTCCGCAGGCGCTGCAACTCCTCCTGCGCTTGGGCATGGCTTTCCTCGACCTGGGGCGCGATGTTCATCTGCTGATGCAGGCGCGCTTCGGCCTCGTCGACGCGCAGGCGCGTTACTTCCTGCAATTCTTCCCATTTTTGCCGGTCGACCGCAAGCGTCTCCGCCGCCTCGTTCCAGTGCGCCAGCTCCCCCTCAAGCTGGACCAGGCGCGCCTCGAGCTGGTTGCGCGACTCGCGGCGGTGGCGTATTTCCGCCTCGAGGCGCGCCACCTCGGCATTGGCCGCGTACATGTCACTCTGTGCCTGATGCAGTGCATCGCCGGCCGCAAAGTGCGCCTCCCGGGTCTCCTCGGCACGCGCCTCGGTCTCGCGTAGCGCAGCGTTCTGCGCCTCGAGCTCGGTAACGGCGCGTTCGACCTCCAGCCCCACCCTCTGCCTTTCGGCCTCGGCCTCGCGTTTGCGGAGCAGCCACAATACCTGCTGACGCTGGACCAGCTGTTCGTTGAGTGCATGGTAGCGGCGTGCGACTTCTGCCTGCGCTTCCAGCTTCTCCATCTGGCTGCCCAGTTCGAGGCGGATATCCTCGACCCGCGTCAGGTTCTCACGCGTGTCCTCGAGCCGGCCTTGCGTCTCCTTGCGTCGTTCCTTGTAACGTGTGACCCCGGCCGCCTCCTCGAGAAAAACGCGGAGATCGTCCGGCTTGGCCTCGATGATGCGCGAGATCATTCCCTGGCCGATGATGGCGTAAGCGCGCGGCCCCAGCCCGGTGCCAAGGAACAGATCGGTAATGTCCTTGCGCCGCACTTTCAAGTTGTTGATGAAGTAGTCCGACTGCCCGGTGCGCGTCAACACCCGTTTGACCGACAGCTCGGCATACTGCGACCACTGCCCGAGCGCCCGGCCGAGCAGATTGTCGAATATCAGCTCGACCGAGGCGCGGGAAACGGGCTTGCGGCTCGTCGTTCCGTTGAAGATGACGTCCTGCATCGACTCGCCGCGCAGTTCGGAGGCCTTGGACTCGCCCAGCACCCAGCGCACGGCATCCATGATGTTGGATTTGCCGCAGCCATTAGGGCCGACGACCCCGACCAGTTGCCCCGGGAGGGCAACGGCCGTCGGATCGACGAAGGATTTGAAACCGGCGAGTTTGAGTTTGGTCAGACGCATGGGGTGAGGACAGGCGCAAAAAAGCCCCGCCTTGACGGGGGCCGTATAATACCACCCACCAAAATTCGACGAATCCCAGCATGTCCAGCCAACCGACAAAATCCCTCGAAACCTTCCCGAACCCCGCGAGCGGCCGCGATTTTCACATCCACATGCAGATTCCGGAATTCACCTGCCTGTGCCCGAAAACCGGCCAGCCGGACTTCGCGACCCTGACCCTCGACTACATTCCCGACCAGCTCTGCGTCGAATTGAAGAGCCTGAAGCTCTACATCTGGTCTTACCGCAACGAGGGGGCTTTCCACGAAGCCGTCACCAATCGCATCCTCGACGACCTCGTCGCCGCCACCGCGCCCCGCTTCATGCGACTGACCGCCAAATTCTTCGTGCGCGGCGGTGTGTTTACCAATGTCGTCGCCGAATTCCGCAAGCCGGGCTGGCAACCGGCGCCGCGTGTAGAACTCTCGGCCTTCGACCGCGAATCGAACACCCGCGGCTGAATGGATCACGACACGCGTTTCCTCGCCCGTGCGCTGGAACTTGCGCTCAAGGGCAGCGAAATGAACGAAGGCGGCCCCTTCGGCGCGGTCATCGTGCGCGAAGGCAAGATCATTGCCGAAGGCTGGAATCGCGTCGTGATCAGCCGCGACCCCACGGCGCACGCTGAAATCGGCGCCATCCGTACCGCCTGTGCCGCGGTCGACAGCTTCCATCTGGAAAATTCCACGCTTTATGCCTCCAGCGAGCCGTGCCCGATGTGCCTGTCCGCCGCCTACTGGGCGCGCATCGGCCGCATCGTCTTTGCCAACAGCCGGGCAGAAGCAGCAGCCATCGGTTTCTGCGACGACGAGCTGTACAGCGAGCTGAACCGTCACTTTTCCGCGCGCAGCATCGTCATGGAGCACCACCCAATGCCTGACTCGCTTGCCCCCATGAAATACTGGGCCAGCAATCCCGCCCGCACGCCTTACTGAACCCGTTCGACGCGAAACTCCAGACGATTGCCTGCGGCATCGACCCCGCTGCCCTGCCATGACCGACAGGTGATCGCCTCCCAGCGCACCGCAATTCTGCGGCCATCGGAGCAATGCACTTCACCGTCGCCGGCTTCCCCTGCGCACGAACCCGCGGCCGGCGACCTGGACGGTGGCGCAGCCTCGCCGTCACACACGAACCGTCCGCTGGGGTCGGCCAGCACCAAGCGTCCTCCGCCGCGCATGGCCGGGTACGCCTTGCCACGCATCTCAGCCACCTCGCCGAAGCTGCCGCGCGCCTGGTAGCCTACAGCACAGGCACCAAGGACCGGCAATACAAGGAACAGGATTGCCAGCCGGGAACCGGCGAAGCCAATGCCGGGCCGCAGGGACATGCGCCCAGGAAACCAGCGGGGATTACTCGCGGCCAAGGTGCTCGGCAATGAACGCACGGACCCAAACCTCGGGCTTGGCGCCGGAAAATCGCCCGACGACTTCGCCCGCGACGAAGAGCAGCACGGTCGGAAAACCGCGCAGGCCATAGCGCCCGGCCAGCTTCATGTTGTCACCATCGTCGACCTCGACCGTGGCCATGCGCAACCGGCCCGCCTGATGCGCGATCACGCGCTCGAGCACCGGCGTCAGCGCCAGGCAGGGCGGGCACCAGTCTGCCCAGAAATCGACAAGGAGCGGACCCGCACGGGAGGCTTCGATGACATCATGTTCGAAATCCTCGAGTCGGGTAGCGAAAACCGGCCGGGCGACAGCGTTAGCATGGATAGCGTTCATTGGATTGCAGTCAGGGGCGGGGCGCCGCCGGAATGGCTTCGCGGACGAAGCTTTCCGGCGCTCCGATGTTTGATCACAAGGCGACAGATGAATTTTCAGCGATAATTATCGTTTCGCAATCATTCTACGTCCAACGTGAATCCGCATCTCGCCCAACTCCAGCCCTACCCGTTCGAGAAACTCCGCGCCCTCTTCGCCGGCGTCACGCCGAACCCGCAATACAAGGAGATCAAGCTCTCCATCGGCGAGCCGCAGCACGCGACACCGCCTTTCATCATGGAAGCACTGGCCAGCAGCCTCAAGGGGCTGGCAAATTACCCGACGACCCAGGGCATTCCGGCGCTGCGCGAGGCCATCGCCGCCTGGAACCGTCGTCGCTATGGGCTGGAACTGAACCCCGAAACCGAGATCCTTCCGGTCAACGGCTCGCGCGAGGCACTTTTCTCGTTCGCCCAGACGGTGATCGACCCGGGCCGCGGTCACGTGCCGCTCGTCGTCAGTCCGAACCCGTTCTACCAGATCTACGAGGGCGCGGCCTACCTGGCCGGGGCCGAACCGCGCTTCCTGAACAACTTGCCGGAAAACGACTTCGCCTTCGATTACGCCAGCCTGACGGAAGAAGAATGGGCCCGCGTGCAGTTGTTCTATGTCTGCTCCCCGGGCAACCCGACCGGCAAGGTGCTCTCGCTCGCCGATTGGAAGACGCTGTTCGCCCTTTCCGACAGATACGGCTTCACCATCGCCTCCGACGAGTGCTATTCGGAGATCTACTTCGACGAGGCCGCCCCCCCGCTTGGCGGACTCCAGGCAGCGCGCCTGCTGGGTCGCAGCAATGAGCGACTGATCGCCTTCTCCAGCCTCTCCAAACGCTCCAACGTTCCCGGCATGCGCTCCGGGTTCGTCGCCGGCGACGCTGCCATCCTCAAGAAATTCCTGCTCTATCGCACCTACCACGGCTGCGCCATGGC
>ERZ724517.1186-NODE-1186-length-14625-cov-4.058545_pt1 | contig 14625 bp, 15 predicted proteins | sample MGYA00376050_ERZ724517 | MGnify/ENA primary metagenome ERZ724517 (study PRJEB28724, sample SAMN07190886) | activated sludge metagenome | isolation source: activated sludge of sewage treatment plant in Hong Hong | place: USA: Christiansburg, Virginia | collected... | reverse complement strand
AATATGTTATAATTTTTTTAACAAACGTGTTTCTTATTGTTAAACAAGAACTGTTAGCCTGATAACGTACAAATAAAGCACAATTGACGCATTGCAGCATTGGCGGGCTTGGCCTTGCTGCGGCACGGGGATAGAATCGGTCACTTTTTTGAGCAGGACGCGCCATGGAATGCAAAATCACTTGGACCGGCGAAGGAATGTCGGTCGTCGCTGAAACAGGCAGCCAGCACCGCCTGGTGATGGATGGCGCACCGGGGGCCGGAGGCCGAAACCTTGGCCCGCGACCAATGGAGTTGTTGCTGGCAGGCACTGGTGGTTGCACCGCTTTCGATGTTGTCTTGATACTCAAGAAAGGGCGGCATGAAGTAACTGACTGCGAGGTTCAGGTAAGCGCAGACCGCGCCGAGATCGACCCCAAGGTGTTTACCCGCATTCACTTTAGCTTCAAAGTCAAAGGAAAGGGGCTGAAGCGGGAAATCGTTGCTCGCGCAATCGAGCTTTCGAAGGGAAAATACTGTTCCGCATCGATCATGCTTGGAAAAACCGCCGACATCACTCACGATTTCGAAATCATCGAAACCTAGCGGAGGCAGCTGAAGATTTTCAGACAGGCAAGCTAACAAGAAGGCGGCATCTGACCATCGGTTCAGTACCAAGGGAGTTAAATGTAATAGGCGGCGCCTGTCATTACACGAGACGCTGCCTTCATCGCCATTTTAACCGGTAGGGGCAATTCAGCGGCCCCCAAGCGCATGGCAGTTTCCGCATGTGCAATTTCGTCACTGCGCATTTGCAGCAATACTTCGCGTGATTTGATATCCGCAGCAGGCAAACGCCCGAGATGGTCGTCCAGATGCGCTTCAACCTGACGTTCCGTTTCTGCCAGAAAACCCAGATTCCACCTGTCCCCCAAGCGCCCCGCCAACAGTCCCAACGCTAGCGCGCCACCAAACCAAAGCGGATTCAAAAGGCTTTTTCGCCCCCCCAACTCGGAAATTCTGCCCCCTGTCCATGCCAGATGCTCCGTTTCCTCTCTGGCGGCCTGATTCAACTCGTCACGAATACCCTGCGAAGGAGAGCTGAGAGCCTGCCCCTGATAGAGCGCTTGCGCACATACTTCTCCCACATGATTGATACGCATCAGAGCCGCAGCATGCTGGCGCTCCAGCGGACTCAGCACCACTTCTGGCAAACTGGCACCTGGAATTGGTCGCACCGATACCGGCGACGCAAAAACAGCGCGGAGCGACTTGTCGAACTCGACAATCAGTTGGTCAATATTCATGGTAGATAGGGAAATATTAAGGAACAACGGGGTGCAAGCCAATTCTAGCCGAGAGGTATGATCAAAAGCTTCTCGCAATCGTCAAGAACGAATAATGAAACGATATATCACGATAGTCGGGATCAGCGTCGCAACCTGCGCCTCGTCAGCCCCGCCACCCCTGATGCAGGAAGGACTTTGGGAAATAACGACCCAAACTGAAATCATTGGCGCGGCCACTCAACCCCGGCCAGAAACAACCAGCGCTTGCTACTCAAAGCAGGATGTCGAAAACGACAGCGCTGCGACACCCAGGGATGAAAAATGCGAGGTTCAGGACTACCGCGTTGCAGGAAACATCGCTTCCTGGAACATTCGTTGTAGTGTGCCGGAGAAGGTTACTGGCAGCGGCACAGTCACGTTCCATAACCGGACCTCATACAGCGGAACCGCAACACTTCGCATGCAAGTCCAAGGCAAGCCGACAATCCAGATGACAAACCGCTACAGTGGAAAGCGGCTTGGCGAATGTCACCCCTAGGTTACTGCCCGCCCACAACCCTCGGTGCCGCAGAATTACCCCCCGTCAGCACTCTTCTCGCTTCTGCCGTGGTCATTACAGAACCTCCGGTTGCGCAAAAATACTCGCGAAACAAGGCCGCATGATGTCTATTCAGCGTATTTTCCTGAATTCGAATCCACGCACTGCTGCGAGCCGGCGTCCAGTTGCCGCTCGAACCCAGGAACGCGTAGACGCGCCGCTCCGCGGTGGCGCAACGCATTCCTTCGTAGGTCACATTCCGTGAGCCACTTGGGCTGGTAATGACCACCGTGTAGCGAATCACTTCGTCCTCGCCAAAAACGACTGACTGCTCGTCAACGGCAAATTTGTTACGCGTATCAGCGCTCACTTCAATAGGCATCAAATGAGCTGGGTCTGGCAAAGGCCGGAGCGACCTTCCGACCAGACCTTCTCTTCAGACGCACCTTCCGACTTGTACTTCATCATTAGCTCATAGTCGTCCGGACCTTTAGCCTGCGCCGCAGACGACGCCAAGGCGATCGCCAAGCTTGCCACCAGTCTCTGACAAAGGCCTGGCGCGAATATCGAGCCTGAAGAAAGTTTCATGGGATTTAACACATCAATCTCCCGCAACATCGCCGCCCGACGGATCTCCGCCGAGCAAGGCGAACGGGCTCCGCACCCGGCGCTGCGTCCGCTTGCGATCCGCGTCGATAAAGCGCGCAAGTTCATTCAGCGCCTGCTCATAGACGCCGCGCTTGAACTCGATCACGACGTCCAACGGCACCCAATAGCTATTCCAGCGCCAAGCATCAAACTCCGGGTGTTCGCTGGCACGCAAGGAAACGTCACTATCCCTGCCGACAAGGCGAAGCAAAAACCAGATCTGCTTTTGCCCCTTGTAGCTGCCACGCCATTCGCGCTTGATCCAGTGCATCGGCACTTCGTAACGCAACCAGTCCCGGGTACGCCCGAGAATGCGAACATGCTCGGGTAACAAGCCGACCTCTTCGTGCAGCTCCCGGTACATGGCCTCTTCAGGGGTTTCTCCCCGCTTGATGCCACCCTGAGGAAACTGCCAGGAGTGCTCCTTGATGCGCTTGCCCCAGAAAACTTCGTTCCTTGCGTTACAAAGAATGATGCCGACGTTCGGGCGATAGCCTTCACGATCGAGCATAGTGATTCCTGCAAAATTGTTAGTTGGCTTGATTTTTCCACAATTCGCGGCCCTTGGAAAGGAATCCTCCGGTACCGGCACCAAATGCAGCACCGCCTTACCCACTTCGACAAAGCGCAATATCGCACGCCAATCGGCTGGTCTTGTAAAATCGCGTTTTTCGTCAAAAAGAGCATTCTCATGCGCACCTCGCAGTTTTTCCTGTCCACGCTCAAGGAAGCCCCGTCGGACGCCGAGATCGTCAGCCACAAGCTCATGCTCCGCGCCGGTCTCATCAAGCGCCTCGCCGGCGGCATCTATACCTGGATGCCAGCAGGTCTTCGCGTCCTGAAAAAAGTGGAAAACATTGTTCGCGAGGAAATGAATCGTTCCGGCGCGGTCGAATTGTTCATGCCTGCCGTCGTTCCAGCAGAGTTGTGGCAGGAAACCGGGCGTTGGGAAAAATACGGGCCGGAACTCCTCCGCTTCAAGGATCGGCACCAGCGCGACTTCGTTATCGGGCCGACGCACGAGGAAGTGATTACCGACATTGTTCGCAAGGATGTGAAGAGCTACCGGCAGCTGCCGATTCACCTGTATCAGGTACAAAGCAAGTTCCGTGACGAAATCCGGCCTCGCTTTGGTGTGATGCGTGGCCGCGAATTCCTGATGAAGGACGGTTACTCGTTCCATACCTCCTTTGCTGATCTGGAGCGTGAATATCGCAACATGCACGAGACCTACAGCCGGATTTTTACCCGGCTTGGGCTGAAATTCCGCGCCGTCGCAGCCGACACTGGCTCGATTGGTGGAACGGGCTCGCACGAGTTTCATGTTCTGGCTGATTCTGGTGAAGATGCGATTGCCTTCTGCCCGGACTCGGACTACGCCGCCAACGTGGAACTCGCGGAAGCCATGCCCCCCAAGACACAGCGCGCGGCCGCAGCAGAAGCGATGGCAAAGATTGCCACACCGGGGAAAACGCGCTGCGAAGACGTCGCGGAGCTCCTGAAATTACCGCTGGAGAAATCAGTCAAGGCCATCGCCATCATGCATGATGAGGCTTTCTGCCTGCTGCTGATCCGTGGCGACCACACGCTCAATGAGATCAAGGTCGGAAAGATTCCCGGTCTTGACCCATTCCGATTTGCCACTGATGCGGAAATCGTCGACTTCCTCGGTTGCAAGCCGGGCTATATCGGCCCGGTCGGGATCGACAGCAGTAGAGTTCGGGTGATCGCTGACCGCACGGTCGCGGCCATGGACAATTTCGTTTGTGGCGCCAACGTAGAGGGTTTCCACCTGACTGGCGTGAATTGGAGCCGGGATCTGCAGGAGCCCTCACTGGTTGTCGACATTCGTAACGTACTGCCTGGAGACCCGTCGCCGGACGGAAAAGGCGCGCTCGACCTCTGCCGCGGTATTGAAGTCGGGCATATTTTCCAGTTACGGACCAAATACTCGGAAGCCATGAAATGCGTCTACCTTGACGAGAACGGCAAGGAACAGGTCATGGAAATGGGCTGCTACGGGATCGGTGTCAGCCGCATTGTGGGCGCCGCCATCGAGCAGGGGCACGACGAGCGCGGTATCATTTTTCCTGCCGCAATTGCACCGTTCGAGGTTTGTATCGTACCCATGGGCTATACCAAGAGCGATGCCGTCAAGACTGCGGCGGACGCGCTTCATGCCGAACTACTTGCGGCCGGGTTTGATGTCGTGCTGGATGATCGCAACGAACGCCCCGGGGTAATGTTTGCAGACATGGAACTGATCGGCGTCCCGCATCGTGTGGTGGTCGGCGAGCGTGGCCTCAAGGAGAACCAACTGGAATACAAGGGCCGCAGCGATTCAGAAGCCCAGATGATTGCCAGCGGCGACATGGTGGCATTTTTGCGGGAGAAGCTGTGCGCCTGAACGGCGCCAGCCTTTATCTGCTGCCACTGTTCGCAATGCTGTTGGCGGCGCTGCCGCTCACAGCCAGCGCTGGCGCACAGAAATACGAACCCTTGTCGGCAAGCGTCCAGTCCGCACTGCAAAAATCGGTTTCCGACAAGCGGCCGCCGTCGTCTTCGTTCAACAACCCGATCGAGGCAGCCGACTGGATAGAAGCCATGTCGGCTCGTCTGGTCAAACGCATTCCGAATCAGGACTACCGGCTCGAATTGCTGCGAGCCGTGCACTACGAAGCCAAGCGTGCCGGACTTGACCCGCAACTGGTGCTTGGGCTCATGCAAGTGGAAAGCGGTTTCAGGAAATATGCGGTATCGAGCGCCAACGCTCGCGGCTACATGCAGGTGATGCCATTCTGGGTCAAGCTGATCGGCCGACCGGACGACAATCTGTTCAATATGCGGACCAACCTGCGCTACGGCTGCACCATCCTGCGCCACTATCTCGATATCGAGAAGGGAGACCTCTATCGGGCGTTAGGCCGCTATAACGGCAGCCTGGGCCAGCCCGAGTATCCCAACATGGTCCGTGCCGCCTGGCACAACCAGTGGAACTACGCGCCAAAAACCGGGCAGCAAGCCCCTTAGCGCATCATTCCGCCGGGCATCATGCCTTTCATGCCGCGCATCAGTTTCGCCATGCCGCCCTTCGAGAACTGCTTCATCATTTTCTGCGTTTGCTCGAACTGGTTGAGCAGACGATTCACTTCCTGCACCTGAACCCCGGCACCCATGGCGATACGCCGCTTGCGGCTGGCCTTGATCAGCTCAGGCTTGACGCGCTCGACTGGCGTCATCGAGTTGATGATGCCTTCGATGCGACGCACGATCTTGTCATCGGCCCCCGGCGTCATCTGTCCGGCGGCCTGAGCGAACTGTGCCGGCAGCTTATCCATCAGGGAAGCCATGCCCCCCATCTTGCGCATCTGCGACATCTGATCCCTGAAGTCGTTGAGGTCGAAGCCCTTACCCGACTTGAGTTTTTTGGCAAACTCCAGCGCCTTCTCTTCATCGACACCCTTGCGCGCCTCTTCGATCAGCGACAGCACATCGCCCATGCCGAGAATACGAGAAGCCATGCGCTCCGGATGAAAAACCTCCAAACCCGAGAGTTTTTCGCCAACACCGGCAAATTTGAGCGGCTTTCCGGTCACATGACGCACTGACAGCGCAGCGCCGCCGCGAGCATCGCCATCGAGCTTGGTCAGAATCACGCCGGACAGCGGCAGTGCGTCATTAAAGGATTTGGCCGTATTGACCGCGTCCTGACCGAGCATGGCATCGACCACGAAAAGGGTTTCAATGGGGTTGATCGCCGCATGCAACTCGGCGATCTCCTTCATCATCGCTTCGTCGACAGCCAAGCGGCCGGCCGTATCGACGAGCAGCACGTCGTGATAATGCCGCTTTGCCCAATCGATCGCAGCTCGCGCAATGTCGACTGGTTTTTCTGTTGTGCTGGAAGGGAAGAAATCCGCACCGGCCTGCCCCGCCACGGTTTTCAACTGATCGATTGCGGCCGGGCGATAAACGTCGCAACTAACGACTAACACCTTCTTTTTCTGAGTTTCCTTGAGGAGCTTCGCCAGCTTGCCGACGGTGGTCGTTTTGCCGGCCCCCTGCAAACCCGCCATCAGAATCACGGCCGGGGGCTGTGTCGCCAGGTTGAGCCCGACATTGGACTCGCCCATGATGCGAGTCATTTCACGGTGCACCACCCCGACCAATGCCTGCCCCGGAGACAAAGAGCCGACCACCTCCTCGCCGACGGCTTTTTCCTTGACTGCAGCGATAAAGTCCTTGATTACCGGCAGCGCTACGTCCGCCTCCAGCAAAGCCAGGCGAACTTCGCGCAGGGCTTCGGAAATATTGGTTTCCGTCAGGCGCGCTTCCCCCTTGAGGGTTTTCATGACGCGCGCAAGGCGGTTGGTCAGGTTGTCGAGCATCTGGTATCCCGCTTGGTGTAAACTTTAACGATGCCCAGCATTCTACTGCACCTTCTACCCAACATCCTGGCTACCGGCCTCTATGCCGCGCTCGGATACCACTTCTGGCATACCCGCTGGCGGGAAACCGACAAGCCGCTTGCCGCTCACCCCATGCTGCCGTGGGAACGGCTGGCCATCGGCGGCACTATCGCCATTCACGGCTTTGCGCTTTTCGACGGGTTGTTCGGTGCCGGCACCATGCAGTTTTCCTTTGGCTACGCCTTGTCGCTGATGCTTTGGCTGGCGGTATTCATCTACTGGCTGGAGAGCTTCAACTCGCGAATGGACGGGCTGCAACCCATGGTTTTACCGCTGGCCGCACTCTGCGCAGCACTACCCGCCGTTTTTCCCCACGTGCGATCCATTCCTCATGCCGCCTCCTGGGGATTCAAGCTGCATTTCCTGACGGCGATGCTGGCCTACAGCCTGTTCACCCTGTCTGCCCTGCATGCGGTATTCATGGGTTACGCTGAGCGCAAGCTGCACCAGCACGCGCTCACCAAGAGCCTGGCCAGCCTGCCCCCCTTGCTGACGATGGAAGCCTTGCTCTTCCGGATGATTGTCATCGCTTTTGTATTGCTGACGGTGGCCCTCGGCAGCGGCGTCTTTTTCTCTGAAGAAATATTCGGGAAAGCCCTGACGCTGGACCACAAAACACTTTTCGCCTTTGCGTCGTGGGGCATCTTTGCCGCCCTGCTGATAGGTCGGCGCGCCTACGGATGGCGTGGCCGAACGGCATTGCGCTGGACAATGGCCGGTTTCATGGCCTTGCTGCTGGCCTATATCGGTAGCCGCTTCGTACTGGAAGTCGTGCTTGGTCGCGGCTGATCGACAAACAGGCCCCTGCTGACCGTCCATCGTGGAATCAATCCCGCTTTCAGCGCTGTTCGCCATCCTCGGTGTACTGCTTGTCCTCTCCGGATTCTTCTCGATGTCCGAAACGGCGATGATGGCAGCCAACCGCTACCGCCTTCGCCATCAGGCACAGGAAGGGCACCGGGGCGCCAAACTCGCCGTGGCGCTGCTGGGCAAGACGGACAAATTGCTCGGCGTCATCCTGCTTGGCAACACCCTCATCAATGCTGCCGCCGCCACGCTGACCGGATACATAGCCCTGGAAATTTTCGGTACGGAAAAATGGGCGCTGGAGGCCGGCACCTTGTTCGTGGCCTTCGCCCTGCTGACCATCTCTGAAATCACACCGAAAGTCGTCGGCGCCACTTACGCTGACCGGATCACGCCCACCATCAGCTACGCCCTGGCGCCCCTGCTCAAGCTATTGCAGCCGATCGTCTGGTTTCTGAATCTGTTTGTCGGCGGTCTGTTGCGAGCATTCCGTCTCACCCCTTCCGCCACCCATCAGGCGCCGAGAATGTCGCCGGAGGAACTGCGCACGCTGGTGCTTGAGGGCGGCAACTTCATCCCGCAAAAACACCAGAGCATCCTGCTCAACCTGTTCGATCTAGAAGCGATCACCGTCGAAGACATGATGACCCCACGGGCGTCCATAGAGGCGATCGACCTGGCGGCGCCGTGGGAAGACGTGATGACCCGCCTGAGCACCTGCTACCACACCCGCCTCCCTGTCTATCGAGAAGACCCGGGCAGCATCATCGGCATACTCCACATGCGCCGGGTTATCGCCCCGCTGCGGCGAGGCGAGTTGAGCATTCCTGAAATCGAGGCCCAAATTCAGGCTCCTTACTACATCCCGGCCAGAACCCCGGTTTTTACCCAACTCCAATTCTTTCAGGAGAATCGGCAACGGATCGGGCTAGTCGTGGACGAGTACGGCGAGGTACTCGGGCTGGTCACGCTGGAAGATATTCTTGAGGAAATTATCGGCGAATTCACGACCTCGACCCCGTCTTCCGCAAGTGGACTGCATTGGGACGGCGAAGGCAGTGCCCTTGTCGAAGGCAGCCGCAGCCTTAGGGAAATCAACCGGAAACTGGGCACCGCTTTCCCCTTGGATGGGCCAAAAACCTTGAATGGCCTGATTCTGGAGCATTTCCAGGACATCCCGGAGACAGGTGTGACCATCAAGGTTTCCGGGGTTCCCATCGAGATCATTCAGACCCAGGACAAGAGCGTCAAGGTTGCGCGAATTTTTCAACCTGTCGCCAGCCATGGCGAACTCGCCTGATCACGAAGCGCAGAACCCTGCCTTTACAAAGGGAGCGCCTCGTAGCATCATCAGCGTGATCTCGACGGCATACCCTAACTTGGTGATTTTCTGAGCCTATGGCAGCAAACCCGCAGCAGGCACCGCTCAGCGGTTTGGCCCGCGCCCTCGTTCAAGCAGGACGTCTCAAGGAAGCCGAGGCGGAGGCGCTGCTCACCCAGGCGGCGGCAAGCGGCATTTCTTTCATAGAACAAGCTGCCAGTTCAAAGAAAATGACACCGCTGCAGATTGCGACTTTCGCTGCAGAAACCTTTGGCTACCCGCTATTTGATCTCTCTGCCTTCGACGATGCGCACATCCCCAAGGATGCCATCGACCGCAAGCTGATCGGCACACACAAGGTAATACCGCTGCACAAGCGCGGGAATCGGCTGACCATCGCGACGTCGGACCCGACCAATCTGCGCGCATTGGACGAAATCCGTTTCCAGACCAGCCTTGCGGTCGACCCGGTGGTCGTTGAAGAGCCCAAGCTGACGCCGCTGGTAACCAAGCTCTCCGAATCAGCGGAAGAATCACTGAAGAACCTAGGTGGCGATGACATCAACCTGGAGTTCACCGATGAGGAATCGCAGAGCAGCACAGAAGAGGTTTCCTCGCAGGACATTGACGACGCACCGGTCGTCAAATTCATCCAGAAGATGCTTCTTGATGCCATCAACGATGGCGCCTCCGACATCCATTTCGAGCCCTACGAGAAGTTTTACCGGATACGTTTCCGGGTTGACGGCATTCTTCGCGAAGTCGCAACGCCGCCCCTCGTCATCAAGGACAAGATAGCCTCCCGGATCAAAGTCATTTCCCGGCTCAATATTGCCGAAAAACGGGTGCCTCAGGACGGGCGCATGAAACTGGTGCTCTCCAAGAGCCGGGCCATTGATTTCCGCGTCAGCACCCTGCCGACATTGCATGGTGAAAAAATCGTACTGCGAATCCTGGACCCGAGCAGCGCCACGCTGGGCATCGAAGCGCTGGGTTATGACCCGGACCAGAAGGAGTCCTTGCTCAACGCGGTCAATCGCCCCTACGGCATGGTGCTGGTCACCGGCCCGACCGGTTCAGGCAAGACCGTTTCGCTCTATACCTGCCTTAACATCCTGAACAAACCGGGAATCAACATCTCGACCGCCGAAGATCCGGCCGAAATTCCGCTGCCGGGAATCAACCAGGTCAACGTGGATGACCGGGCCGGCCTGACCTTCCCTGCCGCACTGAAGTCTTTCTTGCGTCAGGATCCGGACATCATCATGGTCGGCGAAATCCGCGATCTGGAAACAGCGGAGATCGCCGTCAAGGCAGCACAGACCGGCCACATGGTGCTGTCGACGCTGCACACCAACGACGCACCGCAAACGCTGACGCGACTGGCGAACATGGGAGTCCCCCTGTTCAACATCGCTTCCAGCGTATTGCTGATCACCGCCCAACGACTGGCGCGGCGCCTGTGCACCTGCAAGGTGCCGCTTGAAACACCAACTGAGGCCCTGCTCAACGCCGGTTATACCGAAGCGGATATCGATGGCACCTGGACACTCTACGGCCCGGGGAGTTGCGATCGCTGCAAAGGCTCCGGCTACAAGGGGCGCGTTGGCATCTATCAGGTCATGCCGGTCACCGAAGAGATTTCACGCATCATTCTGGCCGGGGGCAACGCACTCGACATCGCCGCACAGGCCGCTCGCGAAGGGGTCAAGGACTTGCGCCGCTCCGGATTGATCAAGGCAATGCAGGGCGTTACTTCGCTGGATGAAGTGCTGAGCACGACCAACGCTTAAGCCTTACGACTACAAATAACTAAAGACAAGGGACACCGATGGCCACCGCAAAGCCGGCAAGAAAACGAGGGAGCGAAGTAAAGGAGCACCTGTTCATCTGGGAGGGCAAGTCCAAGGAAGGACGTGCGACCCGAGGTGAAATCCGGGCCGCCTCCCAAACTGCCGCTCAGGCGATGCTGCGGCGCCAAGGCGTGCTGGTCACCAAGATCGGCAAGCAGCGATTCAAAAGCGGCAGCAAGATCACCGACAAGGACATCACGCTGTTCACTCGCCAGCTGGCAACCATGATGAAGGCCGGCGTGCCCTTGCTGCAGGCGTTCGACATCGTGGGCAAGGGGCATTCAAACCCATCGGTGGGTAAGCTGCTGCTGGACATCAAGGGCGATGTCGAGACGGGTTCTTCACTGTCGCAGGCATTCCGCAAGTACCCGCTTTATTTCGATGCGTTGTTCTGCAACCTGGTCGCTGCGGGCGAACAGGCGGGCATTCTGGAAACCTTGCTGGATCGCCTGGCGACCTACAAGGAGAAGATGCAGGCGCTGAAGAGCAAGATCAAGTCTGCTCTGTTTTATCCGATGTCGATCCTGATCATGGCCTTTGTGATCACGGCCGTCATCATGATTTTCGTGATCCCCGCCTTCAAGGAAGTATTCAAAAGCTTCGGCGCCGATTTGCCGACGCCAACAGTCATCGTCATCGCGATGTCAGATTTTTTTGTCGAGTATTGGTGGTTGATTTTCGGATCAATCGGGGGGGCGATCTACGCGATCAAGGAAGCTTACAAGCGCTCGGAAGCGATGCAAATCGCCCTCGACCGTTTTGCTTTGAAAGCCCCCATCTTCGGCGACGTCATCCGCAAGGCCACTGTTGCCCGATGGACACGAACGCTTGCCACCATGTTTGCGGCCGGGGTTCCCCTGGTAGAAGCGCTGGATTCGGTCGGTGGCGCGGCAGGCAACTACGTCTACAAGATGGCAACCAAGGACATCCAGAACGAGGTCAGCACCGGCTCAAACCTGACTTCTGCGATGCAGAACAGCAAGCTGTTCGACAACATGGTGCTGCAGATGGTGGCGATTGGCGAAGAATCGGGCGCGCTTGATGGCATGCTGGAAAAGGTGGCGGGCTTCCTTGAAGCCGAAGTTGACGATGCCGTAGAAGCGCTCGCCAGCCTGATGGAGCCAATGATCATGGCCGTCCTCGGTGTGCTGATCGGCGGCCTGGTGATCGCCCTGTACCTCCCGATCTTCAAACTCGGTTCCGTCGTCGGATGATCGCAATGCTCGACGATCCCGCCGCCTTTGCCGCGGTGGCGGGTCTGTTTGGCTTGATGGTTGGCAGTTTTCTCAACGTCGTCATTCATCGACTGCCGAAAATGATGGAGCAGGACTGGCAGTGCCAGTGCGCCGAACTTCGGGGGGAAGCCCCTCCCGTGGCCGAGACGCTGACACTGGCCATCCCTCGCTCGCGCTGCCCAAACTGCGGGCACCAGATTACCGCCCTTGAAAACATCCCCATCCTCAGCTGGCTGATGCTTCGCGGCAAATGCTCGGGGTGCTCGGCGCCAATATCGATGCGCTACCCGCTCGTTGAAGCCGTCACCGGCATCCTGACCGCCTTCGCCGCCTGGCATTTCGGTTTCGGTTGGGCCGCCGCCGGCGCCATTCTCTTCGTCTGGGCCATGGTGGCCCTGACCGGCATCGACTTCGACACGCAACTCCTGCCCGACAGCATTACCCTGCCGCTCGTCTGGCTCGGTCTGCTCTTCAATCTTTCGGGCACCTATACCTCGCTCTCGTCGGCAGTCATCGGCGCAGTCGCCGGTTACCTGTCGCTGTGGTCCGTCTATTGGGGCTTCAAGCTGACGACGGGCAAGGAGGGCATGGGCTTCGGCGATTTCAAGCTGCTCGCAGCCATCGGCGCCTGGCTGGGCTGGCAGATGCTGCCGCTGACCATCCTTCTCTCATCCTTCGTTGGCGCCATCGTCGGCATTGGCCTGATCGTGCTGGCCAAGCGTGGGCGTAACGTACCCATCCCGTTTGGCCCCTATCTCGCGGCAGCCGGCCTGATTGCGCTGTTCTGGGGCAAGCCGCTCACTCAAATCTACCTGGGCGCTTTCTGAAGCACTGGCGCCACGGGCGTCTAGTCGCTTGAAAACACCGCACTTTCCCCCATATAGAAGCTTCGCCGGGCCGATTTGACGGCACCGGCTCAGGTATAATTCGCCGTTTTGGAGGATTCCCATGCCCATTTACGAATATCGCTGCGGATCCTGCGGTTTCCAGAAGGATCACCTGCAGAAGATGAGCGACCCCGTGCTCACCGTTTGCCCGGAGTGCAATGCCGAAAGCTACAGCAAGCAATTGTCGGCCGCCGGCTTCCAGTTGAAGGGGAGCGGCTGGTACGCCACCGACTTCAAGGGCGGCGCCAGCAGCAAGCCGGAAGCCAAACCGGCTGAAGCCAGCGCCACGCCCCCCTGCCAGAGCGGCACTGGAGGATGTCCGTGCGCGGGCAGTTGATTCGCCGCTACTTCGTTACCGGTCTCCTGATCTGGGTGCCCCTGGCGATTACCGCCTGGGTACTGTCGCTGATCGTCGGTACGATGGATCAGTCGCTACGCTTACTGCCCTCGGCCTTCCACCCCAAGCAGTCGCTGGGCGTCGACCTGCCTGGCGCAGGCGTCATCCTGACCCTGCTCATCATCTTCGTCACCGGCGTCCTCGCTGCCAACTTCATCGGCCAGCGGCTGGTGGTCTGGTGGGAGCGCCTGCTGACCAAGATTCCGGTTGTCAATTCGATCTACAACAGCGTCAAACAAGTTTCCGACACGCTCTTCTCGTCCTCGGGCAACGCCTTCCGCAAGGCGCTGCTGGTGCAGTACCCACGCGAAGGTTCGTGGACCATCGCCTTCCTCACCGGCCAGCCGGGCGGCGATGTAAGCAATCACCTGCAGGGCGATTACGTCAGCATCTACGTGCCGACCACGCCAAACCCGACCTCCGGCTTCTTCCTGATGATGCCGAAAAAAGATGTCATCGAACTCGACATGAGCGTCGATGAAGCGCTCAAGTACATCATCTCCATGGGTGTCGTCGCGCCCCCGGCAAAGACCGGCATCGTCCCCCCAACCTGAAACACCTGAACAATCTCCAACCGGAATCACCATTCACCATGCGTACTCATTACTGCGGGCAACTCAACTCCAAACTCATCGGCCAGGAAGTCACCCTCTGTGGCTGGGCGCACCGTCGTCGTGACCACGGCGGCGTCATCTTCGTCGACCTGCGCGATCGCGAAGGCCTGGCCCAGGTGGTGTGCGACCCGGATCGCGCCGAAATGTTTGCCGTTGCCGAATCGGTGCGCAACGAGTTCTGCCTGAAGATCACCGGCAAGGTGCGCGCCCGTCCGGAAGGCACGACCAACGCCAATCTGGCTTCCGGTGAAATCGAAATCCTGTGTCACGCCATCGAAGTGCTGAACCCGTCGGTGACGCCGCCGTTCCAGCTCGACGAAGACAACCTCTCGGAAAACGTGCGCCTGACGCATCGCGTCATCGACCTGCGCCGCCCGGAGATGCAGAACAACCTGATGCTGCGCTACAAGACTGCGCGCGCCTTCCGCCGTTTCCTCGACGACAACGGCTTCATCGACATCGAAACGCCGATGCTGACCAAGAGCACGCCCGAAGGCGCCCGCGACTACCTGGTGCCGTCGCGCGTACATCCGGGGCAGTTCTTCGCCCTGCCGCAGTCGCCGCAACTGTTTAAGCAACTGCTGATGGT
>ERZ724517.1183-NODE-1183-length-14642-cov-12.377871_pt1 | contig 14642 bp, 13 predicted proteins | sample MGYA00376050_ERZ724517 | MGnify/ENA primary metagenome ERZ724517 (study PRJEB28724, sample SAMN07190886) | activated sludge metagenome | isolation source: activated sludge of sewage treatment plant in Hong Hong | place: USA: Christiansburg, Virginia | collected... | reverse complement strand
CTTGTTGCGGATGCAACCATTGGTTCGATCGAGATCCAGTTCGTTGTAGCGCTTGCTCTGCGAAAAAGCGACCTGGGTCGGCACTCCGCCGGGCCCGGCACGGAAAAACTCGTGGACCTTGACATCGTGCTCACGGACCACATCCCAGCGGTCAATCGCCTCACCGAGCGATCTGGCGTGAACCGTCGGCAAATCGCGGTGCAACAGGCCGGCCCTATCCAATTCACCAAGTATGCCCATAATGCCACCAGCACGATGCACATCCTCGATGTGATACTTGTCGGTCATCGGCGCCACTTTGCACAAGCAGGGCACCTGGCGCGAGATACGATCAATGTCGGTCATCGTAAAATCAACACCGGCCTCCTGTGCCGCGGCAAGAATATGGAGCACGGTATTGGTCGAGCCGCCCATCGCAACATCAAGGGTCATGGCATTTTCGAAAGCCTTGAAGCTGGCAATTGAGCGTGGCAGTACCGAGGCATCATCCTGCTCGTAATAACGGCGGCACAATTCGACGATCTGACGACCGGCAGTCAGGAAAAGCTCCTTACGATCAGCGTGGGTAGCGACGACAGTACCGTTACCCGGCAGTGACAGACCAAGCGCCTCAGTCAGACAATTCATCGAGTTGGCAGTAAACATGCCCGAGCACGAACCGCATGTTGGGCAGGCAGAGCGCTCGATCTCGGCGAGATCAGCGTCGGAAACCGAAGCATCGGCGGCCTTGACCATGGCATCAACCAGATCAAGGTGGATCACCTGACCTTGCACCTTGACCTTGCCCGCCTCCATCGGCCCGCCGGAAACAAAGATGGCGGGGACATTGAGGCGCATGGCGGCCATCAACATGCCCGGCGTGATCTTGTCGCAGTTTGAAATACAGACAATGGCATCGGCACAATGGCCATTGACCATGTACTCGACAGAATCGGCGATCAGGTCGCGTGAGGGCAGCGAATACAGCATTCCGCCATGACCCATGGCGATGCCGTCATCGATGGCGATGGTGTTGAATTCCTTGGCGATACCGCCGGCGGCCTCGATCTCGCGGGCGACCAGCTGGCCCATGTCCTTGAGATGCACGTGACCGGGAACGAACTGGGTAAACGAATTGACCACGGCGATGATCGGCTTGCCAAAATCGCCGTCTTTCATGCCGGTTGCGCGCCACAGGGCGCGAGCGCCGGCCATGTTGCGACCGTGGGTGGAGGTGCGGGAGCGGTATTGGGGCATGTAAATCTCCGTCTGAAACTTTGCGCCGCCGTTTTGTCACAATCGGCGCGAACTATAATTGGTGAATTCTAGCTGACTCTCGACCATCAATGCTTCTTCATCCCCAGTTCGACCCGATCGCCTTCTCGCTCGGCCCACTATCGGTACGCTGGTACGGTTTGATGTATCTCGTCGCCTTCGTTCAGTTTATTTTGCTGGGCCGCTACCGCATCCGGACACAGCCGGGCTTGATGAGTGCCGAACAACTGGACGACCTGCTTTTTTACGGCATGCTCGGCGTCATTCTCGGTGGTCGCCTAGGGCAAGTCATCTTCTATGAGCCGGGCTATTATCTGGCCAACCCACTGGAAATTCTCGCCGTCTGGAAAGGTGGCATGTCTTTCCATGGCGGATTTCTCGGTGTCGCACTGGCGCTCGTGCTGTGGGCGCGTAAAAATAAGCTGGCGTGGCTGACGGTGACTGACTTTGTGGTTCCCTTAGTTCCACTGGGACTTGCTGCCGGGCGGATTGGCAATTTTATCAACGGCGAACTGTGGGGCCGCGTCGCCGACCCCAGTCTGCCGTGGGCGATGATTTTCCCGCAATCCGGCGACATGCAGCCGCGTCACCCCTCCCAGCTCTACCATGTCGGACTCGAAGGTTTGGCACTTTTTGCCCTGCTTTGGCTGTGGACCGCAACACCTCGCGCGACGGGTGCTGCTTCAGGCGCTTTCCTGATCGGTTACGGCACATTCCGCTTCATTACCGAGTTTTTCCGCGAGCCGGATGCCGGAATTTTCGGCCAGTCCTACAGCATCAGCATGGGGCAATGGCTATCCTTGCCGATGATCATAGTCGGCATTACCCTGCTGATCATGGCCCACCGCCAGCGCCCCTGACGAGGCGCTTCCACTGCACGGCGAAGATCGTATAATTATGAATTACATCGCTCAATCAACGACAGGAATCTAGCCATGCAACGTCCCTTCAAGGTTCTCGGTATCCAGCAAATCGCCATTGGCGGCCCTTCCAAGGCAAAACTCCGTACCCTGTGGGTCGACATGTTTGGCCTTGAAGTCACCAGCACTTTTGTCTCCGAGCGCGAGAACGTCGATGAAGACATCTGCGCGATGGGCTCAGGCCCGTTCAAGGTTGAAGTCGATCTGATGCAACCGCTCGATCCCGAGAAAAAGCCTGCCGTGCACACAACACCACTCAACCACGTCGGCCTGTGGATTGACGACCTGCCGAAAGCCGTTGCATGGCTCTCGGCCAATGGCGTGCGCTTTGCCCCAGGCGGCATTCGCAAGGGAGCCGCCGGTTTCGACATCACTTTCCTGCACCCTAAGGGCAATGAGGAATCACCGATTGGTGGTGAGGGCGTTTTGATTGAACTGGTTCAGGCGCCACCAGAAGTAGTTAGTGCCTTCGCCAAACTGGCTGCGCAATAATCCACAATAATGGCCGATAACCCCGAGGACAACCTCGAGGAATCCCGGGCGCTGCTGGCCTCAACTTTTGAGGCCACAGCCGCCATCCTGCCCTGGCTGGCAAAGCCCAAGTCGGCACGCTTTCCGCCCGCACTCAACACCCGCTGGATAGCCGCCTGCCGGCGTTTGCAAAACGCCTGGTCAGAGCGCCACATTGAAGGCGAGCAGGAGGTTCGCTCCGCCATATTTGGCCTGTATGAGCTAACCCTCGAAAGTGCTGACATGGAGTGCATCCGCCTCGGTGAGGCCTTGGCCAGCGCTACGGACTGTCTTGATCAGGGCTTGCCACCATCACGCATCATCGCCGCCCTCAGTGCCTGCATTGAGTCGCTGAGCGAGGCCGAGGGACTTGAACATCCAGCCTTTGCCGAACGCACCAGCCACTTCGCCGCCCGCCTCGAACACAGCGTAGCTGCTGCGGGAGAAATTGGTGATCGCTCGTCGGTCATCGACCGCCTCTTCGTTGCCGAAACCCATGAGCGACTGGAGCGCATGCACGATGCACTCGCTGCCCTGCCGCCCGATGCCTACGCCCTGCTCAGCGAAACCGGCGAACTGCTGCAGCACGCCGAACATCTGGCATTGCATGGCATCGTTCACGCCGCGCGCAAATTACTCAATGCCCTGCAACTGGCCGGAAAGCACAACAGTCTGGAAAGTGAGACGATCCGTGCTCATATCTTGGCTCAACTGGCGACGCTGGCGCAGTTGAATGATGCGGTCGACACCTGAATCGACCGAAAAATCTCTAGCGCAAGCCGTCGGCCAGCGCTACCGCCTCACGTGACGAATCAAATACGGCGCGCAGCCGGTCGTTGGCTGAACGTGCCTGATGGCGGGCCTCATCAGCCTCGTACTCGACTAGCGCCAGGGTCACGAGATTGGCCACGGCATGCGCGAATAGGCGGTGGGTGGTGGTCCACGGCATATGCGTACCGACCTGCTCGATGCAGAACACACCCTCCAGATCGCCACGAATATGGATCGGTGTATCGAGCATGGCTGTAATCTGATGGCATTCGAGATAATTGCCGGCAAACTCGGATGTCGCCGGATGCAGGCTCGCATCATCGGCAACAATGCAGCCCTCTTCGTGCAACGCCTGAAAATAGGCCGGGTACTGGCTGGCGTGCAGGCGCACTCCGCTGCTATGACGACGTGTGGATAACTCGTAAAGATCAAGACAACGCAACTCGCGCTGGCTGTCGGTCAGCGCCCAGATGCTGACGCGCTCAATACCGGATATTTGCGCTGCCGACTCGGTCAAAATACTGAGCGTCATTTCCAGCGGCGCCTCTTTGAAATAGGCCCCGCGCGAAAGACGGGCAACGCCTTCCTGCAAGTCGATGGGCGACATCAGATTGAGATTGAGACCCGGATTCAGCATTCTGTCCATTTTGACTGATGATATTGATCGCATCAGCGACCTGTTTGCACACCAGTAATTTTATGGACAGCGCTCTAATTCGACTGTGAAATTATCCGCATAGGACAAAAGTTATATTTTTAGGTGGCTGGACCGGGCGTTGTTTTGAAAATGAAGGCCGCTTGCTCAACCTCGGTGATCCAGACCAGGCCATCACCAAAATGCCCGGTCTTGGCAACCTCGGTGATGCGGTCGAAAATCAACTGCGCCACTTCATCGGGAGCAACAATTTCGACACGCACCTTGGGAGTGTAGTCGGTGAGTTGCTCCTTGATATTGTGATGCGCAAGGTGCCGATTTGGCGCGCTGCAGCCCTCAACCTTGCTGACCGTCATGCCGGGAAAATCATGCAGGGCAACGAGTGCTTCGCGTAACGAAGCCAGCTTGTTGGGGCGGATAATTGCCTTGATCTCTTTCATGCTTCGACTTTCTCCTCATCAAACCAGCGGTAAATTGTGGGCAAAACCAGCAGCGTCAGCAGGGTGCAGGTAATCAGACCACCGATCACGACGATGGCCAGCGGACGCTGGACTTCCGAACCCGGCCCGCTCGAGAACAGGAAGGGAATCAGGCCAAGCATGGCAACGGTAGCCGTCATCATCACCGGGCGGAAGCGCAGCGTGGCGCCTTCGATCACGGCTTCCTGCACCGTCCTGCCGTCTTCGCGCAAACCGCGAATATAGGACACCAGCACGACGCCGTTAAGGACGGCAATCCCCCACAGGGCGATGAACCCGACCGAGGCCGGCACAGACAGGTATTCACCGGAAACAAACAGCCCGATGATGCCGCCGATGGAGGCGAAAGGCAGCACGGTAATGATCAGCGTCGCAAAACGCAGCGAATTGAACAACAGGAAAAGCAGGAAGAAGATCGCCGCAATGGTGATCGGGATAATCACCGTCAAATGCCCCAGTGCCCGCTCCATATTCTGGAACTGACCTCCCCACTCCAGGTAATAGCCTTCCGGCAACTTGATCTGCGCTTCAACTTTCTGCTGCAACTCGGCAACGAAACTGCCGAGGTCGCGGTCCTTGACGTTCACACCGATGACGATCCGCCGCTTGCCCAGTTCGCGGGAAATCTGCGCCGGCCCGTCCTGCACCCGAATCTTGGCGACATCGGTGAGGCGCACCTGCGCACCATTTGGTGAAGTAATCAGCACATTGGAAATCGCCTCGACGTTGTTGCGGAAGCTCTCAGGCAAGCGAACCACACCCGGAAAACGCCGTTCGCCCTCAAAGATTTCGGTGACCACCTTACCGCCGATGGCGGTTTCCAGCACATCGTTCACATCCGAAACGTTCAGGCCCAGTCGGGCAATCGCCTGGCGGTCAATATCAACCGACAAATACTGCTGACCGCTGACCCGCTCGATACGCAAATCCTGCGCACCCTGCAAGGTCTGGGCGACCTTGCCGATCTGGCCTGCCAGCTTCTTCAACTGCTCGAGATCATCGCCAAAAACCTTGACGGCGATATCAGAGCGCACGCCGGTGACCATTTCATCAACCCGGTCGGAAATTGGCTGCGCCATGACGACCTGCACGCCGGGCAGCACCTTCAGCTTCTCGCGCATGGCATCCTGAATATCATCCTGCGTCCAGCCCGAAGGCCATTCACTGCGCGGTTTGAGGCTGACGATCGGCGTCGATTCGTTCGACCCCTGCGGGTCAGCCGGCGACTCGCCTCGACCGACGCCGGAAACTGCCGACTTGACACCCGGTACCTGCATGACCAGACGCATCGCCTCCATCTCCATCTTGATCGACTCTTCAAGGGAAATATTGGGCACACGGTTGATGCCCGGCACCACCGAGCCCTCCTTCATTTCCGGAATGAAGGCGGTACCAAGGAAAGGCAAGGTTGCCACCGTCAGGCCAAAGGCAGCAACCGCCGCAATCACCGTCTTCCTTTCGTTGGCCAGCGTCCAGTGCAGCATCTTGAGATAGCGCTGCTTCATGATGGCGATCAGACGCGTGTCATGGTCACCATCATGCGCCGGGGGCTTCAAGAGATAGGTGGACATCACCGGGGTCAGGGTCAGCGACAAAACCAGCGAAATAGCCAGCGCAATGGCGATGGTGTAGGCGAGCGGTGCGAACATCTTGCCTTCCATGCCTTGCAGGGTCATCAGCGGCAGGAACACGAGAATGATGATGCCGACGCCGAAGATTACCGGCGTCGCTACCTCAACCACGGCATGCAGGATGACGCGCAACTGACTTTCGCCGGATTTCGCCTTGCGCCCGAGTTGCAGAAAAGCGTTTTCGACAACAACGACCGAGCCATCGACCATCAAACCGATAGCGATGGCCAGACCGCCGAGCGACATCAGATTGGCGGAAATGCCCAATTTGTTCATCGCGACAAAGGTCAGCAAGGGAGTCAGCACCAGCGTTGCGACGACAATCAATGAAGAACGCACATCGCCAAGGAAGAGGAAAAGCACGACGACAACCAGCAGCACGCCTTCCAGAAGTACTTTGGTTACGGTCCACAGCGCCGCATCGACTAATTCCGAGCGGTCGTAATAGGCGACAATTTTCAGGCCATCCGGCAACATGCCCTTCGCGTTGATCTCGTCGACCCGTGCCTTGATCTTGCCGACTACGGCCTTGGCATTACCGCCGGACAGCATCATCACGACGCCACCAACGGCTTCCGTGGAGCCATTCTTGATCACTGCACCCTGACGGACCTCGTGACCGATCTGCACCTCGGCGACATCACGCACATAGACCGGCACACCGTCCTTTTCCTTAAGCACGATGACGCGCAAATCTTCCAGATCCTTGACCAGACCGACGCCGCGAATCAGGTACTGCTCGGCGTATTGCGGCAATACACCGCCACCGGCATTGGCATTGTTACGCCCCACTGCCTGATAGACATCGGCGATACTCAGCCCGAAATGGCGCAGTTTGTCGGGATTGACCAATACCTGATACTGCTTGGCAAAGCCGCCCTGCGAGTTGATTTCGGCGACACCGGGAATCGAACGCAATAGCGGACGAACCACCCAGTCCTGAGCGGTACGCCGCTGCATCAATTCTTCTTCGCTCAACGCCCGATCACCATCATCCGGGCGCTCCAGCGTGTATTGATAGACCTCGCCCAAACCGGTAGACACCGGTCCGAGCACCGGGGAAATACCCGGCGGCAAGCGCGTACCCACTTCGAGCAGGCGCTCCATGACCAGCTGGCGGGCGAAATAAAGATCGGTCTTGTCGCTGAAAACCAGCGTAATCAGCGACAGGCCCGGCTTGTTCAGCGAACGCATTTCTTCCAGACCGGGCAGGCCAGTCATCGCTACTTCCAGCGGCACCGTGGCGAAACGCTCGACCTCTTCCGGCGAACGCCCCGGTGCCTCGGTGGCAATCTGGACCTGGATATTGGTCACATCCGGGAAGGCATCGACTGACAACTTGCGTGCCGCATCAAGGCCAAAGAAGAAGAGGACGGCGGCGATCACCGCGACGACAAGGCGCTGCCCCAGCGCGCCACGGACTAGGGATTCAATCACGAGCCCTCCATTTCCTTGCGATTACGCTCATTGTTGAGGTGGAAGGCGCCATCGACGACGACCTTTTCCTTCCCTTGCAACCCGGAAATCACCACCCGCTGCCCGCCCTGCTCCGGCCCGAGCTTGACCTTGGTCAGGCGGAACACGCCGTCTCTCTCGGCAACAAATACGTGATCTTCATCATTTTCACGAACTACTGCGCTGGCCGGCACAACCTGACGCTCAACCGCCCGCGCCTCGATCAGCATGGAAGCCAGCATGGCTGGTTTCAAGCGTCCATCACTATTATCCAATTCGGTACGCACCAGCACGGTACGGGTTTCCGGGTTGATCGTCTGCCCGACATAGATCAGCTTGCCGACCAGTTTTTCGTTACCCAGCGCCGGCACCTCGATGCTCACCGACTGCCCGACCTTGACCTGACTCACCTGCTGTTCCGGTACCTGTGCCACGGCCCACAAGCGCGACAGGTCAGCCACCACAAACAGTGCGTCAGCCGGCTGAACCACCTGCCCCTGGGCCAGTTTGCGCTCGACCACATGGCCGTTGAGGGTAGAGACAACCGGCGTCAGTGAGTTGACTGCGCCTTGTTTGCCCAGACGGTCAATTGAAGCGGGTGTCACACCAAGGAGTTGCAGTTGATCGGAAGCAGCACGCGTCTCTGCAAGCGAGATCTGAAACTCGCTCTGGCGACGCTGCAATTCGGCGGCAGCGATCACGTCAGCTTCGAACAGCGATTGGGCACGCTCGGCATTGCGCCGGTTCAATTCGAGCTGGGCGCGGGCCCGCAGATAGGCCAGTTGCTGGGTTGAAAGCTCACTGCTGTTCAGGCGTGCCAGCACCTCGCCTTTTTTGACCTCCTGACCCAGCAAGGCATCGATATCCGTAACGCGACCGGTAATCGTCGCACCGATCCGCGCCAGGCGCTGCTCGTCAAAATCAATCCGGCCAGCAACGCGCAGTGTTTCGGCGACCGGCTGGGTACTGACCGGTGCCAGTTTGAGCTGGGCAATCAGTTCCGGCGCCGGGGCAACCAATGCGGGATCGGCCGGCGGTGCAGCAACAGCCGCTTTATCGTCCTTGTTGCAGCCGGCAATAAGTGTTGCGGTCAACAGCCAAAAGAGTGCTTTTTTCATTCCTTGCTTCCCCCGGGCGTCGCCCGCAGTCGTTCAATTTCAACCCAGGCTGTCGCCAGTTCATAGCGAGCAGCAATCAATTCGGCACGCGCCGCACGAAACACCCGCTGCGCATCAAGCACCTCAAGAAAGCCGCGCTCGCCGAAGCGGTAAGCCGCCTCAGCCACTTTCAATGCCGACTCGGCCTGGCGAACAATGCCGGACTCAAGGGCAATAACTTGCGTCTGGGCAATTTCGTATTGTTGATAGGCAACCTCCAGCCCCTGGCTCAGCGAATACTGCTGCGCCTCCAACTCATTGCGTGCTCGTGACAATTGGGCAGCGGCCTCACCGACCGGCCCACTGCGCCGATCCCAGATTGGAATCGAAAGCACCACACCGATTTTTGAGGCACGCATATCAGGGTCTTCATCCATGCTGGCCTTTAACGCCAGACTAGGCAGGCGCTGAGCGCGCTCCAGTTCAAGCTGGCGCTCCGCACGCACCATTTCGGCGCGACCACGCGCCAGATCGGGGCTGGATTCGGCCATTTGCTTGCGCACGGCATCAAGCGGGGTCAATGCCGGCACATCGCGCAGGCGGCTGCTCAGTCTGAATTCGCTGGGCAGCGCACCGCCCACCGCCTGACGCAGCAAGGAGCGTGACTGCTCAAGGCGAAATCCGGCGGCCTGCGCAGTCTTCTGGGCATTCAGTGATTCCGCATCGGCCTTGATCAACTCAAAACGTGGCGCCTCGCCGGTTTCAACACGCAAGGCGATTTTCGAGCGCACATTTTCCATCAGCGCCGCATCTTCACGGGCGTTGCTCAGCTCTGCCTCACGGCGCAAAACCTCGTAATAGCGCGTCCGTAGTCTGGCCAGCAAATCAGCCTCAAACATGCGTGACCCGGCGCTGGCCGAGTCCAGGCCCGCCTCAGCGGCACCAATCCTGGCGGCACGCCGCCAGGGCAGGTCAATTGGCTGAGTTAGCGTGAGGCTACGGGCATCGCCCGGGTTCCCACCGGGACTGCGCGCCCGTGTGTTACCGCTCAAATACTCCAGTTCAGGATTGGGGAAGGCGCCTGCACTATCGATCGCAAAACGCGCCGCGCTAACTTGGTCGCGCGCCGCCAGCAGGGAACGGCTAGAGGTCAGAGCCAGGGTTTCGAGGCTGGGCAGATCAAACTCGGTCTGGGCCGTAGCAAGGCCGCTACTCAGCCCAAGAGTCACTACAAACAATATTTTTTTGAGGGTCATGGCAAATTGAAGGCAAATACAGTCCCCTCCCCGTCAAAAACGGGGCACAGGAAGGCAAAAGCAGGGTTGGGAGTAGCGGGCCAGTAGCAGCTGGCTCGCTACTCAAAAGGCATTTAGCGCGCGCTGTTCAACGCAGCAATACGCTCTTCCAGCGGAGGATGGCTGGAAAACAGCGCCATCCAGCTCGAACCACCGGCAATACCGGAGGCGGCCATGCTTTGCGGCAACGGCTCGGTATGGAGACTACCCAGGCGGCGCAACGCATTCTGCATCGGGGTCGCGCTACCCATCAGATGGGCAGCACCCGCATCGGCGCGGAATTCACGCTGACGCGAGAAGTAGGCGACGATGACGCTGGCCAGAATACCGAAGATCACTTCGCAGATCATGCTGGTCACCATGTAGCCGATGCCCGGACCGCTGTTTTCTTCCCCTTTGCGCAAGAAGGAATCGACGGCGTAACCAACAACGCGCGACAGGAAAACGACGAAGGTATTGACCACGCCCTGAATCAGCGTCAGCGTCACCATGTCGCCGTTGGCGATGTGCGCGACTTCGTGAGCCAGCACCGCTTCAGCCTCTTCACGCGTCATGCTCTGCAACAAACCAGTCGACACGGCAACCAATGAGCTGTTCTTGCTGGCACCGGTAGCAAAGGCATTGGGTTCACCGTCGTAGATCGCCACTTCCGGCATCGGCAAGCCGGCACGTTGCGCCAGGCGGCCAACGGTATCGACCAGCCAGACTTCCGTCGAGTTACTCGGCGACTCGATGACGCGGGCACCCGTGCTCCACTTGGCCATCATTTTGGACATCATCAGCGAGATCAGCGAACCACCGAAACCGATAACCGCTGCGAAGACGAGCAGCATGCCAAGGTTCAAGCCATTGGCCGTGAGGAACTTATTGACGCCGAGCAGGCTGGTGACCAGGCTGAGCACCAGCATGACGGCCAGGTTGGTAGCGAGAAATAGAACGACACGTTTCATGATCAACTCCGGTTTAAAGATTACGGACGAATAATACTGCATTGGACAGCACGGTAAACTCGGAGGAAAATTGAACAACACTTCGATTTTTTCAGAACAAAAACCATGAACAATCTGAATTTCAAACATCTTTACTACTTCTGGGTAGTTGCCCAGGAAGGCAGCATGACGCGCGCCGCCGAACGTCTGGATGTCGCCATTCAGACCATCAGCGGTCAATTGAGCCTGTTGGAGCGACAACTCGGCAAATCATTGTTCATCGCCCAGGGGCGCGGCTTGGTCTTGAGCGAAGCGGGGCGAGTGGCCCTCGGCTACGCCGATCAGATTTTTCAGCTGGGCGATGCCATGGTCGAAGCCCTCAAGAGCAGCGATAGCGAAAACACCCTGCGCCTGCGCGTCGGCATCACCGACGGCATTCCCAAGCTACTGGCCTATCGCTTGCTGTCTTCGGTATTCAAAATGCCGGTCGATGTCCGTCTGATCTGCGACGAGGGCGAATTCGAAACACTGCTCGCTGACCTCGCCCTGCACCGGCTTGATGTGGTCCTGACCGACAGGTCGGCACCGGTCGGCGGCAACATCAAGGTGTTCAGCAACCGCCTCGGCGATTTCGCTACCGGAATTTTTGGCAGCGCCGAGCAGGTCGAGCGCTACAAAGCAGGTTTTCCCAAGTCACTCGACGGCGCCCCGATGCTGCTACCTACCCGCCACAACGCACTGCGTTCGCGCATTGATCGCTGGCTGGAAAGCGAAGGCGTGCGTCCGCGGGTGATTGCCGAGTTTGAAGACAGCGCGCTGCTCAACACCTTTGGCCGCGAGGGCTTGGGACTATTCCCGGCACCGCTGGCCCTCTCTGAACAGATCGGCACGCAACTCAATGCTCAGGTGCTGGGCGCCATGAATGGGGTCAGTGAACAGATATTTGCGATCTCCAACGAGCGGCGGATTCGCCACCCGGCCATTGAAGTTTTGTGTTCCGCTTCGCCGCAGGCCGAAGTTTTGTCAGGGGTATAATTCGCACCCCCCAACGTTAAATACAATAAAAGAACACCATGCAGCTTCGCCAAGTTTTTATTACTTTCCTGGCCCTCATTTGCGCCGGCCAGGCCCTCGCCCAACAAGCCCCCGTACCGCCAACCCTGGCCGCAAAATCCTGGTTGTTGCTGGAGACCAGCTCCGGCCAGATACTGACCACTGAAAAGCCAGATGAGCGCATTGAGCCCGCTTCGCTGACCAAGTTGATGACGGCCTATCTGACCTTCTCGGCCCTGCGCCAGAAGACCATCGCTATCGACCAGTCCCTGCCGGTATCGCAGAAAGCCTGGAAAACCGGTGGCTCCAAGATGTTTGTTCGGGTCGACACGCAAGTGCCGGTTGATGATCTGATCAAGGGCATGATTGTCCAGTCCGGCAACGACGCCTGCGTCACGCTGGCCGAAGGCATCGCCGGTAGCGAGGAAAACTTCGCGCAGATGATGAACCGCGAAGCTCAGCGCCTCGGCATGAAGTCATCCAGTTTCACCAATTCGACCGGTCTGCCTGATCCACAGTTGTACACCACGGCGCGCGACCTGTCGATTCTGGCCAACGCGCTGATCCGCGACTTCCCTGAAGACTACAAGAAGTATTACTCGATCAAGGAATTCCGCTACAACAATATCACCCAGCCCAATCGCAATCGTCTGCTGTTCATTGATCCGACCGTCGATGGCGTCAAAACCGGCCACACCGAAGCCGCTGGCTATTGCCTGATTTCCTCGGCGTTGCGTGACAAGCGCCGCCTGCTCTCCGTCGTCCTCGGCACCAACTCCGACTCAACGCGTGCCACCGAGTCGCTCAAGCTGCTCAACTGGGGCTTTATTGCTTACGACAGCGTGCCGCTCTATGCCAAGGCGCAGGAAGTTGCGGCGCTGCGTGTCTGGAAAGGTACGCAAACCACCTTCAAAGCCGGCTTCAGCAACGATCTGGCGATCGTCGTTCCCAAAGGCTATGCCGACAAAGTCAAATCCGAGTTCACTGCCAAACCGCGCCTGATCGCACCGATTCAGGCCGGTCAGGATATTGGCCTGCTCAAGGTCACCATCGATGGCAAGCCCTATGGCGAATACCCCGTGCTCGCCCTTGAAGAAGTACCACTCGGCAATATCTTCGTCCGCATCTGGGACACCATCCGACTCTGGTTCAACTAAACCCATGACCCCCTATGTCGCCGACCCCGTCTATCTCAATGGCCAATTCATGCCACTGGCCGAAGCCGGTGTTTCGCCGCTGGATCGCGGCTTCCTTTACGGCGATGGGGTTTATGAGTTGATTCCGGTCTATTCGCGCCAGGCGTTTCGTCTTGACGAACACCTGACGCGCCTGCAGGCGACGCTGGATGGTATCAAGCTGACCAATCCGCTGGATCACGACGGCTGGAAAGCAGTAATACAAAAGTTGATCGCTGCAGCACCGTGGGATGATCAGTCGATCTACCTGCAAGTCACACGGGGTGCCGACAACAAACGCGACCATGCCTTCCCGCCGGCGTCGGTCGCGCCGACTGTTTTCGCCTTTGCCGGGCCATTGGTCACCAGCACCGCTGAAATTCGTGCCACGGGCGTTGCCGCCATCACGGTTACTGACCAGCGCTGGGCACGTTGCGACCTTAAGGTTATTTCCCTGCTCGCCAATATTCTGGCACGCCAGCAGGCGGTGGAAGAAGGCTGCGCCGAGGCCTTGCTGATCCGCGACGGCTACCTGAAGGAAGGTGCCGCTTCCAACATTTTTGTCGTCAAAAATGGGGTTTTGCTCGCGCCCCCCAAGACGCAACTGATGTTGCCGGGCATTACTTACGATCTGGTGCTTGAATTAGCAGAATGTCACGGTCAACCGCTGGAAGTGCGAGAAATTTCTGAAATGGAACTTCGCAGCGCCGACGAGGTCTGGATGACGTCCTCAACCAAGGAGATTCTCGCCATCACCACACTCGATGGCACGCCGGTTGGCACCGGCAAGCCCGGCCCCTATGGCGAGCAAATGTTCCAGTGGTATCAGATTTTCAAGAACACCGTAATGCGTAAAGGTTGACATGGCATCGTATAAGGACACCCTGCTCGAATTCCCCTGCGACTTTCCCATAAAGATAATGGGCAAGGCCGAAGACACGTTCGCCGAAGTGGTGATCAGCATCGTCACCAAACACGCCCCCGATTTTGACGCGACGCGCATGGAATTGCGCGCCAGTTCCGGCGGCAACTACCTCAGCGTCACCTGCACCATCGTCGCCCAGTCCAAGCCGCAACTTGACGCCATCTACATGGACCTGACCGCCCACCCGATGGTCAAAGTTGCCCTGTGAACCTGCAGGTCAAAAATCTCGGGCGGGTTGAATACGAGCCAACCTGGCAAGCCATGCTGGCTTTTACCGTTGCCCGTACGGCAGAAACGCCAGATGAAATCTGGATTGTCGAACACCCGCCGGTTTATACGCTGGGCCAAGCTGGAAAACCTGAGCATCTGCTAACCGATATCGGCATCCCCATGATCAAGATTGACCGCGGCGGCCAGATCACTTATCACGGACCAGGCCAGGTCGTGATTTACCTGCTGCTTGATCTGCACCGGATGCAGATCAAGGTGCGCG
>ERZ724517.1182-NODE-1182-length-14657-cov-7.719354_pt1 | contig 14657 bp, 8 predicted proteins | sample MGYA00376050_ERZ724517 | MGnify/ENA primary metagenome ERZ724517 (study PRJEB28724, sample SAMN07190886) | activated sludge metagenome | isolation source: activated sludge of sewage treatment plant in Hong Hong | place: USA: Christiansburg, Virginia | collected... | reverse complement strand
CGATTCGCGGCTGGGACAAGAAGAACCAGTTCTATTTCCAGATAATCGAGTCGCTGGCTGCCCATTACGGCTTTTCGGTCGAAACAGCTTTCGTCGAACTGCCTGAAGAATTCCGCCAGTTGGTGCTCTATGGCTCGGGCCGTACCGAGATAAATTTCCGCTACCTCAACGAGAGGGGTACCCGCTTCGACCGCAGCCATACCTTCGAGGGCATCATTCCCAATCTCGAACGGCGTTATCGCGGCAGCGACTCGCAGGCGGTCCGCGAGGAGCTGGCGAAGTATGTCAGCAATACTGCCTGCCCCCAATGCAACGGCACCCGCCTGCGCATCGAGGCGCGCCATGTGCGGGTCGGCGACAAGACCCTGCACGAGATCAGCCGCCTGCCGCTGGGCGAGGCGCGCAACTATTTCAATTTCCTGACGTTGGCCGGCCACAAGGTGCAGGTGGCGGACAAGATACTCAAGGAAATCACCGCCCGGCTGAGCTTCCTGATCAATGTCGGCCTCGATTACCTGTGCCTGGAGCGCAGTGCGGAAACCCTCTCCGGCGGCGAGGCGCAGCGCATCCGCCTGGCCTCGCAGATCGGCTCCGGGCTGACCGGCGTCATGTACGTGCTCGACGAGCCGTCGATCGGCCTGCACCAGCGCGACAACGACCGCCTGCTGCAGACCTTGCGCAACCTGCGCGACATGGGCAATACCGTACTGGTCGTCGAGCACGATGAAGATGCGATCCGCAGCGCCGACTACGTCGTCGACATCGGGCCCGGTGCCGGGATTCATGGTGGCTTCATCGTCGCCGAGGGAACGCCGGCCGAAGTGGCGGCCAACCCGGCATCGATGACCGGCGCCTATCTGTCGGGACGAAAGTCGATTCCGGGCCCGAAAACGCGTCGACCGCGCCAGCCGGAAAAACAGTTGCTGGTCGTCGGCGCGCACGGCAACAACCTTAAGGATGTCACGCTCGAGCTGCCGGTCGGCCTCCTCACCTGCATCACCGGCGTTTCCGGCTCCGGCAAATCGACACTCATCAACGACACGCTCTACGCTGCTGCCGCCCGTCACCTCTACGGCTCCACCGCCGAACCGGCGGCGCACAAAGAGATTGTCGGCCTCGACCTGTTCGACAAGGTGATCAATGTCGACCAGTCGCCGATCGGACGTACGCCGCGCTCCAACCCGGCGACCTACACCGGCCTGTTGACGCCGATCCGCGAACTGTTCGCGCAGGTGCCGGAATCGCGGGCACGCGGCTACGGGCCGGGGCGCTTCAGCTTCAACGTCAAGGGCGGGCGCTGCGAGGCCTGCCAGGGCGACGGCATGATCAAGGTCGAGATGCACTTCCTGCCCGATATCTACGTGCCCTGCGATGTCTGTCATGGCAAGCGCTACAACCGGGAAACGCTGGAAGTCCAGTACAAGGGCAAGAATATTTACGACATCCTTGGCATGACGGTCGAGCAGGCGCGCGAGTTCTTCGACGCCGTGCCGGTCATCGCCCGCAAGCTGCAGACCCTGGTCGATGTCGGCCTCAGCTATATCACCCTCGGCCAGAGCGCGACCACACTGTCCGGCGGCGAGGCGCAGCGCGTCAAGCTGGCGCTCGAACTGTCCAAGCGCGACACCGGCCGCACCCTGTACATCCTCGACGAGCCGACCACCGGCCTGCACTTCCAGGACATCGAGATGCTGCTCGCAGTGCTCCATCGCCTGGCCGACCACGGCAACACCATCGTCGTCATCGAGCATAATCTTGACGTGATCAAGACCGCCGACTGGGTTGTCGACCTCGGCCCCGAAGGCGGTGACGGTGGCGGCCGCATCCTGGTTGCCGGTACGCCGGAACAGGTCGTCAAGTGCAAGGCCAGCCATACCGGCCGCTTCCTGAAACCGCTGCTCGAGAAGAAACGATGAGGGCTAACGAAGTCGTAGGTGTTCCGCGGGTGCCGCTGGACGGCGACGTATTTTCGACAAGCAGGCCGGGTATCAGTCCGGCTCGGCGGCGACGATTAGGCGGTTGCGCCCCAGGCGCTTGGCTTCGTAAAGCGCGTAGTCGGCACGCTGCAGCGCAATTTCCAGCGGGCAATGGCTGGCATCGGCCAGCCCGACGCTGAGGGTGACGCGCACCAGCAGCCCGCTGGGCAACTGGACATCGTGTTCGGAGAAGCGCTGGCGAAAGCGCTCGATCAGAGTGTGCGCCTGTTCGACCGAGCTCTCGGGAAAGAGGAAGGCGAATTCTTCGCCGCCGTAACGGCACACGAGGTCCGATTGGCGAACGCTTTCGACGAGCAGGGCGGCAAAACTGCGCAGCACGATGTCGCCGGCGCCGTGGCCGTAGGTGTCGTTGAGCCGCTTGAAGAAATCGAGGTCGCCGAGGGCGACTGCGATCGGCCGCTCGTAGCGCTGGGCGCGGCGGATCTCGGCTTCGGCGCTGACCATGAAGTGCCTGCGGTTCATCAGCCCGGTCAGTCCGTCCCGGTTGGCCAGGAGTTCCAGTTCGCGGCGTGCCGCTTCATTGCTGACCATGGCCTTGTGCAGCCGCTTGGTCGCATCTTCGACGGCATGGATTTCTGCCAGGTGCGCATTGGGGAATTCCGGTTCGGGACGGTCGACGCCGAGCGTTGACAAGGCACGATCGATGCGTTGCAGCGGGCGGACGAGGTGCTGTCTGAGCAGGACCAACAGGAGCAGGAGGAAGCCGCCGACCAGCAGGAGGACCAGCAGCAACTTGTAGCGCGCCACGCGCATTGCGCTGGCCATCTGGCCAAGGTCGGTCGTCGCCAGGTTGGCACCGTGGATGGAGACATCATCGACGAGCAAATTCAGGCGTTTGGTAAGTCGCTGCCACTCGGGCTGGCGGATCTTCAGCACTGCCGGGTCCTGGGCGGCCAGGCGGGCGGTTTCGACCAGGTAGCTCTCGGTATCGCGGGCCACCTCGGCGGCTTGGGAATGTTCGATGATGCTCGGATGGCTCGCTACCAGCATGACGATGAACAGTGCTTGCTGGCGTGCCTCAGGGGTTGCCGACGAGAAGACCCGTTCGCCTTCCTGGCGCAGTTGGTCGAGATTGCGTGCCAGGCGCTGGAAACGGATGATTTCGGGGACGGTTTCCTGTTGCAGGCGTTCTGCGGTCTCGAGTACGCGTTGCTGGTCTATGGCGAGCAGGGCGGCGGTAACGCTGAACAGCAGTGCGAAGGAAACCGACAGGATGGCGAAGATCCTGCCGGCGCCGGGAAGGTCTGGTTCGAGTTCAGCCACGCCGCTTCAGTCCAGGACCACGGGGAAGTGGCGGCGCATGATGCGTTGCGCCGTGCCGTCGGCGCGGACCTCGGCGATCGCCTTGTTGATGCTGCGGCGCAGCGCATCCTTTCCCCGGGGCATGGCGATATGGACCGTGTTGCCGAGGCCGCGATCGGCAACGGCGGGGCCGACGAAGGCGAGGCGGGCGGTGTTGTCGCGGCTGATCATGGCATATCCCTCGCGGATCGGCAGGAGCGCGAAATCCGCGTTGCCTTGGCGCAGTGCATCGACGGCTTCAGCCATCGTTGGCCTGGCGACGAGCGTCAGCTGGCGTTGTTCGGCAATTCCGACCAGGAATTCCTGTTGCTGCGACCCTTCCATCGCCGCCACCCGCGCGCCACGCAGGCTGTCGAGCGTCACCGGCTGGCCGAGCCTGCCGGCGAATGCCCGGGCAGTTGCCGGCAAGCCGACGAGGCGCGATGAGGAGCGGAAGATTGAATCGCTGAAGGCGACATGCTGCTCGCGCTTTGGGGTGCGCAGGAAGTTGCCGAAACCGAGATCGAAGCGGCCGTCCTCGACGCCGGGCAGAATCTCGGCAAAACGAACGTAGTGAAACGAGCAGCTGGCATTGATGCGGCGGCAGATTTCCTTCGCCAGTTCATCGGTCGCCGCCACGACGTCGGCGCCGACGGTGGCGCTCGGGATCAGAATGCCTTCCAGCGAAACCTGCTGCGGATCCTGAACGCCCACTGCCACCTTGAGTTCGGCGGCCTGCAACAGGCCGGAACCCAGCGCGGCGATCAGGAAAAATAGGCGCAGCACCCCCATCAGTGCACCCGGAACGGCAAGAACTGCGTGTTGATTCGCTCGTACGTGCCATTGCGCTTGATACGATCGAGCGCATCATCGACCACAATCTTGAGCTCCGGCCGCCGCGGGCTGATGCCGAAGGACGCATTGCCGATCAGTTCGGACGCCTTCATGACCGTCGATACCAGTCCCAGGCGCTGGAAATCCGGGTTCTTCTGCAGATTGAGGCTGGTACTCATCGGCACCATGGCGGCCTGGGCGACGCCGGCAACCAGGGGGGCAGCGAGTTCGCCATTGGTCGGCACGCCGACGGTTTCCCAGCCCTGCGCGCGGGCGTAGGCTTCCTGCGCCGAACCCTTGACGACGGCGATGCGCACGCCGCGCGCACCGAGCGCTACGCCGGGACCGGCATACCAAAGGGTGATCGAACGGAAGTACGGTTGGGCAAACAGTATCCGCTTGCGCCGTTCCGGCGTGTCGAGCAGGCTGACGGCCGCGATGTCCAGCTCGCCGCCGGCCAATGCATCGACTACCCGGTCCAGGACCATCACCTGAAGCTCGCATTGCGCCTGCATTTCGGCGCACAAGGCACGGATCACTTCGACACTGAACCCGGTGAGCCGGCCGTCGGCGTCGCGGAAGGCCATCGGTGGCGAGTTTTCCAGAACCGCGACCTTCAGCGGCGGCTCAGCCGACCGGGCCGCCACGCCTGCACCCAAGCAGGCGACGGCGACAAGACTGGCGAGCAGGCTTCTCGGTCGAGGCGGCATTGATCCATGTTGTTAGTATTTTCGCGGCAGTATAGCCCATGCGCGCGCCCTCCCGTAGTCCCTATTTTCGCGGCAGTTCGACGAGAATTCCCTGGATGGGGAAGAAGATCGCCATTCTGAGCGGCAGGCTGTCCGCGGCAAAAAGCCCGGCATAGCGCTCCAGCTGGGGACGGTATTCCTCTGCTTTCGCCTGCAGGAGACCTGGCGATACCTCTGCCGCAGCCTGCACCGTCTTGTAGTCGATGATCCAGCGGCAACCGTCGGCGACGAAAATGCGGTCGATCACGTGGTTGACCGTAAGGGTCGCCCCATCCTCGACGAGGCGACTCGACCAGGCCTGTTCGGCGGCTGCCCCTTCCCGGCCGGCCAGCACCCAGCGCCCGGCACTCGAGTCCAGGGTCCGGCACAGGGCGGCGGCAACAACGGCGGCACCTTCCGCAGCCGCGGCATTGTCGTGCCCGTCCTGCACCAGCCGGCGCCGGTAGGCTGGCACCAGCGTCATGACCCGTTCGCAAGACCAGCGCGCCAGGCCATCCCGGGCAATCAGTTCGAGGCAGCGATGGACCAGCGTTCCGACCGCGGCATCCAGGGACAAGGCGCTTTCTCCCGCGTCGGCTTCAAGCGGATTGGCAGAGGCACGGGCGCTGCCGGGGATGACGCGCAGCGCTGCGGGCACGGCGACTGCCGCCAGCCTGACCAGCGGCGGCACGAAGCGCGCCGGGTCGATGCCGGCGACTGCGGTTTCCGGGGTCAGGCCGTCAGCCAGCGCAGCAGCGAACACGGCCTGCGCGACGCCTGGCCACAGCAGCCTGAGCAGCGTGCCGGCGGCTGGTGGCTTCAGTCCGTCGTCCTTGTCGGCGACCGCGACACCGACCAGGTGCAGGCAGCGGATGGCACGGGTCGCGGCGACGTAGAGCAGGCGCTCGTTTTCATGCGCGGCGCGTTCGGCTTCGAGCTTCCGCAGGTAGTCGTAGGCGGTCGGCTCGCCATTGCCGGCGCCTTTCTGTTTCATCGGGGCCACCAGCAAGTGTTCATGGCCATCGGCGCCGGCCACCTCGTCCCACAGCAACAGGCTGCTCTCATTGCCGCTGGTCGCACGGTGCAGGCCGGGCAGGATCACCGTCTCGAATTCGAGGCCCTTGGATTTGTGGATGGTCATCATCTGCACCGCATCGCCGAGCGGGTCGGCCGGTGCATAGAGCTCGGCAGCGTGCGCAGCCAGCGTTTCCGGGTTCAGGCTGCGGGCCGCCGCCAAGTCGTCTACCAGGGCAAAAAAGGCCTCGACATCCTGTAGCGCTTCCGGCGTATCCAGGCAGCGGGGTCCGTCGAGCATCAGCCAGACGCCTTCCAGCCAGCGCCGCGGGTGCTGCCGGCCGCGCCCCGCGAACGCCAGTTGCAGCACGTCGCGCAGATGCGTCAGGCGCTGCCGGCCATCGTCCGACAGGCGGGCGACCAGGTCGTCGTCCTGCATCAGTTGCCAGATCGTCCGCTGCCTGTCGTCCGCGGCCAGGGCGTGCAGGTCGGCGAGCAACAGGCCGCACCACGGCGCGCGCAACAGCGCCAGCCAGTGCACGCGGTCGGCACGGTGATGCAGGGCGCGGAACAGGGTCAGCAGATCCTGTACATGCTGGCGCCCGTCCAGTCCTTCGATGTCGACCGCCTGGAAGCGCAGCTCCGGCGCGTTGCGGCGGATTTCGCCAACGATCGCCTCGAGGTGGCTGCGGGCACGCACCAGCACGGCGATGCGTCCCTCAGGTGCCGCGGCGCGCGCGTTGCGGATGATCTCGAGGACGCGGCGCGCCTCGTCGGCGGCGGAATCGCTGCCCGCGCGCTCGATGACCGGGTGCACGAAGACGGCGCTATCCGCCCGTGGCGGGCGGGTGGGAGCGGATTCGGCATAGCGTACGGCGCCTGCCTCCGGGCTGTCGGCAGCCGGGAAGATGCCGGGGAAGGCCGTGTTCACCCAGTCGACGATGCCCGGAAAGGAGCGGTTGTTGCGGAACAGCCGCAGGTGGCCTGGCCGGATGTCGCCGATGCCGCGCTCTCGGACGCGCAGGAACAGTCCGACGTCGGCCTTGCGGAAACGGTAGATCGATTGCATCGGGTCACCGACCACGAACAGGGTGCGGCCATCGCCGGGCACCCAGCCGCGGGTGAGCCTCGTGATCAGGGATTCGACCTGGCGCGGGCTGGTGTCCTGGAATTCGTCCACCAGCAAGTGGCGAATGCGGTAGTCGAGGGCCAGCGCCAGGTCGGTCGGTGACTCCTCGTCGCCGAGCGCCAGGCTGGCACGGGCGGCGATCTCGATGAAGTCGACTTCGCCGGCCTCCTGGAAGACCAGCCACAATTGCCCGGCGGCCAGGCGCAGCAGGCGCGAGAAGCATTCGACGGTTGCCCACTCGGCGTCGCTCAGTTCAGGGCGCGGTAGTTTGAGCAGTATGGCCAGCGCATTTTCCAGCCCGCCAATGTCGCGCAGGCTGGCCAGCAGGTCGAGCATGGCCTTTTTCTGGTCGGCGAATGCCTTGTCGGCAGGGAAGCCGATGCGTCTGTCGACCGTCTTGCGCAGGCTGCCGCTGCCGGTCAGCAGCAGGCCGGCAAGGGCCTGCCAGCGGGGCAGGTCCGCGATTGCTGCGGTCAACGGCGAATTCCAGTCCGAAATGGCGGCGAGCACCTCCGGCGCATTGGCGGCAGCGAAGCGGGCCAGCGGCATCAGCAGTGATTTAATCCGGGCGTCGAACAGGGCGTTGGCCCCTGCCAGGTCGCGCTCGATCAGCGCCGCGAAGCCGGCCTCGATCTCGGTTTTCAGCGCCCCGTTCTCGATGCGCGTCGCATGATCCACCCACTGGTCGCGCCGGCCGAGCATGCTGACCAAGAGCTTTTCCAGGCGCCCGGCGTTGTTGTCCATGAAGGCCAGGGCTTGGGCGACGACCTCGGCATCCGGCGTGGCCAACTCGAGCATTTCCAGTGTCCGGCGGGCGGCTGTCGCGTAATGTGCCTCGGCGTCTTCGGCGACCCCGGGCTGGGCACCGAAACGGCTGAGGTAAGGCATCTGCCGGGCCAGGCTGGCGCAAAGCGCATCGAGCGTCGTGATGCGCAGCCGGCCCGGGTGGCCGAGCAGGCCCCAGGCCAGTTCGTCATCGCGGGCGAGCACCTGTTGCGCCAGTTCGAAGGTCAGCTGCTTGTGTTCCTCGTCCGGCACCTTGCCGCACGCTGCGAGTTCGAGGCCGCCAAGGATGCGGTCGCGCATCTCGGTCGCCGCCTTGTTGGTGAAGGTCAGTGCCAGCACCTCTTCCGGATATTCGACGACAGCCAGCAGGCGCAGGTAGCGCTGCGTCAGCAGTTCGGTCTTGCCGGCGCCGGCCGGCGCCTCGACGATGAAGGAGGCGACTTCCAGCGCACGCCGGCGGGCCGTTTTATCCTCCTCGAGGCGGTCGACCGCAGTGCTCATACTGACTGCCCGGCCAGCGCCGCCGCCAGCAGACGCCGCCGTTCCGGCAGTCTGAGCAGGGGCAGGACGTCGCAATACTGCAGCGCCTTTTCATCGCCGACCATGACTCCCGCCTTGCCCTGCTTCACCTCCTGGGCCACGGCATGCAGGCGTTCGCGCCAGTGGGTGATGACGGCGATCCAGTCAGGAAATTCGGCCGGATCGAAGATCGTCTGCTTGTCGTCGCCGATGCCCTGAACCCCGGGCAGGATATCCCGTTCGTCGGCAACGCCGGCGAACGCCGGCTTGTCGAGCAGGACCTTGGCAAAGACAACCGCGGCGACGTCGTCATTGACCAGCGCGGCATAGATAGGCAACTGCGGTTCGGTGATCCGCTGCTCCGCCCAGTTCCGGGTGTCGACGGTGGCGCCGGTCTTGTAGTCGATGATGACCTGCCGCCCGTCGGCGAGCCGGTCGATGCGGTCGACGACCATGCTGACCCGGATTTCCTCGATGTCGACGGTGGCTGGCTGTTCGCAGGCGATGACTTCGAACGGCTGGGACCGCCTCGCTTCGACTGCCAGCCAGATATCGAGCAGTCCGGCCAGGCGCGCCGCTTCGAGCTGGCGGAAGCGCGCCGGCAAAGCGATGTGACGTTCGCGCTCGAAATTCCGGAGGGCCGTGGCGACTGCGGTGGCGATGGTTTCCCCGCGTTGAGTTTCGCTCAGCGCAGCCAGAGCGTCCGACGAACGTACCGTGTTCCAGAAGGCTTCGAGGGCTGCATGGACCAGCGTGCCGCGTGCGGCCGGGTCGAGGCCTTCGACCGGTTCGTCCATCGCCTTGCCGCCCAGGCGAAACTCGTAGTAGGCCCAGGCCGGGCAGATTGCCTGGGCGCGCAGAACCCAACTACCGCCGGAAACTTTCTCGCCATCGGCGACCGGGGGCGCCATGGCATCTTCGACCAGGGCCAGCGCCGGGATGGACTCAGCTGCCAGCTTCCGGGCCAGCGTCGGCACGGCGTCAGCCGCTTTCACAAATGCCGGAATACCGGCGATCAACGGGCTGGGGCGCAGCAGCCGGTTGCCGTCCGCCTTGGCATACGAAAAGATGACCTCTGGCGCTGCCTTCGCCAGCCGGTCGTGGACGTGCCGGGCAAAGTCGAGTTCGACCTCGGCGCTGGCGTGTGCCGCGCCCGCCGCGCGCAGCAATTCCGCCGGCAGCAGGGGGTTGGGGCGGGGCGGCGGCGGCCAGAGGTCGTCGTTCATGCCCATCACCCACAATGCATCGAAGTCGAGACCGGCGCTCTCGAGGACGCCGAGTACCTGGATGGCCGGCCGGCCGCGGGTCTCCGGCTGGAAAATGCGTTGCCGGCAGAGTTGCGCGAGACGGCGTACCGCCTCGCTGAGCGACAGCTTGCCGAGCAGGGTGTCGAGCCTGCCGAAACCATCGAGGACCTCGACAAAGGCGCGGCGGGCCTGGAATTCGTGGCTGGAGAGCTCGCGGTCGCCGGGCCAGCCGGCTGCTTTCAATGCCTTGCGGAAGATGCCTGCCCATTCGCCGGGGCGCAGTGCCTTCGCGGTGCTGGCCATTGTGCCGACCAAGGCGTCGAGCGCGGCGATGCTCTGCGTGCAGAGCAGGGCATCGCTCTCGGCCAGACGGCCGGCCAGGCGGATCAGGGCCGGCAGGGTCGTGAAGTAGGGCAGGTCGCGGCGTTGCACGGCGTCGAGCCGTGCACGCCCGTCGGCCTCGGCTTCCGCCGCCGCCCAGCCGCCGCCCAGCAGCAGCGCAGAAAGCCGGCTCTGTTCGACCTTGGCCCGGCCGTTGCCCAGCGCCAGCAGGTCGAGGGCAACGCGGACCAGCGGCAGGTCGGCCAGTGCCCGGCCGAGCGAGAAATTGAAGCTGCGCGGCACTTCGGCGGCGTCGGGGCGGATCAGCGATGGATGCAGCACGTCGTCGAGCATGAAGTCCAAGCGGTCGCGCACAGCGCCCAGGTCGGGGGCGACGATGCCCAGGCGGCAAGCCGGCCGGTCTTCCAGGTGTGTCCGGGCCCAGGCGGCGATGGCCGCGCATTCGGCGGCGACATCGGGGCAGGCCAGCACGCTTTGGCGAGCGCGGTAGACCGCCGGCGCAGCCAGATTTTCAACGCGTACCCCGCGACCCGACAACGCGGCCATCAAGGCCTCATCGAGGGGCGTCAGGCGGTCGAATCCGGCAAAGCTGACCGCCGCGGGCAGGGCGAATTGTCCGCCGGCGATCAGGTCGATCAGTTGACGGTGCAGGCTGGCCGTGTCGCTCCAGCCCCCGGCCCGGCACTGCTTGACGAATTCCCGCTGCCAGCCGGCAAAGAGACGGACTTCGTCGGCCAGCCCGGCGCCTTCCGCTCGGATGTTCCAGATGCGCGACAGGGCATGGGCCTCTGCCGCTGACGCAGCCATGCCCTGAATGTCGAAGATGGGCGCAGCTTCGGTCAGCGAGGCTGCGATGAGCTTTTCCCAGAGCAGGCGCTCGGAAAACGGGTCGAGCACGGCGGGCAGGTCGGCCACGCCGCCGAGCAGAGCCTCGTCGGCAAGGCCGCCCAGCCACTGGCCTATGGTCAGCGCCGGCCGGGTCGGCCAGACGTCAAGGCCATCCGGGACCGCGCCGCGCAGGATCTGGGCGAGGCGGGTGGTGGCGCAGAGGGTCAGGCAATCGGTCAAGCCGCCCCGGTCAGTTGGCGGGTGGCCGGGCCGGTTGCGCTGGTTGTGCCGGCATGGCTGGCGCCGGTGCTGCTTCGGTTCGGGTGGGAACTACCGGTGCCGGCTTGGCTGGTGTGGCCGCAGTTGCTGCCGGTTTGGCCGGTGCGGCAGCAGTCATGGCCGGCTGTGTCGCGGCGGGCGCCGCCGGCTTGGCCGGAGCGGCAGGCACTGCCGGCGCAGGGGTGCTCGCCGGTATGGCAGGGACAGGTTTTGCAGGCGCCGCCGGCATGCCGGCGGGTGCCGGGCCAGCTGACTTGGCGAGGGGTGGCGCGGCGGGTACTGCCGGACGCGCCGGGGCGGGCGCCGCAGTGGTCGGGGCCTTCGGGCGTGCTTCAATCCTGGCTTGGGGTACCGGTTGGGCTGCGGCAGCGGGTCGCGACGTGCCGGTGACCGTTACATCACGGCGGATATCCTTGAGCGTCGCCGGGCCGATGCCAGGTACGTTCTCGAGATCGCCGACCGACTTGAAGGGTCCGTTGGCGCGCCGGTAGTCGATGATGGCCTGGGCCTTGGCTGGGCCGATGCCTTTCAGGCCGTCGAGTTCTTCGCGGCTGGCCGTATTGATGTTGATCTGGGCCAGCGCCATGCCGGCGGCGAGCAGCCAGCCGGCAAGAGTGAGCAGCAGTTTTCCGGTCATGGCGACTTCCTTTGCGAACGGCTATTGCGATGCCGGAGCGGGCGTGGCTGCAGGTGCCGGGGCCGGTGGCGGCACCGGCGTGACGGCGACGGCCATGGCTTCGGTGTAGGTCGCGGCGATCTGGTCGCCGGCCCGCACATCCGTCAGCAGTTCCTTGTCCTTGACCACCAGGTCGACGCTGCGCTCGGGGCCGCGCAGGGTGATGGTGCCCGCAGCGGCATCGACGCTGGTGACGTCGGCGATGATGGTGGCCTTGCGGCCCGCTACTGCGGCCGGCTTGTCGCCCGGCTGGGCCGCGACTGCGTCCTTCGACTCGATGCGTTCGCGCAACCGGCCGCCGCCCTTCTTAAGCTCGAGTCCGAGGGCGGCGATGTAGCTCAGCGTGACCATGTCGCCGACCTTGATCCGGTTGAAATTCTTGACCTCGGCGCCGGCCGGCATGGTGACGATATTCCCGTCACCGCCCTTGATCGTCAGCACGCGATTTTTCTTGTCGATGGCCGTCACGGCGCCTTGCAACTCGACCGCTTCGGCCAACGTGACCTTTCCCTTCTCCTTGTCCACGGCCGTCGTCGCGATTGGAGTGTGCTGTGCCGAGGCGATGGCAGGGGCGAGGGCAACCACGGTGGCGAGCAGCGCTGAACGGATCTTCATTTGGCGGATCTCCTTGGTCAAAAGCCGATTATGCCAGCGAACTCCGGTGAGTGTGGCCTCTACGGGGTGCCGAACGGAATGCCGAGCGAGAAGTACAGGTTGGAACTGCCGTTGGTCGAGTAGCCGTAACCCAGGTAGAGCGGGCCGATCGGCGTCGCCCCCCCGAGATAGAGCGACGTCGAATTGAGGAAATCGGTCCCCTTGAGGTTGGTTTCCGTGTAGTACTCGCCGACATGCGCGCCCTCGAGAAGCAGGCCGACGCGCAGGTCGCTGTTGATGCCGAGGGGTAGCTTGCCGAGGATGTGCTCGAGGCGGACACCCAGATAATAGATGTCGTCACCGGCGATCTGGCCCTTGGCGAAGGCGGCCATGTTGTCGATGCCGCCCAGTTTCGCTGAGTCATATACCGGCAGCTTGCCGCTGACCGAGCCGGTGTAACGGAAACTCGCGAGGCCGACGTTGTTCCCGATTGAGGCGGCGGCGGACTGGGCGAAATGCACGCGCGAGAATTCTGCGTCCGGCGAATTGAAATAGGCAAGATTCGTCCGCCAGCCCTTGGTCGGGAAATAGAGGCGGTTGAACTGGTCCAGCACGAGATCGGCGCCCCAGCCGAAGTAATGGGTGTTGCCCTCCGGCCAATAGTTGGCGCCAATGTCGCGATCGAAGCGCACGTATTGCTCGAGGGCGCCCAGCCTGGCCTGCCCGAGCGTGCCGATATTTGCGCCCAGCCATGCCCCTACAGTGCCCCGGCCCACGTAGTACTGGGCGAGCTTTTGACCGTCCTCGTAAACGGGCCACGTATTCCGCTTGTAGTCCATTCCGGCAGCGACGAAGAAGTTCTGCGCCGGGTCGATCGGCTGGTAGAAATTGACGCCAGCCCCCGGTGTGTTGCCGATATCGATGCTGGTCAGCAGTTCGCCACCGAGTTCATTCATCCATGTCTTCTGGTAGGCAACCCGGATGCCGAACCCCGGGTCGCCGGCCGTGTCGGTCTCAAGGTTCAGGGCGAAGCGCAGATAGTCCGGTCCCCAGCCCTTCTCGAGTGGCAGGAGGCGCAGGATGTTTCGGTCATGCAGATTCAGCATCTCGTAATCGACGGACTCGAAGTAGCCTTGCCCAAAGATTTTCAGCGCATCCCGGGTAACTTCGTTCTGGTGAACTTTATCGCCGGGGGCAAACTGCAACTCTTTGCTGACCACTGCCCGATTGACCCAGCCGAGGTCTGAAATCTGAATTTCGTCCACGCGCGCCGGACCATGGGTCGTCGCATCGATGGGTGCGCGCCATTCGGCATAGCGGGCCGGACTGGTCGATAGGTGCGCCAGCTTGTCACGAACCGCCTCGGCGGCCGCGCGGCCGCGATCGGCCGCCTCGGCATTGCGGCCGAAGTCGCCGGCGCCGATGGTGCCGAGGTCAGGCTTGATATAGATATCGTTCGGCTTCAGTGTCGCTAGCGAGCGGGTCACGTTCTGTTCGGTCAGGATGTTTACCATCTGTGCCGAAACGTTGAGCAGGGAGTTCACATCGTCGGCCTTCATCAGCGGCGAGCCGACATTGACCGCGATCACCAAGTCGGGGTTGCAGCGTTGCCTGACCTCTTCGATAGGCACGTTGTCCACCAGGCCGCCATCGACAAGATGGTGGTTGCCGATGCGTACCGGGGCGAGGAGGCCGGGCACCGACATGCTTGCGCGCATCGCTACCGTCAACCGCCCATCGCGCAGCACGACGCGTTCGCCGGTGCCGATGTCGGTGGCGATGATCGACAGCGGGAGCGGCAGCTTCTCGATCACTCGTTCGCTACGGCCGGCGCCAACCAGTTCGTTGAAGAAAAGCTTGATCTTTTCGCCGCCGATGATGCTCGGCGGGTATTTGACCCCGTCCGCCGAGACGCCAGTCTCCGAGCCGGGAATCGACCGGCGCAGAACCTCCTTGTAGCGGAAGCTGACCTTGTCGTAATCGGGATAGTCGATGAACATATCTGCCCAATCGGCCTCCGCCACCTTGGCGCGCATCGTGGCCGGCGAGAGTCCCGCCGCATAGGTTCCCGCAACAAGTGCGCCCATGCTGGTGCCGGCAATGCAGTCGATCGGCACCCGCAATTCCTCAAGGACTTCAAGGACGCCGATATGGGCCGCCCCGCGTGCGCCGCCGCCACCCAGCACCAGGCCGACCTTGGGCCGGCCGGCCTCGGCAAGCCCCTGGGTGCTCAATCCCAGGGCCAGTAGCGCGGTTGCAAGGATTTTTGCAAACGGGGAAATGGCTTTTCTCATGGCGGTACCCGTAAAAAAAAACCCCGCAAGAGCGGGGTTTTTGTGAAACTCGGGGAATTACTTGGTGCCGATGATTTCGATGTCGGCGCGGCGATCCGGCTGCAGGCAC
>ERZ724517.1177-NODE-1177-length-14709-cov-4.325167_pt1 | contig 14709 bp, 8 predicted proteins | sample MGYA00376050_ERZ724517 | MGnify/ENA primary metagenome ERZ724517 (study PRJEB28724, sample SAMN07190886) | activated sludge metagenome | isolation source: activated sludge of sewage treatment plant in Hong Hong | place: USA: Christiansburg, Virginia | collected... | reverse complement strand
CGGTGTTGTAGTCGATCACGTAGTCGTTCTCCTGCCCGCGTGAAAGCTGAAGCCCGTCGATGAACACGCGCTCGGTACCGCTTAGGACAATGATGAAGTTCTCCCCTGCATCGCCGCGCAGTCGGTAAGGGCCCTGCACGCCTTCCGTACCTTGGATCACGTTCCGAGCGAACTTGCCCTTGCTCACTGCGGCGCTCACCCCGAGCTGCCCGTTCGGCTTGGTCACAGGGCCGAGCTTGGTGCCGTAGCTCAAGCCTTTGGCCTTCTTCAGGTACGTAAGGAAATGGCTGTTCGGGCGCTGAAGCACGAAATCGCCGGCCACAAGCTCCTGTCGGTCATCGAACAGCTTGATGAAGACCTGGTCGAAATCCTGGAGCTCCAGGGTGTTCCCCCCCACCTGGATCGGAATGTTGTTGTCGGTGATCGAAGCCAGTATGCTGATCCGGTCCGTGAGCCTTCCACTGAGCTCCAGGTTCAAGGTGCTGTTCACGGAAAGGTCCTGGTTGTTCCCTGCGAGCACGCCCCGCGAAATGCTCCCGCTCTTGTTCAACCCGCTGATGCCGAAGGGATCCTCCACGCTGCTCGATGGCGAGTACTTGAAGGGGTCGGGTCTTTCACCGGAGAGTTTCGTCAGCCGATCAGGGTCCTTGTGCCGATAGGTGCCGCTCAACAAGAGGGGTAGGGCCCGCCACCGCGCTGTAAGCGTATCGGTCAACGCAGGGTCCTTGCGCACAAGCCAGGCGCCGTAGGGGTCCACGGTGTATGCGGATGGCTCGATCCGGACATTCTCGTCCCAAAGGGAAAAGCTCCCGGGAGCGATGCTCAAGCTGTCCAACCGGATGCTGTCGTTGGCGAAGATCACCTGTGCCACACGCAGGTTGCTGCCGGACTGGCCGAGCACATGAAGGGTGACCAACCCCACGGCGATGGTCATCAGGGTGCGGACCCCGAAGCGTGGCTTGGTGTTGGGCGGAGTGGGTTCGGCCACCTGAGGGTCGCGTCGCAAGGGCTTGAAAATTATCCCAATGCGGTCCAGTGTCCCGAAGATGTCCATCAAGAGCGCCATGTTCGTAACGCCGCGGACGCGCTCCTGTTGCCCACAAGGGTCCCGGATACATTTGGTCCGCTCCATATGCGCTCCTTTCTGCCTCCCGCTCTGGCCCTGTCTTTTCTTCTCACTGCCTGTGGAGGTGCGGAGGTTCCCTCGGCGACCCAAAGCAAGGGTGGACGGCACTACGGGGGCATCTTCAATTGGAACGAGGCCGGCACTCTCCGCAGCCTGTTCCCGTTGAGCCTGGCCACGACAGCGGAGTTCCGGGTTGCCGCGCTTGCCTTCCAAGGTCTGGTCCGTTTCGACCCGAACGACCTTTCGGTGAAGCCGTGCCTGGCTGAACGCTGGCAGGTCGACCCCACGGGTACCGTCTACACGTTCACATTAAGGAGCGACGTTCGTTTCCACCCCGATTCGAGTGCCATCCAAGAGGAGCTGCGGCCACTGCTGGCCGAGGATGTGGTGTCCTGTTTCCGCCAACTATGCACCGCTGCGCCGGAGAATCAGATGTTCTGGCTTTTCCAAGGCCGGGTTAAGGGGGCCGATGAGTACTATGCGGCCTCCCTCCGAGGCGAGCCAGCGAAAGCGCTACCGGGTGTGAGCGCGGTCGACGAGCACACCGTGAGGGTCGAGCTCGTCTCCCCCGAACCGCTCTTCCTGCAAGTGCTTGCGCACCAAGGGTGCTGGATCTATGGTGACCGGCCCCGTTCGGCCCGCCGCGTCACTTCGCTGGCCCAAGGCACCGGCCCTTTCGTGCTCCGTAACACCGGAGGCGATGGTCCTCTGGTGTTCGAGCGCTTCGCTCACTACTGGGAAAAGGACCAGTACGGTAATGCTCTTCCCTACCTGGATGGCGTCAGGGTCACTTTCGATCACGACAAGTCCCATGAGCTGGATGAGTTCCTGGCCGGCCACCTGTCCTTGATGGTGGACCCGCCGGTGGAACGTCTGGGAGAGCTGGTTCCTCCTGCGCAGGCAGGGGCCGCCGCTCAACCCTTCGTCATGCAGCGGCTCCCCGGTCTTTCGGTCCAGTTCTATGGTTTCAACGCGCAGCACCCGCCGTTCGATGATGTGCGTGTGAGGCGTGCCTTCGCTCTGGCGATCGATCAAGGCTACCTGGCCGATAGCGTGCTGAAGGGTGCCGCCGTCCGCTCGGATCACGGAGTCGTGCCTCCGGGTCTGAATGATTATCCGCAGGAACTGGTGACTGGCCTGGCGTTCGACCCCGATAGTGCACGCAAGCTGATCGCCTTGGCCGGATACCCCGGCGGTAAGGGCTTTCCGACGGTCCGCATCCAGGTGAACAATGATGGCTTCGGTTACGGCCGTGTGGCAGAAGCCGTGCAGACCATGATCGAACGGAACCTCGGCATCGGCCTGCTCATCTCGGTGCTTCCGGTGGATCAGCATTACGACCGTGTGGACCTCGGGCAGGCGCAGCTCTGGCGCCAAGGGTGGTCCGCTGACTACCCGGATCCGGAGAACTTCCTGGCCTTGTTCTATGGCCGCAATGCCGTGCTGGACTCCACCTTGCCCAGCGCCCTGAACACCACGCGCTACCACAACGCCCGTTTCGACTCCCTGTTCCTGGCCGCCCGTGCCACTTCGGACCACGCCACACGGATGCGCTTGCTCGCACAGGCCGAGGATCAGGCCATGCAGGATGTCACCGTAGCGCCCTTGTACTTCGAGCGCACTGTGCGACTCTTGCAACCATGGGTGAAAGGCATGCCGGTCAATGCCATGGACCTGCGCTTCCTGGAAGGCGTGTGGTTCGATCCCGCAGAGCGGAATTAACGGATCGTGCGTTCCAGCTCCTGTTGCACGAGCTGTTTCGCCAAAGGCATGAACGTCTCGATGTGCGGAAGGCCGATGTCCGCCTCGAACACGAAGGTCGCCGGGTTCGGAAGTTGGTGGGCACGACGCACGAGGTCTGATTTGATCTGCTCGTACGTATACGCCAGGCTCACTTGGTACGAGTCCAAGTAGCGGGTGCGGACACTGTGGTACTGGAGATCGTGCGCGGTCCCGTGGAACAACGGGATCCGGTATTCATACACACGTGCCTCATGCCCTTGGCGAAGCAACAGGTAGCCTTCGTGCGTATGGATCGGCAGCAGGCCTACCGGGCTGAACTGGATACGCGATGAAAGTGAACGCCGAAGCTCGCGGCCTTCATCTAGTCTGAGCATAAGCTCCGGCAGGGCAAAGTCGATCACGTCGCGGATCACATTCATCAACTCGCTCTCCTGGGCCTTGGCACGGACAAGCTCAGCACGCTCCAGGTCCACAGCGATCACCCCGCCGCTCAAGGCGTCGCTCATGTTCCCAAGGTCATCTCGCAGCCGAGCAAGACGTTCAGCATGGATCCAGAGCTCATCCAGGTGCGGATACAATTTGCGCTCGCTGAATCGTTTCCGCACGCGCTGTAGGTAACCCAGCAGCACATACTGCTTCAACTCCAGATCGAAGCCGGGGGCCAGAAGCCAATCCTGTTCAAGTCCGTGTTCAGCAGCGGGCCTCATCCTTACCAAGGAACGCAATGTTTAAAAAAAGGTTGCGTGGTCAAGGCTGATCCACCCGTGCCCATGGCACCTTTGAGACCAGAAAGCCCCGTCCGATCATGTCCACATCCAAGGTCCTCGTTCAGATCCTCTTTCCCGCTCTCTTCTTGTTCGGCTGTGTTCCCGCTCGGAAGTACGAAGAGTCGCAGGCGAAGCTGGCGGAGATGAAGGCCAATGAGGCGAACGCGCTGACCAAGGCTGAACAGGCAAGCGCCTCGCTGGCGGAGCTGACCGCCCAACACGAGGCACTTGAAGCGCAACTGCTACAACTGCAGGCCGATTCGGCCAAGCTTGGTGCCGAGCACCGCGACTTCGTCCGCAAGTATGACAAGCTCAATGAGCTGAACAACGAGCTGCTCGACAAGTACGCCAAGCTCATGGAAGGCGATCGTTCCGAGAACAGAAAGCTGCTGACCGATCTGGAGACCGTCCGGCTCAACCTGATGGGGAAGGAGGATTCACTGGTCGGCCTGGGCCGTTCCCTTGCTGAACGGGAAGCGAAGCTGGCGGAACTTCAAGCCGAGCTTGCCAAGAAGGACCAGGCCATGAAAGGCATCAAGGAGCGGGTCAGCAAGGCGCTGGTCGGATTCGAAGGGAAGGGCCTGACCGTGCAACAGCGCGAAGGGAAGATCTACGTCAGCCTGGAGAACAAGCTTCTCTTCCCCAGCGGCAGTACAGTGGTGGATCAGCAGGGCCGCGATGCCCTCCAGAAATTGGCGAAGGCCATCGAGAACGAGAAGGACCTCAATATTCTGGTGGAAGGCCACACCGATACGGACAAGGTGTTGCCTGGTGCTTCCTACAAGGACAACTGGGACCTGAGCGTTATGCGGGCCACGAGCGTGGTGCGCATCCTGCAGGAAGGGACCAGATTGGACCCTAAACGCGTGACCGCCGGAGGCCGTGGGGAGTACATTCCGCTGGATCCGAACGACAAGGCGAAGAACCGCCGTATCGAGATCATTCTGGCGCCGGACCTGCGCGAGCTGTACGATCTGGTGAAGGACTGAACAGGCCCTCAGGACATGGAGCGCTCGGCCAACTGTCCGGCGAGCCAGCTCCGTGCTTCGGTGTCCATCAGGAACACGCTCGTACTGAACTGCTGCGGGAAGTAGGCGAAGTAGAGCCCCGCCATACGCTCGTTCAAGGTGCTGCCCGCAGCAATGGCCAAGGCTTTCGTGCAGTTCTCCAAGCCACGACCTTGGTAATGGTCCCTGGTCATCACGTCCAGGTCGAAATCCACTTCAGGGGGAAAGATGCCCAGAATGGCCGTGGACCTACCAGGGCACATGCGCTGACGCTCCTGCAGGATCTCGTCGAGCCCATGTACGTCGATCTTCTGGTCCGGTTTGAAGCGGACCTCCATCAGGTCGGGTGATACTTGCTCCAGCGTGGCAAGGCGCGTTTCGATCAGCATGTTCATCGGAGAGATGGGGAGTTTGCAAACTTAGACCGTATGCACGCATACAGGTCACGTTCCGGAACACGAACATTCGAAAGGTCGCGACTTAATTCGCTGACGATCAATAAGATGTAGTTGTGATAAGAAGTCCTTGGACGCTACGCGAAGCGTTCGACCTGGGGCGAACGGTTTGTTCTTTGGTTCTGTCAGATGGTCTTGGAGAAAACGGGGCCCCCCTGTCCGAGCTGGCTCATTCGGGGGTCGATCGCCATGCAAACGTTGCGCACGCAGGGGTGGCCCTCATCAGTGATCCGGACCTGCGTGCCTTCCACGATGACGATCCCATCGCTGGCCAGTGCGGCCAATTCGTGCTTCACACGTTCACGGTCCCATCCCAGGCGTTTCAGGTCCGTGGTCGAGCGGCACATGAGGTCGAGGATCAGTTCGCGGACCACCAGGTCCTGCTCCGAAAGCACATGGCCACGGAAGATCGGAAGCTCGTTCCGGCCCAGGCTGTTCATGTAGTCCTCCACAACCTTCACGTTCTGGGCGTAGGCGGTCCAAGCATCGCTGATGGAGGAGACGCCAAGGCCAAGGAGCAGTTCCGTGCGCACCGGCGTGTAGCCCATGAAGTTGCGGTGCAGCGTGCCGTTGTGCATGCTGGTGTGCAGGGCCTCACCAGGCAAGGCGAAATGGTCCATGCCCACCTCTTCGTAGCCTGCCTCTTCCAGCAGGGTCCGGCCGAGTTCGTACAAGGCCCGTTTCTGCGCTTCGGCAGGCAGGTCCGACTCCGTGTAGCGGCGTTGGCCGGGCTTGATCCAAGGCACATGGGCATAGCTGTAGAACGCGATCCGGTCAGGCCGCAAGGCCAAGGTGCGCCCCATGGTGAGCCGTATGCTCCGTTCCGTCTGCATGGGCAGACCGTAGATCAGGTCCGCATTGATCGAACCGTAACCGATGTGCCGCGCGTCGTCGAACACGCGCTGCACTTCCGCGAACGGCTGCACCCGGTTGATGACCACTTGAACGCGCGGGTCGAAGTCCTGGATGCCGATGCTCACCCGGCGGAAGCCGAGGTCATACAACGCGCGCAAGTGCTCCTTGCTCGTGCTTCGCGGGTGGCCTTCGAAGCCGAGTTCCGCGTCAGGTGTAAGTGAACAGCCCTCCAGCAGTCCGTTCACCAGTCGGGTCAGCTGCTGCGGAGAGAAGAAGGTGGGTGTTCCTCCGCCCAAGTGCAGCTCACGTATGCGCGGAACCCCGTTGAACAGGTCCTTGTAGAGCCGCCACTCGTGCAGCACCGCGTTGATGTACGGTGCCTCAACACCGTGGTTCACCGTGATGCGGGTGGTGCATCCGCAATAGGTGCAGAGGCTTTCGCAATAGGGCAGGTGGATGTAAAGGCTGATGCCCTGTTCCGCATTGCTCCGATCGAACGCTGCTGTGACATGCTCTTCCCATGTAGTGCGGGAAGGCGAGTCGGTCCAGTGGGGCACGGCCGGATAGCTTGTGTACCGTGGGCCGGGAACGTTGTATTTGCGCAGCAGGACCGGATCCATGTCGCAAAACTGGGGTGCCACGTTCTGCTGCGGGATGATGCTCGTCAGGTGTTCCGTGCCGGATGTGACCTGCCGTTGAGCAACTTCGTTGCCGAATGAAGGACCTTTTGGTGATCGCTCCGGGATTCCCGAAGGATGAAGCGGATGATGGTTGCATACCGCCGCTTCAAGCCTACGTCAAGGCATACTTGCTGCACCATCCGGAAGCGCTGGTGCGCGTGATCACCACACAGTATCCGTTCAGCTCAACGCCCTATGCGTGGCATGGGGTCCAGGTGCATCCCTGTGGTGGTGCGAACCGGCGATGGGCAAAGCCATGGTCCTGGCAACGCGCCCTTTCGACCGGCGCTCGACTTCATCGCGAACGACCGTTCCATCGCGTTCACAGCTTCTGGCTTGGGGAATGCGCCTGGATCGGTAGGAGACTGGCGCAGCACAACAAGGCGGATCATGTGCTCACGCTCATGGGCCAGGATGCGCGCGATGAAAGCAACTGGTGGCGCATGGTCAATGGCAGTGGCACGCGGAACGTCGTTCTCAGCGAGCGGCATGCAGAGGCCTTCAGGACCATGACCGGTCGATCGCCGGATGCCGTCATTCCATGGGGTATCGATCCTCGTGATGCTTCCTCTGCTTCGAAGCGCGACATCGATCTGCTGTTCGCGGGTTCGTTGATCCCTGTGAAGCGACCTGAACTGTTCATCGAACTGGTCGCACGGATAGCTCAGCACCGGTCGGTGAAAGCCGTGATGGCAGGTGCTCGTATCCCAGCTGGCAATGCGCACGTGGATCGGCTCGTCACGAACGCGGGGCTCTCCGCGACCATTGATGTTCTCGGTGAGGTGCCGCGAACGGAAATGCTCAAGCTCATGGCCCGCAGCAAGGTGCTGGTCCATCCTTCGCGCTATGAGTCCCAGGGCTACGTGTTCCTGGAGGCCTTGATGCAAGGCATGTCCATCGTTTCTTATCCCGTTGGCATCGCGACTCCCAGCGAGCGTTGGAGCGTGGTGCCTGATCCCGAGGCCATGGCTTCGGCCGTTGAAGCGTTCCTTCACCGACGCGCTCCGCTCAGCTCCTGGACCGGCTTCACGATGGATGACACGCTTGCCGCCTACGACCGGATATTCGATATGCCCCCGACCTTTAAGCCATGAGCAAACCACACGTCGCGATCTTTGGAGGAGGTCCGGCAGGGCTCATCGCAGCGGATGTGCTCGCGAGTACCTGCGAAGTGCACCTGTACGAGCAGGCCCGAACCATGGGTCGCAAGTTCCTGGTGGCTGGAGAAGGGGGGCTGAACATCACGAACCGTGTGGACGGGGAGGAGGTGTTCGGGCAGTATGCCCCGAAGGACCGCCTGCGACCCATCCTTGCGGCCTTCGGCCCTGCGGAATTGCGCACTTGGCTTGCCGATCTTGGTGTCCCCACGTTCATTGGCAGCAGTGGCAGGGTGTTCCCAGAGAAGGGCATCAAGCCTGCGGAGGTGCTGAAGGCGATCGTCGACAGGCTTGCGGCGAAAGGAGTTCAACTTCACGTGCAGCACACGTTCGTAGGCTTCGATGAGAACGCACGTCCGCTCGTCGAGCGCGATGGCCAGCGAGAAGTGATCGAAGCGGAGAACTACCTCTTTGCGTTGGGTGGCGCTTCATGGGCGAAGACCGGCTCAACGGGAGCCTGGACGAAGTACTTCGATGCATTGGGCGTTCGCACGCTTACGTTCGCAGCCAGCAACTGCGGTGTGGAGCTGGAGATGTCGGAAGCCCTGCGGGTGCATGTCGGTAAGCCATTGAAGAACATCCGCATATCGGCTGGTGATCGCAGCGTCAGAGGTGAAGCCACGCTGACCGAGCACGGCCTGGAGGGGAATGCGGTGTACCCGGTCGTGCCTGCGATCCGGGAGGCTCTGGCGCATGGGGAGGAGGCCACGCTGGTCATCGACCTCAAACCGGATCTGACCGAAGCTGAGCTCGAACGCAGACTGTCCGGCGCGGCTTGGAAGGAGCGTATGGCGGCCGTGAAACTGGATCGTGTGCAGGTGGCACTGCTGAAGGCCTTTACGCCGATGCACAGGTTCATCGATGGTTCGACCCTGATCACGGATGTGAAGCAGCTGCGCGTTCCGGTCCACGCGCTGCGCCCGATCGACGAGGCCATCAGCACGGTCGGTGGCATTCCATGGGATGAACTGAACGATGACCTCTCACTGAAGAAGCACCCACGGATCTTCGTCGCGGGTGAGATGGTGGACTGGGACGCGCCGACCGGTGGCTTCCTGTTGCAGGGCTGCTTCTCAACAGGCCGGCTGGCCGCTTCGGCCATCCAGCATGCCTTGACGAAAGGCCGAACGACGACCTGAACGCCTTAGTGCGCCACCACCACGCGCTGCCGCAGATCACCGACCTGCAGCACATAGACGCCACCAGGAAGCTGGCTCACATCAAAGCTGGTGCGCGTGCTGTTCGAACGTGTTGCAACGATGGTCCGGCCCTGGAGGTCGCAGAGCTGTAGACGGACGTTCGTCCGTTCTTCAGGCAGAAGGACCACGAGCTCATCCGAAGAAGGGTTCGGGAACACGGTCATCGGTTGCACTTCGGAGCCGGTCGTGCCGATGCTCATGGCCAGGGCGCAGCTAGGTCCTGGCGTGGGGAAATAGCCGATCGTGTCAAGCCCGAAACATGCCAAGGTGTAGCCACAATCGAAGAAGTTGGAGATCGGTTCGAACAGCCCGTGCATGGATCCGATGCCCTCGATCAAATACGGCGACCAGCTGTTGGCCAAGGCGAAGCGGTGCCGCCATTCGGTGCCGACCAGGATGCTGTCGACGGCTGTGACGGTGATGTCCGTATTCCAGTTGGTGAACGAGAGTGGCAACGTGTCACCCACGGTCAGGTCGAAGTCGTGGAGCAATTCGTCGGTGCTGCCTTCCCACCGCCTGAGCGTTCGCCCATCCTGCCGGACCAGCCCCATCAAGTACGGAGCGTAAACGGATGTGCCCGTGCAGATCGGTGGGGGCGGGGGCGGTCCGCCCTGCCACTGGTAGCTGATGGAGCCAGCGCGCATCACCTTGGCATAGGTGGTGCCACCGATCACCGAATCGCCGTCCACGTAGTAGTTGTAGGTGTCGTCAGCAATGCAGTTGCCGGTGCCGCCGCCCCCTCCTGTGTTGCATATCGAAGTGACGTTCCAGACAGGGTCATTGCCGAGGTAGTCGTTCTGGGCGGATACAACGATCGGAAAGAGCAGAGCAAGGGGTAGAAGGTGCCGCATGGGATGGAGAATTGGTTCTTCAAGGTAGACGTTCGATGCGAGGGTTCTGCTGCCTGCCGCGATAGCCCAAGACTCCTCCTGCAGACAATTCTGTGACCTTGGAAACCCGCGAGCGCAGGTTCACTCGTCCGGGCCAGGGATCCACTCGCCGAAAAGCCGGTGGGTCGGATGAAACGGGAATATCGACTGCCGATCCGGGAAATGTGCTGGACCGTGCCGCCGTTTCCGACGACGAAAGACGTCCGGAACCCTAGGGGGACGCTGGACTCGCGTATGTTCCCGGGCCTAGTATTGCGTCGTTCGTCGACCGCCCCTTGGTCGTTGGACCGGGTCGGAACCGTGCTCCGGACCGTGCTTCTGCTCCAGCTACCATCGCAAATGAAACCTGCCACAGCCATGCGTCGATCCATCCTGCTTGTCTGGACCGTGCTATCCGCCTTCGGTGCCTGGGCACAGACCAGCTCCGAACGCGCAGCGGTCCAGCTTTGGGCCGCGGTACAGGCATCCCCGCCCAGCATCACGCTGAACTGGACATCGCTCTCAAGCACCACCTCCATTACTGTGAAGCGGAAACTGCGTTCCGCCACATCCTGGTCAGCTTTGGCCACTCCGGCCGCTAGCGCTACCCAATACGTGGACAACACCGTTGCGGTCGGCACAGCCTACGAGTACCAAGTGGTGCGGGTCTCGGCGGGTGTTACGGGCACGGGCTACATCAACACGGGTGTTCAAGTGCCGGCCTTGGAACAGCGGGGCAAGATCATTCTGTTGGTGGACAACACCATGGCATCGCCGCTCGCCAACGAACTTGCCCAGTTGCAGAAGGACCTGAAGGCCGATGGCTGGGGTGTGTTGCGAAGCGATGTCAGCCGGACGGCTTCTGTTTCCAGCGTTCGGAGCACGGTCCTTACCCAGTACAACACGGATCCCGCCAACGTGAAAGCCGTTTTCATCATCGGGCACGTACCGGTTCCCTATTCAGGCAACTTGGCCCCGGACGGACACAGCACCCACCAAGGCGCCTGGCCGTGCGATGCCTACTACGGTGAACTGAACGGTACGTGGACGGACAACAGCGTGAACGCCACCGGTGGCTATCCGTTGAACGTGAACGTTCCTGGCGATGGCAAGTTCGATCAGTCCGACCTGCCTTCGGCCATGGAATTGCAAGTGGGCCGGGTGGACATGAGCGCGATGCCCGCCTTCAGCCAGTCCGAGACCGAACTGCTTCGGGCTTACCTGAACAAGGCGCACAGCTACAAGGTGAAAGGTTATTCGCCCACCGTGCGCGGTCTGATGTTCGACAACCTGCAGTGGGTGGCGAACCCGCTGGCGGCCAGCGGATGGAGGAGCATGGGCCCGCTTGTCGGACCGGCCAACATCACAGCGCCTTACCAGTACGGACCGGCGTTCCACACCATGGTGAACGGCCAGAGCTACTTATGGACCTATTCCAGCGGCGGAGGTCTCCAGGCCGTGGCAGGGAACACCCTCACCTTCAATGGGGCCGACAACATCGGAACCACCCAGGACATCGCGGCTGCGGCCGGTGGCTTCGATGGTGTGTTCAACATGGCCTTCGGAAGCTACTTCGGCGACTGGGACAACACGAACAATTACCTCCGCGCCCCTCTGGCCAACGGTGATGCGCTCACCAACGTATGGTCCTCTATTCCGGCATGGTACTTCCACCACATGGGCATGGGCGAGCCGATCGGTACCAGTGTGCTCGCCACTATGAACAACACGGGCCTTTACACACCCCTCACCGATGGATGGCAGGGGACGATCGGCCGGGTGCACCTCGCGCTCATGGGCGACCCCAGTCTCCGTCAGGGTATGGTCGCGCCCCCAGGTCCGTTGACCGTGACCAACTCCGGAGGAACAGCTCTTTTCAGTTGGTCAGCCTCGCCTGATGCCGTGCAGGGCTACTACCTCTATCAAGTGGATGCCGCTGGTGTCAGCACGCGTATCGTTCCCACCCTGATCACGGGCACCACCTATCAGAGCGCTACGATCCCCTACACCTCGGGTCGTGAGTACATGGTGCGTGCGGTGAAGCTTCAGACCACCAACAGCGGCAGCTACTACGACCTCTCCCTTGGCGTGCTTGCTACGACCACCGGCGGCGCAGCCACTGATTGCTTGGGCGTTTCCGGCGGCTCCGCGCTTCCCGGTACCTCTTGCAATGACGGTAACGCCTGTACCATCAACGACACTTGGAACGCCAGTTGCCAGTGCGTAGGAACAAGCACCGCTCCAGTGGCAACCATCACTGCTTCGGGTCCCACTTCGTTCTGCACGGGTGGAAGCGTGGCCTTGTTTGCCAACACGGGCACCGGTCTCACTTATCAGTGGCGGAACAACGGTACGAATATCGTAGGCGCCACAGGCACCAGCTACACAGCGACCACACCTGGAAGCTACACCTTGGTGGTAAGCACCGGCGGATGTTCCACGACTTCGGCGGCTACCGTCGTGTCCACGGGTGCTGGGCCATCGGCGACCTTCACTGCTTCGGGTACCACCTCGTTCTGCTCGGGGGGAAGCGTGACCTTCAACGCGAACACCGGCACCGGCCTTAGCTACCAATGGAAGAAGAACGGCGTGAACCTCAGCGGAGCCACGGCCAGCAGCTACACCGCGACCAGCCCAGGTAGCTACACGGTGGTCGTTACCAGCACCGGTTGCTCTTCCACCTCGGCGGCGTCCACGGTAACCGTCGGTACAGGGCCAGCAGCGTCCATCAGCAGCACAGGGACCACCACCTTCTGCTCAGGCGGCAGCGTGACATTCACGGCCAACACAGGTACGGGCCTGACCTACCAATGGCAGAAGAACGCAGTGAACATCAGCGGCGCCACGGCGAGCAGCTATACGGCCTCAAGTTCTGGCAGCTACACCGTTGTGGTGAGCAGCGGCGGTTGTTCCACGGTCTCCGCTGGAACGGCGGTCACCGTGAACGCGGGTCCCACGGCCACGATCTCGGCACCTGGTGGCACTTCGCTCTGCGCGGTGAGCAGCCTTACGCTGAACTCGAACACGGGTACGGGCCTGACCTACCAATGGCAGAGGAACGCGGTGAACATCAGCGGCGCCACCTCGAGCACCTACACCGCGACCACCACAGGCACCTACACCGTTGTGGTGAGCAGTGGCGGTTGTTCCACGGTCTCGGCCGCCACCACGATCACGTCCGGAACCTCCCTGACGGCCACCATCACGGCGTCTGGCAGTACCTCGTTCTGTTCTGGCGGCAGTGTGACGCTCAGCGCGAATACGGGCACGGGCCTTTCCTACCAATGGCGCAAGGATGGCGTGAACATCGTGGGTGCCACGGCGAGCACCTATGCGGCCACGGCATCCGGCAACTACAGCGTGGTGCTGAGCAATGGTGGCTGCACCGGCACTTCAGCAGCAACAGCGGTCAATGTGGGCGCGGCGCCCCTGGCCAACATCACGGCCTCTGGCCCCACTTCGTTCTGCACAGGTGGTAGTGTCACCTTGAACGCCAACGCGGGCACTGGCCTTACCTATCAGTGGAAGAAGGACGGCAACAACCTGACCGGTTCCACAGCGGCAAGTTACCTGGCCAACAGCGCAGGCAACTACACCGTGCAGGTGAGCAGCGGGGGGTGTTCCACGCTCTCAACGGGTACCGTGGTCTCTGTTGGCACGGGCGCCTCGGTGGTGATCGGTACTACGGGTTCCACATCCTTCTGCTCGGGTGGAAGCGTGACCCTGGTCTCGACGGCACCTGCGGGATCCACCTGTCAGTGGCGCAACAACGGAGTGAACATTGCTGGCGCCACGGGCACAAGCCATTCGGCCACCACCAGCGGTAGCTACACGCTCGTCACAGGTAGCGGCGGATGCACCTCGACCTCGAACGGCGTCAACGTCACCGTTGCCGCCGCACCCACCATTAGCTGCTCGGCGAACACCACCACCGGAACGGTCTCCGTGACCGCAACAGGTGGAGCGGCCCCCTACAGCTATTCCTGGAACACGTCACCAGCGCAGTACGTCCAATCCGCTGCGGTCTCCACCTCTGGCACCTATACGGTCACGGTGAGCGGATCGAACGGTTGCTCCACGGTGTGTTCCACAGCGATCACCATGACGGACCCCTGCGCGGGAACACGTACGGAGACCCAGGCCACTTGGGGTGCCACGGCCGCCTCGGGCTCGGCGTCGAACTACCTCACGAACAACTTCGCCGCGGCCTTCCCCGCCGGCGTCTCCATCGGTTGCACGCGTGTGCTCCGCCTGACCTCGGCTGCTGCGGTCATCGCCTTCCTGCCTGCCACGGGTGCTGTGGCCGCGTTGCCCCAGGGAACGCTCACCAACCCCACGAGCAGCTACACCAACCAGTTCGCCGGTGAGCTGGTGGCCCTCAAGATCTCCGTAAGGCTTGACGAGCTGAATGCGGCCTTCTCGACCTCCACCGTGCTGCTGAAGGACATGGTGATCAACACCGGGACCTTCACCGGATGGACCGTGCAACAGCTGATCGACGAAGCGGACCGCAAGATCGGCGGATGCACCAGCTACTATACCCGCGCTTCGCTGAACTCGGCCCTCATCTCGATCAACACCGGTTATGTCGGCGGCACAACGGCCAGCGGCTTCCTCAAGTGCCCCACCGGTACGCGTTCCATGGAAGTGTTTGAAACCGGCGAACCGCTCCCTGCTTTCGCGCTGCGCGTGTTCCCCAACCCGACCAACGGTCCTACCACACTGGAGATCGAACTGCCGGAAGAACTTGAGGAAGCCCTGATGCTGGAGGTGCGCACCATGCAAGGTGTGCTCGTTCACCAACAAGTCCTTACGCCCGCAGGTACCCTGATGCAGGTGCAGTGGGATGCC
>ERZ724517.1176-NODE-1176-length-14721-cov-6.589800_pt1 | contig 14721 bp, 16 predicted proteins | sample MGYA00376050_ERZ724517 | MGnify/ENA primary metagenome ERZ724517 (study PRJEB28724, sample SAMN07190886) | activated sludge metagenome | isolation source: activated sludge of sewage treatment plant in Hong Hong | place: USA: Christiansburg, Virginia | collected... | reverse complement strand
CCACTGATCGCGGTGAGGACGACCCAGAAGCCCAGGCGGTCGGCGCGGGTCATGGCTGGCTACGGCGTCGGGGCTGTCGTGGGCTGGTCGTGGCTGGCCGTGAGGTCGGCGCGGGTCAGCGGTAGTTGGTGAACTGCAGGGCGACCTCGATGTCGTCGTGGCCGCGCAGGAGGTTCATGACTGTCTGCAGGTCGTCTTTGGACTTGCTCGACACCCGCAACTCGTCGCCCTGGATCTGCGCCTTGACCGTCTTGGGGCCCTCGTCGCGGATGAGCTTGGTGAGCTTCTTGGCGACCTCCTGGCTGATGCCCTCCTTGAGGCCCACGTCCAGGCGGTATTCCTTGCCGGACAGGCGCGGCGTCTTGTCGGCGCCGTCGAGGTGCTTGAGCGAGACCTTGCGCTTGATCAGCCAGGTCTGCAGGACGTCGAGGATCGCCTTGACCCGGTCCTCGGAGTTGGCCTTCATGACGATGCTCTCGCCGGACAGCTCGATCGAGGCGCCGACGTTCTTGAAGTCGTAGCGGTTGGCGATCTCCTTGGCCGCCGTGTTGACGGCGTTGGCGATCTCCTGCTTGTCGTACTTGCTGACGACATCGAACGAGCTGTCGGCCATGGGTCGGTTCTCCTGTTGGTCGGGGCGCGGGCCGGGTGGGTTGGGGTCGGGCCGCGCCGGTTGGTGGGTGGCTGGCACGCAAGTTTCGTATGCCGCCGGGCTGGCTGCTATCCTCGCATGCGCACCACGGCAGGTTGCCCGAGCGGCCAATGGGAGCGGACTGTAAATCCGTCGCGAAAGCTTCCAAGGTTCGAATCCTTGACCTGCCACCACGTGCATCGCTGCAGGTCAGCGGCGTGAAGGCCCTCATAGCCCCCAAGGCTGTGGGGGCCTTCTGCTACGTCTCCGCTAGCCAGGGCTTCCCAGGTGCCACCTCGTCGCTCGCTGGCCCGATCGAGGCCTGTTCGGTGTTCGGTATTGACCGAACACCGAACATGAGGACCTACGGGGCGGTGGTGCGGGGACGTGGTGAGCGGCACGGCATACCCTCGCGGTTGTGAGCCCCGCAGACCTGACGACCGCCGAGCAGCGCGTCCTTGACGCTCTCGACACCGCCGAACTCGTCCACCACCTCGTCGACCTCGTCCGCGTCCCGAGCGTGACGGGCACCGACGCCGAGAGCGACCTGCAGCACCGTTCCGCGCGCGAGTTGACCGAGGCCGGGCTCGACGTCGACCTGTGGACCCTCGACCTCGACGATCTGCGCGCCGACCCCGACTTCCCCGGGACCGAGGCGGAGCGGCTCGAGGGGTACGGCCTGGTCGGCACGACCCCGGGCGACGGCATACCGGGGCTCGTCCTGCAGGGGCACGTCGACGTTGTGCCCGTCGGGGACCTCGCGAAATGGGCTGCAGGCGACCCGTATTCCGCGCGCATCGACGGTGACATCCTGCATGGTCGGGGGGCCTGCGACATGAAGGCCGGCGTCGCCGTCAACCTTGCTGTCGCTCGCGCGATCCACCGCTCGGGGGTCCGGCTCGAGCGCCGGCTCGCGATCCACAGCGTCGTCAGCGAGGAGGACGGCGGGCTCGGGGCGTTCGCGACGCTGCGGCGGGGGCACGGCGGAGAGGTCGCCCTCATCACCGAGCCGACGAGCGGGAAGGTCATCACGGCGAATGCCGGCGCGCTCACCTTCCGGCTCGACGTGCCGGGGCGCGCGGCGCACGGGAGCACGCGGCTGGAGGGGGTGTCGGCGTTCGAGGCGTTCTGGCCGATCCACCTGGCGTTGCGGGCGCTGGAGGCGGAGCGGCACGTCGATGTGGATCCGCGGTTCGCCGGGCACGACCTGCCCTATGGGATCTCGATCGGTCGGGTGAGTGCGGGGGACTGGTCCAGCTCGGTGCCCGACCTGTTGACCGCCGAGGGGCGCTACGGCGTGCGGCTCGGCGAGGACCCTGCGCAGGCGCGGGCGGCGTTCGAGGAGCGGGTCGCGCAGGCGTGCGCCGCGGACCCATGGCTGCGCGAGAACCCGGTCGTCGTGACGTGGCCGGGTGGTCAGTTCGCTTCGGGGAGCCTTGCGTCCGGGCACCCGCTCATCGGTGAGGTATGCCGCGCGGTCACCGACCTCGGCGGAGCGCTCCCGGTCGAAGCGGCCGCGCCCTACGGCTCGGACTTGCGGCTGTATGCCGGGGTGGGCGGCATACCGACGCTGCACTATGGGCCGGGGGACGTCCGCTTCGCCCACGCCCCGCGGGAGCAGGTGTCGCTGGCCGAGACGATCCAGGTCGCGAGGGCCATCGCCCTGCTCGCCGCCCGCCGCCTCGGCGCCCACTAATGTGCCGGGCGTCGTCCTAACACCGCGAACATGGTGACCGAGAAGAACGCGCGCCCGTGCTCGGCGGCGGCTTCGAGCCCGGATATGAGCCCGGCCAACTCCTCGGCCGTGACCGCGCCCGAGGCGATCGCCGCAGGCGCGCTCATCGCCATCATCCCTCCACCGCGGAAGGCTCCGTCGGGCAGGACCAGGGCGCTCGAGCCGATGTCGGGGTCGACCTCAAGGCCGGCGGCCAGCAACTGGCTGCGCAGGAGCCGTCCCGAGTGGGGGTTGGGCCACTGGGTGAGGCTGAACCTCTGGTAGCGCGAGACCACCTCAGGGTCGCCGGGGTGGATGACGCCCGTCGCCCAGTCGGAGTCGATCACGACGACCCGGCCGCCCGGCCGAAGCACGCGGGCGAATTCGCGCACGGCGGCATCTGCGTCGTCGAGGTGTTGCAGAACACGTTCGCAGGTCACGAGGTCGACGGACCCGTCAGCGAACGGCAGCGCGCCGGCGGCGCCGTCGAGGAATTCCGCCTGCACGCGAGCGGCGCTGGCTCGGTCGGCGGCTACGGCGCGCAGCGCGGGGTTCGGCTCGATGCCGATGGCCCGCCCCAGCTCACCCACGGCGCCGGCGAGGCGAATCACGGTCTCACCCGTGCCCGAGCCGACATCGACCGCGGTCTCGCCAGGGCGTGGCGCGAGCCGGTCGAACACCCAGTCGCGAAGCCGGATGACCGAGGGTTGGGCGGCCTGCACGTCGAGCATGCTCGTGAGGTGCTTGACCTGCTCCTCGCCCCCGACGCCGATCTCGCGGCGTTGGAAACCAGCGGGCCGTGCGCCGGCCGCGGCGGTGATCGGCCCGGATGCAGTCCCGTCATCGCTGCTCATCTGTCGAGTATGAGCAGGCGCCGGAGCCCTGGCAACGGAGTTTGCGGGCATCGACTCCAGGGGGATCGAGGCGAGTTCACTGAACGCAGGTCGGTGACACTCCCGTTCGAGGCAGGAGTGCGAGTGGCTGGCGGTTCATGCGTCCGCGTGGTCGCGAGCCCAGTGCCGCCGGAACGACTGAAGCACAGCCAACCGTTCATTCTCGTCCAAGATCCCCGCGAAGGGGGAGTTGGCCCGCAGGTCCACCGCGCGGGAGGCTCGGCTGACCAGGACTTCAGCAACGGCGTCCACCCCAGCGTCAAGCAGGCGCTCCCACTCGCTCAGCCACGCCTGGGTCATCCCGTCTGGGCGGTGCGCAACGCGCCAGCGGATGATGTTCGCTCGCGCTTGGGCCAGCACCTTGTCGGGGTCGCGCATAAGCGGCCCCAGCAGCGCTCGGTGCAGCCACAGTGAGCGCTCTTCTTCCCGGCGCAGCGCCCGGCCGGTGTCGAGGAAGGACTTGAGGTCGGCTCGGGCGATCCGCCGATGCGAGCCGATCACTGAGCAGCGCAGTTTTCCGCTGTCGCAGAGGTCCACGACATGCTGGCGGGAACAGCCCAAGATCCGTGCCGCCTGCCCGCTGGTCAGTTGGTCCCTCGGCTCCATCGCCTCAGCATGTGGGCTAAACACCAAAAACACAACGTCGCATGCCGTTTGGCTCGGGTGGGGAGGTCCGGTCGAAGGCGCGGCCCGATATATTGCCCCGGGCTGTTTCGGAGCCAGCTGAGAACACTGCGCCGTTACCCTTGGCTGCATGGGCACAGTCACGAGGCAGAGCGAGTCGCTGCGAGCGGCGATCGCGTGCCATCGCGACGCGCTCGATGCGATCTTGGCTCGCTACGCGGCAACGAACCCACGGATCTTCGGCTCCGTTGCGCGAGGGGATGCCACGCCTGACAGTGACATCGACCTCATGGTTGACCTGCTACCCCGTAGGGGCAATGAACTGCTGAGAGTCTCCGGGATTGCGGAGGAGTTGAGCGAGGTGCTCGGCACCCGAGTCGATGTGGTCGCGGCGTCGTTGCTGCGCGGCGAGGTGTCCTCGACGGCGCTCGCGGATCTGGTGCGAGTGTGAGCCGGTCCGAGGAGGAGCGGTTCGCGGACATCCGTAACGCGATCAGGCGATGCAACGACTACGCCCCATTTCTGCGGTCGGATGATCTCGCCTCCATGGCGTACGACGCACTCCTTCGCAACCTTGCCGTGATCGGCGAGGCAGTGCGGGCGCTGCCGAGCGAAACCCGGGAGTCGATGCCAGAGGTGCCCTGGGCGGCCATCGCCGGTCTACGCAACGTCGTCGTGCACGAGTACTTCCGCGTGAACCCTGACCTCATCCTCGACATCGTCGACCATGCGCTCGGCGAATTGGCCCGATCGATCGACAACCGCTGACCCACTCAGGCCTTCGTCACTACGTAGGCAGCCAGCCGCCGGGTTGCGCCGACAACCGCCCGACAACACTCACCGGGTGATCACGACCTTGCCCTTGGCCTTGCCCTGCTCGACGTAAGCCATCGCCTCCACGGTCTCGTCGAACGGGAAGGTCCGGTCCAGCACCGGCCGCAGCGTGCCGTTGTCATAGAGCGCAGCCAGTGTCGCCAACTGGGCGCCGCTCGCCTTCATGAACAGGAACGAATAGCGGACCCCGAGCTTTTTCGCTGCGCCGCGCACCTTGCGACTCATGACCGCCATCACCGGCTTGAGGAACGGCATACCCAATTGGGCTGCGAACGCTGGGTCCGGCGGGCCGACGACGCTGATCGCGAGGCCACCTGGCCGCAGCACCGTCAGCGATTTCTGCAGGCTCGCGAGCCCGAGCGAGTCGAGCACGACGTCATACCCGCTGAGCACATCCGCGAAGTCGGTGGTCGTGAAGTCGATGACCTCGTCGGCGCCGAGCGAACGGACCTTGTCGATGTCGCTCGTGCGCGCAGTCGTGGCGACGTAGGCACCCAGATGCTTGGCCACCTGGATAACGGTCGACCCGAGGCCGCCAGCCCCGGCGTGGACAAGGACCTTCTGACCCGGCTGCACGCCGGCCACATCGGCGAGCGCTTGCCAGGCGGCCAGCGCCACGAGAGGCACGGCGGCGGCCTCCTCGAACGACAGCGAGGTGGGCTTGCGCGCCACGTCGCCCGCGTCGATGGCAATCGTCCCGGCGAACGCGCCGATCCGGCCGTCGCGCGGACGCGCATAGATCTCGTCGCCGACCGCGAAGCCGCGCACGTCGGAGCCCACGGCGGTGATCACGCCGGAGAGGTCGTGGCCGAGGGCGAACGGCGGCTTGTACTTGATGAGGTGCTTGAACTCCCCGTTGCGGATCATCTTGTCCAGCGGGTTGATGCTCGCCGCGCGGATGTCAACCAGCACGTCGCCCGGCCCGGCGGTGGGCGTGGCGACCTCGGCGGCTGCCAGCCCGTCGGGTCCGTAGTGGGTGACGACAAAGGCCTTCATGACGACTCCTGGGTGGGGGGTGCGACGGGCAGTGTGGAGGCGCCCGGCTGGACGCCCGCGAGGGACAAGGCATGGGTGTATGCCGTGGCAAGGATCTGTTGGGACAGCGCCGGATTCGTGACGGCGCGGGCCAACTGCAGGGAGCCGACGAGCAGTGTGAGCAAGCCGATCGCGCGCTCCTGCGCCCCTTGCGGATCGCCGTCGTCAAGGTGCCGCGCGACGGCCGCGATCATCGGCTCGACACCGACGGTGTATGCCGCGCGCGTCGCCTCGTCGCAACGGCCGATCTCGTCGAGCAGGGCGGCCGACGGGCAACCGCCGGCGCGGTCGTCGCGGTGTGCGGGGGAGAGGTACTGCCGCAGATAGGTCTGCATCGAGGCCCGGCCTACCGGCAACGCGTCGATGACCGCGGCCTGGTCCGTCAACTGCGCGGCCACGACAGTGGCGATCAGGTCGTCCTTGGACGCGAAGTGGTTGTAGAAGGCGCCGTTCGTGAGCCCCGCGTCGGCAACCAGCGTGGCGATGCCGGACCCGTCGATGCCGTCGCTCTTGAACCGACGACCGGCCGCCTCGATCAGCCTGCGCCGGGTCGCCTCCTTGTGCTCGGGGCGGTACCTCGTCATGCCGCGGAACTCCTTGATTGGGGGCCTGCCAAGAGCATAGCAGTACGATCATACTTCTATGGGTGCCGCACGGCGCATTGACGCTGGTACCACGGCGGCTTGGTGACGACCGACCCCGTGAGCGTGTCGATCGGGCTCACATGCGCAGCTCGACGATGGGGGGTCCTGATGGCGGCCAGCCACTCTCGCGTTGGTGGTCCTGGAACGGCGCTTTCATAGCAAGCCCGTGCGGCGCCTCAACTGAAGTAGGGGTCACCCCAGACGGCGACTGCCTCCGTATTGCAGTTTGTGCGGCGGTTCTTGTCGATGCTTGTCTCGAGCCGCACGCGGCTCTTACTGCTCACCACTACTCTGAGTGTTGCGTGCTGCGCGACTTGGGCGGTGATCGGTTCGGCGCGCTGCCCATCAACCGTTACTTGGAATGTAACCCGAGAGTCTGGCTCAAGTGAGTCCCGGGTTACGCCGACCTCCGCGACTAGTTGAGTCGCTCCTCCGGGGACAAGGTAGTCGACGGGTCCTGTTTGGGAGCATCCCGACATGAGGTTGATAAGGGAGTTTGGGTAGGTGACGTCGGAAAAGTCCACGACCCGTTGTTCGAGAGATGAGTCGACGGGCTGAAGATCAACGAGGTACGTTCGGCCAGAATTGCCGGTGGCTGCAACGCCAGTCCCGGTGTTCGAGCCGATGGTAGGCGTCACCGTGCGGGTGACGGTCTCCGTCGTCGTGGATAGTGCCGTTTGCGTCACCGTGATGGTGGTGGTGGGAAGAGCCACTACGGAAGGCAGATTGCCCGAGCGCGCCGCCAGCAGTGTTGCGACAGCTCCGATCACTCCGGCAACAAGCGTTGCGCCCGCGTTGAGCCACCCCGTCCGCGCGGGATGACTACCGTGCCCGCCTGGATGTGCCACCGTCGCCTCCAAAGAATTCAACTGAGAATTATCGATTGGATGCTACGACATCGGGTCCCGCGCGGGGGTGGGTGACCTAACTCATGGCGAGAGCGTGCGGCCGAAGCGATCTCGGATGGGTGCTGCCGAGCGAGGCGTGTTGAGGTTGCACCTGACGCGGGGATGAACAAGGGTGTGTGGATAGGGGTGACCACTCCGGCCACGGCCTGCCCAAGATTGGCGAGGAGGGCTTTGGTGTCGACCGACTCGCTGGGCGAGGACCTCAGGGTGGGGGATCCGGGCAGCCATTCCGCCGTGTTGAGTGAGCCTGTTGGCGAACAATCGATGAAAGTCTTCGATGTGGAGTGACTCGTGATCGCCCTTGAAGTCCCCATCGTTGCCTTCGGCAAGAGCTTTGATCGCTCGCGGTTCACAAGTGGCAATGCTGACCTCGACGACTGGCTCAGGACCAAGGCCGGCCAGGGGGAACGCTCTGACAACACCCGGACGTTCCTTGCGCTCGACCCGGGTGGCGAACGGGTGATCGGCTACTACGCGACGACGACGTACCGCCTGGAACTCGACGAGGCGGCTCGGGCTCTGGGTGCGGGCAAGCGTCGATACCCGGTGCCGGCCGTCCTCCTGGCTCGGCTGGCGGTTGACGGCGAGTGGGCGGGCAGAGGAGTTGGGCGAACGCTCTTGGTGCATGCGCTGCGCCAGATCGCTGAGGCCAGCCGCTCGGTCGGGTTCGAAGTCGTCGTCGTCCACGCCGCGGACGAGAGTGCCGTGACCTTCTACGCGCGCTATGGCTTCACGGCCTTCGTCTCTCATCCCCGGCATCTGCTCATGCCCACGAAGCAGTTGCGGGCCACGTTTGAGGCGGAACGCTTAGGGCATCCGCGCTAGACGTGTTACCGTAGTGAGTACGCTATACGTACAAGGGGCGCACGAAACCCCTCCTGATCCAGGAGCGAGCATGTCCACCAAGACCGACCGACTCAACCTGCGTTGCTCATCGGCGACGCTCGCCACTCTGCGTGAGGCGGCCGAGGTTCAGGACCAAGATTTGACTTCTTTCATTCTCGGCGCGGCGTTGGACCGGGCTCGGACCGTGTTGGCCGAGGACCGCGTGTTGCGCCTTGACCCGCATGAAGTGCTGCAGTTGGAGCGGGCGCTGGACGCCGAGCCCGCGGCGATCCCTCAACTCGCTGCCCTGCTGCGCAGTGTTCGCGCCTCCGCATCGGCGCGGGTTTGACAGGCGCCCGACTCGACTCATCACGCATCGGCGGGCTTTACTGCATGAAGTGCTTCACTTCGGAAGTCAGGCGGTGCCTGGGGCGACGGTGACGGAGAGTTGGCGGAGGTAACGATCAAGAGCCGCACGGGCAGCGTCGGCGGGCAACAACTGGCGTGACGACGCTGCCTGTAGGCAGTGCCCGTCGATCCAGGCGTGAAGGTCGACGGCGGCATACTCGAGGGCGGCCGGCCAGTCGCTCGGTGAGGTGGGGTAGGGGTGGCCGCTGAGTTCGGCGACGACTAACCGACACAGTTGGCGCTCGCCGTCCAGCGCGACCTCGCGCAGTTCCGCCAGGCTAGGGCTCACCTCGGCCTTGACCAGGATCGCGAGCCAGGCGCGAACTTCACCGCGGCGAACGTCGTCGAGAGGGAGGAGTTGTTCGAGGGCCATTCGGCATCGCGGCAACCCCGCTGGCATCGTTTCAAGGACGGTCGCGATGCGCGCGGCGGCGCCGTCGATGAGCTCTCGCGCAGCAAACTCGACGAGCTCGTCCTGCGACGAGAAGTAGTGGCGCAGCGCGCCCAAAGACCAATTGCCTTCAGCGGCAACGGTTCGCGCGCTCGCCGCCTCGAATCCTCCTCGGGCGACGACCGACCACAACGCGCGTGCGATCTCGTGGCGCCGCTCGTCATGGTCCACGAGCTTGGGCACGGCTCACCCTCGCACGATCTCTCGCCGTTGGCAATACGAATGTGTTACAAAAGGGGCATGACGCCCGAACTTGCGGCCGCCCTCGTCGGTCTCGCGCTGGTCGATGCGACCAGTTTCGGGACGCTGGTCCTGCCCACGCTCATGCTGGTGCAGCCGCGGGTTCGCGCCAGCCGTGTGGTGCTCTACCTCGCCTCGATCTCGGCCTTCTACTTCGTCCTCGGCGTCGCCCTCCTGTTCGCGGCCGAACGCGTCCTGGCTCTGGTCGCAGCCACCGAGCGGAGCCGGGTCGTCGACATGGTGCAACTCGTGGTGGGTCTGGCCCTCTTGGCGGGAAGCTTCTGGCCCGACCTGCCATGGGTCAAGCAGCGCCGCCAAGAGCGCGACGCTGCGGGCGGCGGCCGGCGGCCCGGCTGGAGGGATCGAGTCCTCGGCCCGGAGGCCCGGTCTCGGACGGTCATCGCAGTCGCCGTCGGCGCGGGCCTGGTTGAGGCGGCCAGCATGCTGCCCTACCTCGGCGCCGTCGGGATGCTCACCTCCTCGGTCGCATCCACACCGGAGCGGCTGGCTGCGCTGGCCAGCTACGTCGTCGTCATGTGTCTGCCGGCGCTCATCCTGCTCGCGGCCAGACTGCTGCTGGGCGCACGGGTCGACGGCGCGCTTGGCAGGCTCGCCCGCTGGCTCGATCGACAGTCGAGGAACGCGATCTGGTGGGTCGTCGGCGTGGTCGGATTCCTCATCGCGAGAGACGCCGCCTCCCGACTCTGGCCAGGGTCTATGGGCTAACACCCTCGGCCCCACCCATCGTGCGCGCAACGCGGCAGGCCAGCAGGTATGCCGCCCGCGCCGGGTGCGGCCAGCGACCGGCGGGCCCTGCGGTTGTAGGCGACGCAGCATACCCATTTGTCGGGGGACCACCGCGTCAGCGACACTGGGGGGTCCAGCCGGGCGCCCGTGGCGTCCGGTTCACTGCGTCTACGGAGTCTCTCGTGCTGTCCGCCTATGTCCCCCTGTTCCGCGTCCCAGGCGCCCTGCGATTCATCGCCGGGACGGCGCTGTCGCGCGTCGGCGGGTCGATGTTCGGGGTGGCGATCATCGTCATGCTCAGCGAGCGGCGGGGGAGTTTCGGTCTCGCGGGGGCGATCTCAGCGGTCGGAGTCGGCACGCTCGCCGTCGCGGGGCCGTTCATCGGGCGGCTCATCGACAAGCACGGACAACGTCGGATCGCCCTGCCCTTCATCGTGTCGTCCGCGATCTTCGGGACCTCGGCGGCGGTGCTGTCGATCGTCAACGCGCCGGTGTGGACGATCTTTGTGGCCTATGCCCTGTCTGCGGTGTTGCCCGAGCCCGGCCCGATGTCGAGGGCGCGCTGGGCGCACATCTATCGGGACGACGCGGACCAACTGCACACGGCGATGTCCTTCGAGCAGGTCGCCGACGAGGGGTCGTTCGTCATCGGGCCGGTCGTCGCCGTCCTCGTCTCGACGCTGTGGTTCCCGGAGGCCGGGCTGCTCATCGCCGAACTGCTCTTCACTGTGGGGATGGTCGCCTTCCTCACCGCGACCGCGACCGAGCCGCCAGTCGTCGCCCACGAAAACCGGCCCGCGGGCCTCGCGATCCGCTGGCCCGGTCTGATGCTCGTTGCGACCGCGTTGACGATGACGGGGGTCATCTTCGGGTCCAACGAGGTGATCGCCGTCGCCTTCGCCGATGCGCGTGGCAATACCGGTTTTTCGAGCGTCGTCCTCGGCGGGTTCGCCCTCGGGTCGACGCTCGCCGGCATCGTCTTCGGAAGCCGGAAGTTCAACTCGACGCTCTCCCGGAGGCTGTTGCTCGCAGCGGCCGGGATGTTTGTGCTTGAAGCGCCGGCCTTCTTCATGAGTGACCTCTGGCCGCTCGCTGTGGTCATGTTCATCGCAGGGTCGGCGACCGCGCCCATGCTCATCACGAGCCTGTCCCTGGCCCAGGTGCTCGTGCCCAAGGCGATGGTGACCGAGGGGATGGCCGTCGCGATCACCGGCATCCTCATCGGCATCTCGGGAGGTGCGGCCGTGGGCGGCTGGGCGATCGAGGCGTGGGGTGCCCAGCGCGCGTATGCCGTGCCGATCCTCGCGGGGGCGGCCGCGCTCGCGATCATCGTGGCCAGGTTCCGGCACGTCCAGCGTGCCGAACTCGCCGCGTCCGCCGAGGCCTGACCTCGCCGCGCGAGAACGCCTAGACGGCGTTCCTCGCAGCGTGGTTGGCAGAGAACGCAACCCGGACGAACAGGCCGAGCATCACGACCAGACCGGTGGCTGAGACGACCGCTAACGCCAACTCTGCTTGCGGTGCGAGGAGCCAGGCCACGAGGACAGTGACGAGTGCGGCGGCTCCCGTCACGGCCGCAGTCATGAGGGCCGGCTGCGCTGCCACATGGCCCGCTTTCCATGCCGAATCCGAAGCAAGCGTCGCCGACGTCTTGATGCCGATCATGGCGTTGCGGTCGATCGAGCCGCTCTTGGTCAGCGCGAACTGCAGGAGAGCCGCCGCAGTGAGGGCAACGATGACTGCTGTTGAGACGACGATGACGGCGTTCATCCACAACTCCTTGAGAAGACGCGTTCCTCATGGGTGCCTTCCCCAAAAAGTCTCTCACGATGGGGCCTGCCTATCGAGGCGGACGGAGAAGGCTCTCGCGGTAGCCATTCGCCCCGTAGAAATCTGTACCTCAGGTACGGGCTGCGTGCTTGAGGTACGCCGTTCTCACAGCCCACTCCAGGGGACCTGCCGGACGGCATCGCCCCGATAAGGTCGCCCTGGCAGGCTACGCCCGGTCCGGGCCGGCCTGACCGACCTGACCGACCTGGGCGACCGCGAGGAAGAGCGGGAAGTCCTGCTCGACCCCGTCGACCGGTTTGCGCAGGTGGTAGACGGTGCGCAGGTGTGGGTCCACGAAGCCCCCCTCGATCAGCTGCGCGGCCAATGCCTCGCGGTCGAAGCCATGGTGCCCATGGAAGTGGCTGTGTCCCGCGTGGTAGGCGCCGCCATCGGCGTCGAGGTCGGCGATGCACAGATACCCACCCGGGCGCAGGGCCGCCCGGAGGGAGCGCAGGGCGGCCGGCACGTCGTCAACGTGATGCAGCGCCAGCATGCCGTAGGCCAGGTCGTATGCCGCCCCGCCGGGAATCGGGTCGACCCCAAGCTCCAACAGCAGCGGGGTGAGCTGGGTGTCGCCTTCGGCCGCGAGCCGTTGCGCGACCACCTCGAGCATGCCGCGGGAGGGGTCCGACACCGTGATCGGCCCGAGGTCCGGGGCCAGGAAGCGGCTGAGCAGCGCGGTGCCGGAACCGAACTCGAAGCCGGACATCTGGCGGGTGAGCGGGACGGAAGCCCGGATCGCGTCCGCGATCGCTGTGGCTCGTTCGGCTCGCTTCGGGTCGTCGTCCCAGGTGGCGGCAACCTCGTCGAAGAAGGTCGCGGCGTCGGGCTCGTGTCCATGACCATGGTCCTGGTCGTGCCCATGCCCGTGCCCATGCCCGTGCCCATGCCCGTGCTGCTCCTCGCGCTCGTGCTGCATCAAGCCCCGCCTTTGCGTGTTGTGTGTGTCGCGGGCGTGGTGCGTTGGTCACCCACGGCGAATCATGCCTGAACGCCCGGCGCTCAGGTGGGCGGCTGGGAGTCGGCGCGCGCCTCGCCGTAACCGAGGGTGAGGTGGGCCCGCGAAAGATCGAGCAGGCGGGGCAGGTCACCTTCGGCAGCGGCTGCCAGGATCGCGTCGTGCTCGTCGACCATGTGGGCAACGTTGGCGGCGTCGCGAAGGTAGGACTTGGTGATCCGCCGGCTGACCGGGAGGTCCCACAGTTGATCGAGCAGCCCGAGCAGGATCGCGTTGTTGCAGGGCTCGATGATCGTCTGGTGGAAGCGGCGGTTGAGCTCATATTGCGCGACCGCATCGGCGGGGTCGGTCGCACGCATCTCTTCGATCAAGGTGCGAGCCCGGGCCTGATGCAGCGCGGTGAGCCGGCCGGCTGACTGTTCGACGGCGAGCATCTCCAGTCGCTCGCGGACGACGAACACGTCGTTGATGTCCTGGTCGGTGAGGTCGATGACCTGATAGCCGCGGCCGAGCACTGCGCGGACGAGACCTTCGTGCGAGAGGCGGTTGAGCGCGTCGCGGACGGGGGTGCGCGAGACGCCCAACTCGGCAGCGAGTTGTTCCTGGACGAGTTGCTCGTCGGCGGCGATCCGGCCTTCGACGATGGCGTCGCGGATGGCCTCGTAGACCACGGCTCCCATGGGACGTCCCCGCCGGCCGAGATCGGCCGCCGAGGGGAGGGCGACGCGAGGACCGCCGGGGGAGCGGTCAGCGCTGACGGATCCCATTCCTGCCACCTGACCTTCCGGGGTTTGTGACTCGGGCCCGCTCCTGCGCGGTCGCCGGGTCAGCGTAGCAACCGCCCGAAGCCCGAGTGAGGTAAGCCTTGCCTTGCACTGTATCCAATGTATACAGTGCATCCAGTCCTGCTGGCTAGGCAGGGCGGTAGCCGAGCCGAAGGAGTCTCCGCATGCCGCACGTGCTCAACGCCTGGTATGTCGCCGCCTGGTCTCACGAAGTCACCCGGGACCCGGTCGCCAGGACGATCTGCCAGCAGCCAGTGGTCCTCTACCGCGCCAAGGACGGCTCCGCGGTCGCGTTGGCCGACCGCTGTGCCCACCGTGGCTACCCCCTCTCGGCCGGGCGACTGGTCGAGGACTCGATCGAATGCGGTTACCACGGCTTCGCGTTCGGCTGTGATGGCGTGTGCACCCGGGTGCCGGCCCAGTCGACGATCCCGTCGCGGTCCAAGGTCCGGGCCTACCCGCTGCACGAGAAGGACGGCTGGGTCTGGATCTGGACCGGTGAAGCGGAGCGCGCCGATGTGACCACCATCCCGGACACCCACTGGATGAACGACCCCGCATGGGCGACGGTCACCCACTCCTACCTGTTCAACTGCCGCGCCGATCTGGTCCACGACAACCTCCTGGACCTCACCCACGAGTCGTTCATCCACCGCACGACGGTCGGCGACGACTACATCTACGAGCACGGCATCACGGTGGAGGTCGATGGCACGACGGTGACGGTCGACCGACTCATGCCGGGCGTCGAGGCGCCCCCGCTCTACGCCTCAACGATGGGCGTCGAGGGGCTCTTCGACCGGTTCCACGCCACCGAGTTCGCCGTTCCGAGTCACCACACTCTGCACTCGGGGATCACCGGACGGGGTCGGCCGCGCGAAGAGGGCTACCTCATCAAGGTCCTCAACGGCATCACGCCGATCGACGAGCACACCTGCTGGTACTACTACGCCTTCTGCCGCAACTTCGGCATCGAGAACACTGCGGCGACCGAGGACCTGAGGATCGGCCTGGGCACCGTGCTCGACGAGGACGCAGAGGCGCTGCGACTGCAGGAGTTGGCGCTGCAGACCCGCCCCAAGGGCGAGCACGACGTCCTCATCGCCCAGGACGCCGGGGTCGCCAAGGCGCGCCGCGTCATGTCGCAGTTGCTCGCCGCCGAGTCCGTCGCAGCCGCCGGCCCCGCGTCGGGCA
>ERZ724517.1175-NODE-1175-length-14730-cov-4.783509_pt1 | contig 14730 bp, 16 predicted proteins | sample MGYA00376050_ERZ724517 | MGnify/ENA primary metagenome ERZ724517 (study PRJEB28724, sample SAMN07190886) | activated sludge metagenome | isolation source: activated sludge of sewage treatment plant in Hong Hong | place: USA: Christiansburg, Virginia | collected... | reverse complement strand
CAATTCCTACCGCGGCAACGCCTACGGGCTTGCCAACACGCTCATGCAGACAGGCCCCTTGCGTCCACAGATGAAGAGCAAGAAGGTGAAGGACCTCTACTTCGCAGGTCAACTGACCGTACCTGGTCCAGGTGTGCCACCTGCCTTGATCAGTGGTCAGGTGGTGGCCGATCTCATCGAAAAAGAACACCCGCTGCGCCCATGAACACCATGGCCCTTTACAACGCGGTGTGCCTCAAGGCCAGCAGGACCACCACGCACAGCTATAGCACCTCGTTCTCGCTGGGCATTCGGAGCCTGGACAAGCGTTTCCATGACCCGATCCACGCCATCTACGGCTTCGTCCGCTTCGCGGACGAGATCGTGGACACCTTCCACGGCCATGCAAAGGCGGATCTTCTTCAGCGCTTCTGGGATGATACGCACCGGGCAGTGGCGGAGGGCATCAGCCTGAACCCCATCCTCCACAGTTTCCAAGGTGTGGTGAACCAGTATGGGATCGAAGCGGAGCTGTACGACACGTTCATGCGCAGCATGGCCATGGACCTGAACGATACGCAGCATGATGAGCAGAGCTATGCCACCTACATCCTGGGCAGTGCCGAGGTGGTGGGGCTGATGTGCCTGCGCGTTTTCTGCGAAGGGGATGATGCACGTTACCAGCGGCTGAGACCCTCGGCCATGAAACTTGGCTCCGCGTTCCAGAAAGTGAACTTCCTGCGCGACCTGAAGGACGATCATCAGAACCTCGGCCGGACCTACTTCCCCGGGATCGATGTGAAGCATATGAGCTCCGCGGAAAGGCGCTCCATCGAAGACGACATCCAAGCGGACCTTGATGCCGCGCTCACTGGCATTCGGGAACTTCCGAAAGGCGCACGATTCGGCGTGTATGTGGCCTACGTCTACTACCTGGCCCTTTTCCACAAGATCCGTTCACTCCCCACCGACCGCATCCTTACCGAGCGCATCCGTGTTCGCAATCGACGCAAGATCTTCCTTCTGACCACCAGCTACTTGAGGCACAGCCTCGGCATGCTCTGACCGTTGAACGACATGCAGGAGGAAGTGGTGCTGGTGAACGAACGCGACGAGGTGCTCGGTCGAATGGAGAAGCTGGAAGCTCACCGTCAAGGCCTGCTGCATCGGGCGTTCTCGACCTTCATCTTCCACAGTGACGGAAGTCTGCTGATGCAGCGCCGCACTTCCAGCAAATACCATAGCGGCGGCCTTTGGACGAACACGTGTTGCGGTCATCCACGTCCGGAGGAGAACCTCGCTGACGCTGCTTCACGGCGTTTGTGGGAAGAGATGCGCATCGACCCGCCACTTACGCCGCGCTTCACCTTCACCTATCGTGCAGAGCTGGACGGTGGCTTGGTGGAGCATGAGCTCGACCATGTGTACTTCGGTACGCACGATGGCGGTGCCGACCCCGACCCCCTTGAAGCCGACGCCTGGCGTTACATCAGTCCTGCGGACATCGACGCTGAACTTGAAGCCCACCCGGAGCGTTACACCGTGTGGTTCAAACTCTGCTGGAGCGAGGTGAAGCAGCACCTGACGCTCATCGATCGCTCACCTCACCCTTGAACGCCCCCCACCATGCGAACCAATGGCACTGTCCTTGCTCTGAACGGACATCCCCGGACCAGTTCCGAAATGTTGGAAGGCCTCCTTCCCGACGAGCTGAAGCGAGTGGCCACCCCCATGCACGCGGACGCCTTTGTCCTTTCCGAGGAGGAGCGCATAACACGCATCGCGCACCACTTCGGCGAGATCATGCACACGCTCGGTCTCGACCTTGCTGACGACAGCCTGAAGGACACACCGCAGCGCGTGGCAAAGATGTACGTGCAGGAGGTCTTCGGTGGGCTGGATCCTCAGAAGCGTCCCACCTCCACCCTCTTCGACAACACTTACGCATACGAAGGAATGCTCGTGGAAACGGGCATCCGCGTACACTCCTTCTGCGAGCACCACTTCGTTCCCATCCTCGGCAAGGCCTCGGTGGCCTACTACAGCAGCGGCAAGGTGATCGGGCTTAGCAAGCTCAACCGGATCGTGCACTACTACGCGTCCCGTCCCCAGGTACAGGAACGCCTCACCGAGCAGATCGCAGCCGAACTGAAGCATGTACTGCACACCACGGATGTCGCGGTGCTGATCGAGGCCGAACACATGTGCGTAAAGCTGCGCGGGGTGAAGGATGAGGACAGCCTCACCACGACGGTGCACTACAGCGGTCGCTTCGCTGAGGAAGCCGTGCGCAACGAGTTCCTCACCTACATCCGCAAGCGCTGACCATGCGGCCGAGCGTCAGCATCCACTGGTTCCGACGCGACCTGCGTGTGAGTGACAACCACGGGCTGTATCGTGCACTAAAGGAACACGGCGATGTGCTTCCGATCTTCATCTTCGACACAGAGATCCTGGGGCGATTGGAGGACAAGACCGATCGCCGGGTCGACTTCATCCATCGAGCGCTGCTGCGTTTGAAAGCGGAGCTGGAAGGCCACGGAGGCTCGTTGCTGATCGAACATGGCAGTCCCCTGGAGGTGTGGAAGCGCTTGATCGCCCGCTACCAGATCACTGGTGTCACCGTGAACCACGATCACGAGCCGTATGCATCTGTACGCGACAAGGCCATTGAAGAGCTTCTCGCTGGCCACGGCGTCCCGTTCAACTCATACAAGGACATCAGCATCTTCGAGCGCAGCGAAGTGGTGAAGGATGATGGTGGACCTTACACCGTTTTCACCCCGTATGGCCGCAAGTGGCGTGCACGGTTCACGCCTGACATGGTCAGGGCCTTCCCCAGTACAGAGCACTTGGACCAGCTCTGGCGAACGGCACCCTTGCCCTCACCGACCTTGCAGGACCTTGGCTTCCAGCCGACCGACCTGGTCGAACCAGCGATCGAAGTGGAAGAGGCCCTTATGCGGAACTACGCCACGACGCGCAACATCCCAGGCATCGAGGGCACCAGCCGCATGAGCGTTCACTTGCGTTTCGGAACAGTGAGCGTGCGGGCCTTGATGCGCCAAGCACTGACCATGAGCGACACGTACATGAACGAGCTCATCTGGCGGGAGTTCTACATGCAAATGCTCTGGCACTTCCCACATGCGGTGCAGGGCTCCTTCAAGCCGGCCTACGACCGCATCGAGTGGCGGAACGACGAGCGCCAGTTCCAAGCCTGGTGCGAAGGGCGAACCGGGTATCCCTTGGTGGACGCTGGCATGCGTGAGCTGCTGGCCACTGGCCACATGCACAACCGGGTCCGTATGGTGGTGAGCAGCTTCCTCACGAAACACTTGCTGATCGACTGGCGTTGGGGCGAGGCGTGGTTCGCCAGGTATCTGCTGGACTTCGAATTGAGCAGCAACAACGGTGGCTGGCAATGGGCCAGCGGTGGCGGCTGCGATGCGGCACCCTATTTCAGGGTGTTCAATCCCACATTGCAGCTGGGGAAATTCGACCCTTCGTTAACGTATGTTAAGCGGTGGGTGAAGGAATACGGCACGGCGAACTACGGCCGTCCGATCGTCGTTCATGAAGTGGCCCGCAAGCTGGCCGTCGAGACCTACAAGAAGGCCTTGGACGGTAGTGCGAAGGCCGAACGACGCCAACCGCAATTGTTCAATTGACCATGCCCCGCAAAAAACGAAACCTCATCCTCACCCAACCCGTGAAGGAAGGCCTGAAGGCGATCAAAGTGCGCCTGGACGCCCGTACGATCATCACGCTGAGCAACCTCAAAGCGCTCGAGTTCTGGAAGCAACGCTATCCGAAACTGGAGGTCCTGAACGGATGATGCACATCCTCGAGCGTGAGCAGTTCCTGCCCATACCGCTGAACGAGGCATGGGCGTTCTTCTCGTCACCGAAGAATCTGGGCGTGATCACACCGCCGGACATGGGCTTTCGGATCAAGGAGCCTTTCGACGACCAGCCGATGTACACTGGACAATGCATCCGCTACACCGTAAAGCCGATGTTCGGTGTTCCGCTCACATGGGTGACGCGCATCGACGAGGTGGACAGGCCGCACAGCTTCGTGGACACTCAGTTGAAAGGCCCCTATAAGCGCTGGTGGCATCAACACACCTTTGAGGTCGTGCAGGGCGGAGTGGTCATGCGCGACCGGGTGGAGTACGAACTGCCGCTCGGCCCTTTGGGGGAACTGGCTCATCGTATCTTCGTGAAGCAACGGCTGAAGAGCATCTTCGAGTTCAGGAAAGTCACCCTTCTCAACCTCTTCCCGTCCCAGAAAGAGCGAATGGCGAAAGGCCCTGTCACTAGCATATCATGAGCACTTGGACCATCGTCGGCATCGTGGCCATCACCTTCTTCGCGATGGAGTTCGTGGCGTGGGCCACGCATAAGTATGTGATGCACGGCTTCCTCTGGTCGTTGCACAGCGACCACCACAAGAAGGACCATTATGGTTTCCTCGAACGCAACGACACCTTCTTCCTGATCTTCGCCGTGCCATCCATGTTGCTCTTCATGGTGGGCGCAGGCCTTGGCCTTCACACGCCGTGGCTTTGGATAGGCCTCGGCATCCTTATCTATGGCCTTGCTTACTTCTTCGTGCACGAGGTGTTCATCCACCAGCGCATCAAATGGCTTCGCAATACGAACAACAGTTACTTCCTCGCGATCCGCCGGGCGCACAAGGTGCATCACAAGCACTTGGGCAAGGAGGATGGTGAGTGCTTCGGCATGTTGCTGGTGCCGCTGAAGTACTACCGCGAAGTGTTGCGTAGCCGCAGAGCAGATTCCACGACCTAGGGTCTGGTCAGTGACATTCCTGCTGTCCCACAGGAACCTCCTGGATCACCGGGCTCACATAGGGAATACCCAGGCTGAGGCCGCGGAGAATGAACAGCGCACCCATCAGCGCGAAGACGAAAGGAGCGATGCGGCGCATGCCGGAACGCCAGCCTTGTGAGAGCAGGTCTCCGCCCAAGCGCACCGCGAACAGCGCGGGCCAAGTACCCAAGCCAAAGAGCATCATGAACAGTGTCCCGTTCAAGGGTCCATTCTGAACCAAGGCACCGGCGATGGCGAAATAGACCATGCCGCAAGGCAGCAACCCGTTCAGCAGACCGGTGAGGAACAAGCCTTCCGGGGAGGTCCGGCGTAAGTTGCGCCCCAGCAACGTCCGCAACTTTCCGATGGAAGCAAGTGCTTTTCCGGTCACCAGGTCCTTGCGGAACAAGGCCGGCACGAGCAAGGCCAACAGCATCAGCACACCAAGGGCGATCGAAACGGTGCGTTGAAGCCCGGCAAGATGCAGGCCGCGGCCGAAAGAACCGAAGAGGGCTCCGAACAGCGCATAGGTGAACACGCGACCACTGTTCAACAGCAGGGCATCACCCAATCGCCCTGACCAGGACCTACGCACGGAAGGCACAGCGAGTGCGATCGGGCCGCACATACCAACGCAGTGCGCGCTACCGAGCGCCCCGAGCAGGAAAGCAGCACCGAGGAAGGGGATCACGGTACGTGGATATGGTCCTCACTGTAGTGATCCACACCTTCCGCGTTCCAATCCACCTGCAAGTGGTACACGCCCTTCATCCAGCCTTGGGTATCGATCGTGAAGCGTCCGGTGTTATCGACAACAAGCTCAACGGTTCGGTCCGCCCGGCTATCGTTGGGTTTCAGCAGGTGCGCCGAGCCGTTGATCGGTGCCCCGGCGAAGCGTGCGGGAAAGGTCAGAACGAGCGCCCCGGCCACGACCTCCGTCCGCATGGCCTCTCCGGCTTCCGTGGCGTTCGTCATGCGATCGATACGATCCTGGTACTTCAATTCCTCCGCGTAGTAATTCTCGGTCACGAGCTCTTCCTGGTTGTGGAACGCTCTTACCATGAAGGAGGTCATCATGATCACGAAAATGACCATGGAAATAAAGATGCCGTGTCCCCAGTTGAATTTCATGATCGTTTGGCCATTGGTCCTATGAACGAGGTTCGCACCTTCTCCAGCAGCTTCTCTCCGGTGAACACACCGACGGTGACCTCGGTGTTGTAACCGCTCATCTGCCCGGGATCGAGGATGATGAACATCTCCCCTTCCATGAGCTGGGCCTTCTGAAGATCAAGTTCCTTTCCCACCAACTTCACCTCACCCTTCGCGTCGAGCAGCACGAAGTGGATCGGCATATCACGGGAGGTCTTGTTCACCACCTTGAACTGGTAGAGGTTACTGATGCGGCCATCATCCTGCTTCTGGAACAGGGTTCCGGGGTTACGCAGCACCGTGGTCTCCACATCCGTCCGCGTCACAAGTAGAGCAACGATCACACCGATGAGCAAGGTGAGCACCGCCGAGTACGCCTTCATGCGCGTAGTGAAACGGAACGGCTTCTTCTCCGCGATGCCAGATTCACTGGCATAGCGCACCAGACCTCGCGGCAGGCCCACGCTGTCCATCATGTGATCGCAAGCATCGATACATGCCGTGCAGTTCACACATTCGAGCTGGGTGCCATTACGGATGTCGATGCCTGTGGGGCACACGTTCACGCAAGCCTTGCAATCGATGCAATCCCCCTTACCCGCGGTGCTGCGCTCTTCGCCCTTGCGGAACTTGGCGCGCTGTTCGCCGCGAACATGATCATACGCGATCACCATGGACGAACGGTCAAGCAATACGCCTTGCAGACGACCATAGGGGCAAACGGTGGTGCAGACCTGTTCCCGCAGAAAGGCGAACACACCATAGAACGCGAGCGAGAATCCGATCATGGCCAGGAAGCCGCCCACATGTTGCCCCATGGGCTCGGTGATGATGTGGATCAGTTGGTCGCTGCCAACGAGGTAGGCCAGGAAAGTGTTCCCGATCACGAAGGCGATGGCGAAGAAGAGCGCGTGCTTCAGCGCTTTCTTACCCAGTCTCGTCCAGGTCCACGGTCCCTTGTTGAGGGCCATCTGGTCCTTCCAATCGCCTTCGATCCAATACTCGATGCGGCGGTACACGAGCTCCATGAACACCGTCTGTGGGCAGGCCCATCCGCAGAACAGACGACCGAAGGCGACGGTGAAGAGCGCGACGAAGATGATGAAGGTGATGAAGCCCAACACGAACAGGTGGATGTCCTGGGGCCAGAAGGTCTGACCGAAGAACACGAACCGCCGCTCGATCACATTGATCATGAGCAGCGGCTCCCCACCGATCCGCATGAACGGACCGGCAAGCAACATCACGAGCAGTCCATAGCCGAACAGCTTGCGCCAGTTGTAGTGGCGACCGGCAGGCTTCTTGGGATAGATCCAGATCCGCTTTCCCTGCTTATCGACCGTGGCGATCGAATCGCGGAAGGCTTCCTGCGCGTTCTCCTTGGGCTGTTCGTTGTTCGTCATCGATCAGTTGACCTGCGCCAGCTTGGGCTGGACGGAGGTGGTATCAGCGGGAGTGACGGAGCTGTCAGCAGGTGCTACAGTGGTGCTGTCCGAAGCGGCAGGGCCTTCCTCCTTCCAGAGGTCACCCTGCGGCTCGCGCGCATTGGCAGGGTTGGTGCCTTGAAGACTGAGCACATAGCTGGCCACCGCTTGCAGTTCGGGGGCTTTCAGTTGCGACTTCCAGTCGATCATGCCCTTCTCTTTCACACCGTACTTGATGGTCTTGAAGACGTTCTTGATGCCGCCACCATGGATCCAGTAACCGTCCGTGAGGTTGGGGCCAAGGCCGGCCTTTCCTTCTGCTGCGGGCCCGTGACAGGCGATGCAGTTAGCCTCGTAGATACCCTTGCCGGTGCCAATGGCGCTCGCGTCGGTCAAGAGCGTCACTGAGTTCTCATCAACGCTGGCGCCGAGCTTGGCCACATAAGCCGCCACGTCCGCTTTGGCCTGGGCCATCTCCTGCTCGTACTCGGTCTTCTGATCGGGCCACACACCGGTCACGTGCACATTCACCAAGTACACCACACCCCAGATAATGGTGCCGTAGAACAGCCATAGCCACCATGGCGGAAGTGCGTTGTCCAATTCCCGGATACCGTCATAGTCGTGATGCAGCAGTACGTCCTGTTCCTTCTCAATGGACACACGACGTGTGAGCATCTGCATCAACTTGGACTCGGCGCTCTGGCGCTTCACGCCTACAGCAGCCACCTCGTCCTCCGGCTTACCGACAAGGAAGCGTGTCACACTACGCAAAAGGTTGACCTGAGCCAGTATCAGAATGAAGAGGAACACGTTCACCAGCACCAGCACATAGAACAGCTGGTTGGACGTCCATTGCGTGGGACCTGGAGCCGCTTGCGCATCAAGACATGAGGTGACCAGCAGCAGCACGAGCACGGCGGACGTCGTCCGACGGGCCCGGTCGGTCCAAGCTTTGCCGGAACCACCAAGCAGGCGCATGACGCTGTTCAGCGAAAGCAGGATCACCACTTGCAGGAGCGCCGCTCCCATCAACAGGTAATTGGGGTCGATGCCCGAGGATGAGGATGTGGAAGGGGTCGGCATGGTGGCGTCCTGCGCCACGGCCATGGAAGAAAGCCCTAGGAAGGCCAGACCCATGCATGCGATGGAAAGAAGGTTCCGCTTGTTCATGGCTTCAATTCTCCTGTTCGTTGAGCGGCAGTTGTTCCATATGGTCGAAGGCGTGCTTGCCCGAGGTGAACACCCACCACAGGACTCCGAGGAAGAACCCGAAGAAGAGCACGAACCCGATGATGGGATAGATGTCGACATGCTGGATGCTGCCGAGGTGGTGCTTGATGAACTTGAGCATGGCGCGCAGGATCAGGGGTTGGTGACCACCACCTGTGCGGGGGTCTTCTGCTTGATGTCCGTACCCAAGCGTTGCAGGTAGGCGATCAGCGCGATGATCTCACGATCACTGCCGATCTCGATGCCGCCTTTCTTCAGGTCTTCGGTGATGGCCGTGGCCTGCTTCATCAGATCCTCGTTCGCCTTGTCGGCAAAGCCCTCCGGATAAGGAACGCCCAAGGTCTGCATGGCCTCGATCCGCGGTTTGGTACCATCGAGGTCTATGACATCCTCGAACAAGTGCGGGAACGGCGGCATCAACGACCCCTTCACGAATTTGCCCGGATCGAGCATGTGGTAGAAGTGCCAACTGTTCTGGTATTTGCCACCCACACGCAACAGGTCCGGTCCGGTACGCTTGCTGCCCCATTGGAACGGGTGGTCATACACGAACTCACCGGCCTTCGCATACTCACCGTAGCGTTCCGTTTCACTACGGAAGGGACGCACCATCTGGCTGTGGCAGGTGTAACAACCTTCGCGGACGTAGATGTCGCGGCCGTGGAGCTCCAATGGCGTGTAGGGCTTCACACTTGCGATGGTCGGGATGTTGCTCTTCACGAGGAAGGTCGGCACCAGCTCCACGATACCACCGATGGCGACGGCCACCAGGCTGAACACAAGCATTTGAATGGGACGGCGTTCGATCCAGCGATGCCAGTGTCCGCTGGCCTCTGGCACGTGGACCTTCTCCAGCGCAGGGGCTTCAGCAGCCTCATCGGCGATGAGCTTACCGCTGGCCACCGTGCGCCACACGTTATACACCATCAGCAGCGCACCGGTGAAGTAGAGGACACCACCAAGCACACGGAGCCAGTAGGCGTACTCGATCTGCAGCAGCGTGTCGAGGAAGTTCTTGTACACCAGGTAACCGTCCGGGGTGAACTGCTTCCACATCAAGCTCTGCGTGAAGCCTGCGAAGTAGAGCGGCACAGCGTAGAACACGATGCCCAGAGTGCCGATCCAGAAGTGCGCGTTGGCCAGTCCCTTGCTGTAGAGCTTCGTTCCGTACAGCCGGGGGATCAGCCAGTACACCATGCCGAACGTGAGGAATCCGTTCCAACCGAGGCCACCTACATGCACGTGGGCGATGGTCCAGTCCGTGAAGTGACTGATGCTGTTGAGCAACTTCGTGCTCAACAAAGGCCCTTCCAATGTGGTCATACCGTAGCAGGTCACGGCCACCACGAAGAACTTGAGGATGGGGTCCTCGCGCACACGGTCCCAAGCACCGCGAAGGGTGAGAAGACCATTGAGCATACCGCCCCAGCTCGGCGCGATCAACATGATGCTGAATACGGTACCGAGGCTCTGTGCCCAATCAGGCAACGAGCTGTACAATAAGTGGTGGGGACCGGCCCAGATGTACATGAAGATGAGCGCCCAGAAGTGGATGATGGAGAGCTTATAGCTGTACACCGGGCGGTTCGCCGCCTTCGGCATGAAGTAGTACATCAGGCCCAAGTAGGGGGTCGTAAGGAAGAAGGCCACGGCGTTGTGACCGTACCACCACTGCACCAACGCATCCTGTACACCCGCATACCAGCTGTAGCTCTTGAACAGGCTCACGGGGATCTCCACGCTGTTCACGATGTGCAACATGGCAACGGTGACCCACGTGGCGATGTAGAACCAGATGGCCACGTACAAGTGGCGCTCGCGACGCTTCAGGATGGTGCCGAACATGTTGATGCCGAACACCACCCAGATGAGCGTGATCGCAATGTCGATGGGCCATTCCAGTTCAGCGTACTCCTTGCCTGTGGTCAGGCCCAAGGGCAGGGTGATCGCCGCGCTGACGATGATCAACTGCCAGCCCCAGAAGTGGATCCAGCTCAGCACGTCACTGAGCATCCGTGTCTTCAGAAGGCGCTGCAGGCTGTAGTAGACACCAGCGAAGATGCCGTTGCCCACAAAGGCGAAGATCACAGCGTTGGTGTGCAGCGGACGCAGTCGCCCAAAGGCGAACCAACTGCTCATGTTGAAATGCGGGATCACCAGCTGCAGGGCGGCGATGATACCCACCAACATGCCCACCACTCCGAAGAGTACGGTGGCGAACAGGAAGGCTTTGACGATCCGGTTATCGTAATGGAAGCGCTCGATCATCGGTCACTTGGTTTCGGATGGATGGGAAGGCATGTCGTTCTCGGCGAGCATACGTACAGCGGGCGAACGGTCGTCCTCATACTGGTCGTTCTTCACAGCCCAGATGAACCCCGCCAGAAATACACCGGCCACTACCGAGCTGGCTGCGATCAGGAGGAAGATGACGTTCATGGAGGAGGGTGATGAAAGCACGCCAAAACTGACGGTTCCATGACGGTCACAGCCTGATGCTCCTCAGTGCCGGATATGACATTCGTCAGGTGCGGTCCCGCAGTCCGAGATTTCGGGCCGCAAGCCAGATGGCCACCGAAACGAAACCGACCACGGTCACCGAGCTCAGCGGCATCAGAATGGCGGCGACCAGGGGGGTAAGGTGTCCGCTCACGGCGAATGAGACGCCCGTGACATTATACATGAGCGACAGGCCAAGACTAGCGAACACGATCCGGCGAGCCCTGCGTGTCAGGTGCATCATCTGCGGCAACCGGGGCAGCGCCTTGGCATCCAGGATGGCATCACTGGCGGGGGTCAGTGCGGCGCTGCTCTCGCTCACGGTCACACCCACGTCGCTCTGCTGAAGGGCACCTGCATCGTTCAACCCATCGCCGACCATCATCACACGAAGACCTTCGCCTTGCAAGCCGCGTACGAAGCGGGCCTTCTCCGGTGGTGTACAGCCGGTGACCATATGATCCGCTTGGAAGGCTTCGGAGACCTCGGCGTCCACCGTGGCATCACCCGTGAGCAGATAGGTGCGCGCATGCGTGGAGATCCCTGCCACGCTCTCCGCCATGCCGGAACGCGCGCGCTTCCGCACTTCGAAACGGCCCCGGTGCACCCCACCAATGCTCACGTTCACCTGAGCCTGCCCTGCTGTTCGTTCCGCCAAGGGGCCTGCGGTGAAAGCTGTGGAACCGATCCGCACGGTAACACCATCGACAACACCACTGATGCCCTCGCCGGCCACCTCCTCCACGAAAGCTGCATCCTTGATGGGCGCCTGCAGGCCATTGTAAAGCACGGCGCTCAGCGGGTGTGTGCTGTTGCGTGCCACCGAGCGGACGAACATGCGTTCGCGGTCCGTGAGCGGTGTCCCATCGAAATACATGTCGTAGGCCTCCCGCGCGGTCAGCGTTCCGGTCTTGTCGAAGACCACGGCATCGATGAACGCCATGCGCTCCACCACTTCCGCATCCCGCAGGAACAATCCCCTGGCACCGAGCAGACGGATCGTGTGACCATAGGCGAACGGCATGGCCAGCGCTAGAGCGCAAGGACAGGCCACGATCAGCACGGCGGTGACCACAGGCCAGACCTGTGAAGCATCGTGGCCCCACCAGAAGAGACCGGCACCGGTCGCGATCAGTAGAACAGCGAACGTGAAGCGCCGAGCGACCGCATCGATCGTCCGCGGCATCAACGGGCGCTCATGATCACCCGTATGTTCTTCCCACAAGCGCTTCAAGTGGCTGTCCTGGAAGGCACGCAGCACCTCCAGCTCGATGGCGGCACCACGCTGGCGACCGCCGGCCTTGATCGTGTCGCCTACGGAACGTTTCACCGGCAGCGGTTCACCGGTGATGAAACTGTTGTCGATGTTACCGATACCTGAACGCAGCACCGCATCCACCGGCACCAGTTCCTGATCACGCACCACGATCCGATCGCCGGGTCTCAGATCACCGACGCTCGCCGGCTCCTCCACGTCACCTTTTCGACGCAGCACGGCAAGCGGCAGGAAGTCGTTCAGTGTGCGATCGAAGCTGAGGGCATTGTAGGTATAGGCCTGGTACCAGCGGCCGATCAATAGGAAGAAGACCAAGCCGCCGAGCGAATCGAAATAGCCGGGACCGGCGCCGGTGTACGCATCGATCGTGCTGCGAAGGAAGAGCGCCACGATGCCCAGCGCGATCGGTTGGTCGATGTTGATCCGGCGCCCCCGCACACCGGCCCAGGCCGAGCGGAAGAAGTCGGTGCTCGAAACGAAGACCACGGGCAACGAGAACAGGAAGTTCAGGAACTTGAACCCGTTCAACAAGGTGGCATCGGACGTGTCGGCACCGAGATACTCCGGAAAGCTGAAGAGCATGAGGCTGCTGAAACAGAAGCCGGCCACACCGAGCTTGATGTAGAGCGTTCGGGGGATGCCTGCACGTTTGCGTTCACGCCCCCCCGCGCCAGTGAGCAAGGGGCCATAGCCGATCTTCCGAAGCATCTCCACCAAGGCCCGCAGGCTCAGTGCGCCTTCGCGGAAAGTGATGCTCAATTCCTTCTCGGTGAAGCGGACCCGGGAGCGGATGATGGCCGGATCCAGACGGCCCAGGTTCTCCAGCAACCAGATGCAGCTGCTGCAATGCATCTGCGGAATGTGCAGGCGCACCCGCGTGATGCCGTCCTCGCTGTACTCGACCAACCGGTCGCGCACATCAGCCAATTCGAAGAGCTCGGGACGCGCTTCCTCGGCGTTCACCTTCTTCTTGGTACCTGGCCGATCCTGGAGTGAATAGTACTCGCACATGCCGCTCTCCTGCAGCAGGTCGTAGACGAACTGGCATCCCCCGCAACAGAAGTCCTTTTCCTGGTGGACCAGATGCTCCTCCTTGCAGGTCTCTCCGCAGTGGTAGCACTTCACCTCCGTTGTGGTACGTGTGGCCATGGCCGCGAAGGTCGCGGGACGCGAGGGCTTGGGACCTGACGAACATCAGGGTGTTCGCCCCACGAAGCGCGAGGGCCTTGATGCTTCACTGGGCGGGACTACATTCGCGACGCACATGGGCGAACAACTTCGGCAGATCGGCAGCTACCTGAACCACTTGGTGAAGGCCCGTTCGCGGCACGCTGTTCACTCGCCCTTCATTTACCAACTGGCGGACCAGGCCTTGCGCGATCAAGGTGACCGACCCGAGTTCGCCGCCATCGAACAGCTTCGCGAAGAACTGCTGGAGAGCGAGCAGACCATCCGGGTGAACGACCTGGGCGCCGGTAGTCGCATCCTTGACCTTCCCGTCCGCCGGATCGCGGACATGGCGGAAACGGCGCTGAAGCCTGCGCATTACGCGCAAATGCTGTTCCGGCTGGCGCGCTACTTCGATCCCGGCACCGTGCTGGAACTCGGCACCTCCTTCGGCATCAGCTCGCTCTACCTGGCACGCGGTGCGGAGAACGGCCATGTGATCACGGTGGAAGGCTGTCCGCAGACGCACCACATCGCCCGCCACCACTTCGAAGAGCTCCGGCAACGGAACATCACCCCCCTACTGGGCAGTTTCAGGGCACGACTTCCTGAGGTGCTGCGCAATGTCGACGCCCTGGACATGGTCTTCATCGACGGTCACCACCTGAAGGACCCGACCTTGGAGTACTTCGAGCAATGCCTCACCAAGGCCCACAACGACAGCGTCTTCATCTTCGACGACATCCACTGGAGCAAGGGCATGGAGGAAGCGTGGGAGGTGATCCAGCAGCATCCGCGCGTCACCGTTACGGTCGACCTCTATGCGATGGGACTGGTGTTCTTCCGCAGCGAACAAGCGCGTCAGCATTTCCGTTTGCGGTACTGAACCCGTACCATGAAGATCTACACCCGCACCGGCGACAAGGGCCAGACCTCATTGCTTGGCGGCATGCGCGTCCCCAAGGACCACCTTCGCATAGAGGCCTACGGCACGGTTGACGAGTTGAACAGCCATCTGGGCCTGCTACGCGACTGGAGCACCGCCCGCCACAAGGAACTGCTGCTCACTGTCCAGACCACGCTCTTCAGCATCGGGTCCCGGCTCGCCGCCGGCTCGGCAGCCGATGCCAATACCTTCAAGGTGCCACCGGTCACGGATGAA
>ERZ724517.1170-NODE-1170-length-14772-cov-6.023035_pt1 | contig 14772 bp, 13 predicted proteins | sample MGYA00376050_ERZ724517 | MGnify/ENA primary metagenome ERZ724517 (study PRJEB28724, sample SAMN07190886) | activated sludge metagenome | isolation source: activated sludge of sewage treatment plant in Hong Hong | place: USA: Christiansburg, Virginia | collected... | reverse complement strand
AGGCGATGATGAAGACCCGCCCCGACTGGTGCGTCTCGCGCCAGCGCAACTGGGGGGTGCCGATTCCCTTCTTCCTGCACAAGGAAACGGCGCTGCCGCATCCGCGCACTGCCGAACTGATCGAGCAGGTTGCCCAACGCGTCGAGAAAGAGGGCATCGAAGCCTGGTTCAAGCTGGATGCAACCGAATTGCTGGGTGCCGAGGCCGACCAGTATGTCAAGATGAAGGACACACTGGACGTCTGGTTCGATTCCGGCACCACCCACTGGCATGTCCTGCGCGGCTCGCATGCGGCGGACCTGGCGTACCCGGCGGACTTGTACCTCGAAGGCTCCGACCAGCACCGTGGATGGTTCCAGTCCTCGCTGCTCTCCGGTTGCGCCATCGACGGCCGTGCGCCATACAAGGCCTTGCTGACGCACGGCTTCGTGGTCGACGGCAAGGGCCACAAGATGTCGAAGTCCAAGGGCAACGTCATCGCGCCGCAGCAGGTTTCCGACAAGATGGGTGCCGACATCCTGCGCCTGTGGACGGCCTCGACCGATTACTCCGGCGAACTCAGCATTTCCGACGAAATCCTCAAGCGCGTCGTCGAGGGTTACCGCCGCATCCGCAACACGCTGCGCTTCCTGCTCGCCAACGTCTCCGACTTCGATGCGTCGGCCGACATGCTGCCGGTGGCGGAATGGCTGGAAATCGACCGCTACGCGCTGGCCCTGACCCGCGAACTTCAGGACAACTGCCGCGCCGACTACGACCGCTACGAATTCCACCGCGTCGTCCAGGCGTTGCAGACCTTTTGCTCCGAAGATCTCGGCGGTTTCTATCTCGACATCCTGAAGGACCGCCTGTACACGACGGCGCCTGCTTCCGCAGCCCGCCGTTCGGCACAATCGGCGCTGTGGCACATCACGCAGAGCTTCGTCCGCCTGCTGGCGCCGATCACCGCCTTCACGGCCGAAGAAGTGTGGCAGGTGCTCGGCGGCACAGCCGATGATTCGGTGATGTTCCAGGTCTGGCACGAGTTGCCCAAGCCGGCCGGGGAGGGCGACCTGCTTGCCAAGTGGGCTCTGATCCGCGCGGCGCGTGCCGACGTGACCAAGGCGCTCGAAGCCCAGCGCGAAGCCGGCAAGATCGGCTCGGCATTGCAGGCGGCCGTCGAGATCCGCTGTGGCGGCGAAAAATACGCTGCGCTGGACTCACTGGGCGATGACCTGAAATTCGTGCTGATCTGCTCGTCGGCCGCGCTGCTCAGGGACGAGACCGAACAGGTCATCGCCACCCCGCTCGACTACGCCAAGTGCGAACGCTGCTGGCATGTGCGCGACGACGTCGGCAGTGATGCCGGCCACCCCGGGCTGTGCGGGCGTTGCGTCAGCAACCTCTACGGCGAAGGCGAGGCGCGCAGCTGTGCCTAAGGCCGGTCACTGGTATGGCCTGGCCGCGCTGGTCGTCGTCCTCGACCAGCTCAGCAAGTGGATCGTGCTCGAAAACATCCGCTTCGGCGAGACCATCTACGTCGCACCGTTCTGGAACTGGGTGCTCACCTGGAACCCGGGCGCCGCCTTCAGTTTCCTCGCCGACCAGCCGGGTTGGCAGCGCTGGTTCTTCACCGTGCTGGCGCTCGCGGTTTCCGGCTGGATCGCCTTCGAACTGCGCAAACACCCTGGCCAGAAGCTGCTCTCGCTGGCCCTGACGCTGGTCATGGGCGGGGCGCTGGGCAACGTCATCGACCGCGTGCGCTTCGGCGCGGTGGTCGATTTCGTTCAATGGCATGCGGCCGGCTTCTATTGGCCGGCCTTCAACGTGGCGGATTCCGCCATTACCGTCGGCGCGGTTTTGCTCGTTTTCGAGCAGTTGACCACAGCAGGCAAGAAAGAGGCTCCCCGATGACCGCCGCCGTTCGCTCAGACAGCTACCTGACCCTGCACTACCGCATCACCACCCTCGATGGCGAGGAATTCCTTTCAACCTTCGACATGAGCCCGGCCACGCTGCAGATGGGCAGCGGCCAACTTGCCGAGAACTTGGAAAACGTGCTGATCGGCCTGCCGGCGCACGAGCGTTTCGTCTTCGAACTCGAACCGGCCCAGGCCTTCGGCGGACACAACGAGCGCCTCGTCGAGCGCATCGCCCGCAGCGGCCTGCCTGCTGACATGGAACTCAAGCCCAATTCCGTCGTCGAATTCACCGCGCCCAACGGCGGCACCTTCGCCGGCTTCCTGCGCGAGCTGGATGCCACGCACGCCCTCTTCGACTTCAACCATCCGATGGCGGGCAAGACGATCCGCTTCGAGGTGGAAATCATCGGGATAATGTAATGCAGATCCTACTCGCCAATCCCCGCGGCTTCTGTGCCGGCGTCGAACGGGCCATCACCATCGTCGAACGCGCGCTGGAAAGGTTCGGTGCGCCGATCTACGTGCGCCATGAAGTCGTGCACAACAAGTTCGTCTGCGACGACCTGCGTGCCAAGGGCGCGGTGTTCATCGAGGAACTGGGCGAAGTGCCCGCCGGCAGCACCGTCATCTTCAGCGCCCACGGCGTCTCCAAGGCGGTGCGCGCCGAGGCCGAGCAGCGCGGGCTCAAGGTCTTCGATGCCACCTGCCCTTTGGTCACCAAGGTGCATGTCGAGGTCGGCAAGATGCGCAATCAGTCGCGGGAAGTCGTCATGATCGGTCACAAGGGTCACCCCGAGGTCGAAGGCACCATGGGCCAGAGCCCGGACGGCATGTACCTCGTCGATACCGTGGAAGATGTGGCCCGGCTGCAAGTGCGCGATCCCGCCCAGCTCTCCTTCGTCACCCAGACCACCCTGTCGGTCGACGATGCCTCGCGGGTCATCGCCAGGCTCAAGGAACAGTTTCCCCTCGTCCAGGGGCCGAAGAAGGACGACATCTGCTACGCCACGCAGAATCGCCAGGATGCCGTCAAGGCGCTGGCCGAACAGTGCGACCTGGTTATCGTCGTTGGTAGCCCGAACAGTTCGAACTCGCGGCGGCTCAAGGAAGTCGCCGTGGCGCGCGGCATCGACGGCTACCTCATCGACGGGCCGGAAGAGATCGACCCGGCCTGGCTGCTTGGCAAGCAGCGCATCGGAGTGACCGCCGGCGCCTCCGCGCCCGAAATACTCGTCCAGCGGGTCGTCGACCGCATCTGTCTTCTGACTGGGGCCAGCGTGGCACAAGCGTCCGGTGTTGAAGAGAGCGTTTCGTTTCCGTTGCCGAGAAGCTTGGCGTAGAAACGCCGATTCTGTTTCAACGAAAAAGCCCTCGCTTATGGCGAGGGCTTTTTGTTTCAAACCTGCTGAGTGCTATCAGTATCGCTTGATTTCCTTCCAGCTTTGCCGGCGAATGCCAGGAGTGAACCCCGTTCCCCTGCCGGACTTGGTTACCGTCGTTGCGTCTGAGAGGCGAACGATGACCTTCACTTCACCGCTTGGCAACTGCACCAGGATCGGGCGGCTGGCCAGGCTGTTGCCCAGTGACGAGGATCCTGACAACGGTGTCGCTTCCTTGCCGGTCTTGTAGTCCAGGATATTGAGCCAACTGCTGCCGCCCGGTGAGCAAGGGTCGCTGTTCGGTATGTTGCTGGTGAAATAGAGCGTGCCAAGCGCCAATACCGGGGTCGTGTTGACCCGTTCGCCGGTACAGGGCAAGTCCACATACCATCCCCATTGCGAAGTGTAGTTGACGTTGGCGTTGTAGGCGGCCGCGTTGGAACTGGTGTCCACCGTGCTTCTGGTGGTCGCCGTGGTTGCGGTGGCACACGTTCCGCTGCTCAGCGTCAGGCTGCGCGGCTGCATGTTGCTGCGAATCGGTGCGGTGTGCGCCGTCGGGCTCGAAGTCGAGAGCAGCAGATCATCAACGAGCGCATACATCGACTGCGTCTGGGTGGCACTTGCATTCGCACCGACGACTCCGGGGATGTCCTTGGCGCCAAGGTATTGACCGGTCCCGACATAGACCATGCGCTTGTCGACACCGGAAATTTGTATCGTCGCCAATTCGGGTTCGGTCGTGACCGGCTGGACCTGGCCGCTGCCGTTGACCAGCGCAGTCAGCTTCTGCAGTCGCCAGGAACTCGTCGATGCATTGTTCAGGTCGAAACGCCAGACGTTACCGAGCAGGTCGCCGCCATAGACATACTGAACCGTGTTGTCGAGTTGCGGGTTCTCGACATAGGCGCTGATGTAGGCAAGGCCGCTAGGAGAAGCTGCACTGCCGGCTTCGGTGTCGAATACGTGCAACAAGGCACCGGTTCTTGCGTTCAGCACGAACAGGTAGCCATGCCCGTCGCCACCCGTGCCGTTTGTTCCGTCAGCGGGCGTATCGGTGCCGTTGTTGTAGCCCGACGTGACAAGTGCCACCCAGCCGTGCGCCTTGGTCTTGACGATGACCGGCTTGCCATAGGTGTAGCCGATCTTGTTTATATCCATTGCCAGCGTTCCTGTTGTCGATGAGCCGACCGGGCGGGTGACACTGACCGAACCGTAGCTCGTACCGGCGATCGGGAATTCCCACAGAACCCGGGTTGCAGCAGTTGCTTCGTTGGCGACCGTGGGGGTCGTTACGTCAAGCGCGTAATAGCCGCGCCCGCCCTTGCCCAAGCCGCCGACCAGGATCGACGTCCAGGTGTTTGCCGTGAGGGTGCTGCCGGACGTATTCTTGAAATCCACATCGCCAAGTACGGGGGTCGCATCGACGAAATAGCGATGGGTGAAATCTTCCTTCTTGCTCAGGTTGCGCAACTGCGATGGGGCCGTCGTGGACAGCAGGAAACTCGGGATGTACGCCCAGTTCTCCGCGCCGTCAGAAGCACGGAAGGCGTGAATCATGCCGTCATTCGCGGGTTGGAAGACCGTCTTGACCCGCGTCGGGACGAACAGGGGCGTGGTGGTTGCAATAACGCTCTGGGCCGTCTTGAATGCCGAATAGCCGGCATCCCCATAGGAGAACCCAGGCGTCGTCACGACGACCGGTTCGGCGCTGACGATGTCACCAAGCAGATTGGCGCGCGTCCGGTAGGCGCCATTTGTCTCACCCGTGCGGTCCCCGCGGATGTATTCGAGAACGGCCGCGCTGTCGGAAGGGCCGGGTGGCGTTGTCGACGAATTTAACGTGGCCTGCTGCGTGGCAGTCAGCTTGGTCGCTGTGGAGGCGGTTGACGGCTGGAACTGAACACCTGCGCTTCCCGAGTAAGTGACGATATTGCGGGTGCTCGAGGTCAGCGCATTCAGTTGCGATTGCGCAGTCCACGTCGCGGTGGTCGAAACGGCGCCGGTCGCCGGATCGATCGGGTACGACGACAGCTGCCCGCTCCAGTTGCCGGAGTTGTAGCTTGACGCGTAGGAGGTGTTGTCGATGGAAACGTCGGTATTCGCCACGGCAACCGCCGCTGCCGAACCGCTGCGGGCGATGATGTCGTCCAGTACTTTCTTCAGCGAGCGCTGCAGCGACGTCGGGTTCTTGGCATTGAAGTATTGCCCACGGCCATTGACTGCCGCGTGCCACATGTCGTCGATGGCAGACGCGGTGTCCGCAGTCGGTGTCGGCCAGTTATCGGTGCCGTTGATCAGGTTGTTGTAATACCAGTTCGCGGTGGTCGTATTGGTCAGGTAGTCCTCGCGGTAATCCTTTGTGCCATCCGCGCCGAGGCCGATGGTGAAGGTCGTCATGTGCTGCCACGAGGCCGGGTCGGCAGCATTGGTCGAGACGTTGTTGGTCGCCACGCTGCCTGAGGTGCGCAGGTCGTTCACCCAGTAGTACATGGCGACATCGCTCAGGCTGTTGCCGGTGCTGGTGCTGTCGTAATAAGGTTTCGGGAAGGCGCTCCCTGCGGTGAGCATGGGTGTCGTCCCGGTCGGCAGGGCGGCGGGCAGGGTGGGAACGGTAGTGTCCGTGTTGCCGAGGGTGACGTTATTGCTGTTCCAGAAACCGTCTGTGGAAAGAATGGCGTAATTGTGCTGGCAGGAGTACTGGATCGGGTCGTCAGTGCTGTTGTTGGAACTGTAGCCCATGCTGTTGCCACGATAGTACTCACCGACCCGGCTCAGCGCGCGCTGCAGGGGGGTACCGTCATGCGGGTCGATGGAATAGAGTCTCGTATACCAGGCAATTTTCTTTGCCGCGTCGAAATCACCGATCGCGATAAAATTCGAGCCGTTGGTGTTGCCGGTATTGCCGTTGTTGTCGTTGATGGTCGAGAAGCCAAGCCGATACTTGTCATTGAGGCCCGCGAAAGCCAGACCCATCGTCGTCTTCATGGTCAGGATGCGGGTGCGGTAATAGGTCCACCAGTTGGCGAAATTCGCGATTTCCTGGTTGTAGGTGCAGGTCGCCACCGTGCCTGAAACCGTGCAGTCGGTCCGCCCCGCGCCGCGCGTGTAGCTGGCGGTCGCGGGAATGATGTTGCGCCGCGTGTAGTTGCTGTCGGTCGTCAGCGAGCCGCTGCCATTGTAGGTGTAGTAGAAGGCTCGTATAGCGATCGGGCCGTTGTTGTAGGTCGAATTGCTGGTGGAGCGGCAATTCTGGCTGCCGCCACTGAGAACCGGCTTGAGCGGCGGTGTGCTGCCGTTGTAGTAACAGATCGGTGTCAGGTCGGTGGTCGTGCCGGTCGGCGCCAGATAGGGGTCGTTGATGGCGGCGGTGGCGGGGTAGGCGCCGGTGGAGCCGGTGGAGCCGGGGAGAGAGGTGCCTTCGATGTTCAGCGCAGTAAACGAGCTTCCATTCTTTCCAGGCAGATAGCGGACTTCAGGGTCGTACCATAGTTGGTTGTAGGTGCTGGAATAGAACTCGGTCTCGTTGTCACTCGATTCAGCCAGCGCGTCGATCCCGGTAATCGAGCGCCATTCCATACTGCCCGAGTTGTCGAGAATGAACATGATGTTCGGCTTGGCCGAGTTGAGCACGGCCATCGGCACATCCGAGATGTCCGTGGGCGCGCCGAGGACGGGTTGGCTGACGGCCATGGCCAGCCAGATCGTGGCCATGGCTTGTGCCATCGTCCGGCGACTGAATTTTGCGTGACTCGTTTTCATGTGGCTTACTCCTGTGCGGAATGCTGCTTGCTCGGTTCCAATCGGGCGCTGTGCGCCCCGGTCAGAGCGAAAGAATCGTTTGCGTGATCGATGTTGCGTTGCGCGGGCCGGTCACGCGTACTGTTACCTTGTACATCACGGCCACGGGCATGTCCGGTTGAATTGCCCCACCGCCCTTCTTGCTGCCGCCCGGGTCGGCAGTTGTCGTATGGCAGCGGTCCGCAGCGCGATCCATCGTCGCAGGGACGGGCAAGGCGACGGGGATTGATACGTCGGCAGTGCACAAGCGCTCGATGACGTATTGCACCTGATAACTGGTGTTGATCGTCGTTACCGGGATGGTGCCAGAGGCCCAGTTAATGAATGGGGCGCCATCCGTGTCCTCCGGCTGGACGCGGGCGTAGTAGCGGCAGGTGCCGAGGCTGGTGGACGAAGCGGCCGCTGCACACAAACTGGGGATGTCGGCGTTGGGGACGGTCCTGACAGTATTGTTCAGGTAGGTCGCCGCCTCCTCCATGCCGATACTGGTCGCCTGCATCGTCGCATCCTTGAATGCCAGGTTGCCGGCGACCAGCGCACCGGTGTCTACCGAGCGCAACAATGCAATGCCGGCCAGCGTGATGATGACCAGCGTCACCAGCGAGATGAAGAGGGAGACGCCTTTCTGTGGGCCACGGGCGGGTGCTGCCGGCGGAAAAAGGCGCGCTGTTCCCGTGTTCAAGGGGAGATGTGAGTTCATCAGTAGGGCCATATCGAATTGCGCAGGGGAATGATGGTCTGATAGACCTTGTAGCGGTAGTGCTGCCAATCCGGATCGCCCCGCAGGTCAATTATTGGTCCCGGGTTGGTCGAGTCGTCGCGCCAGGCGCAGGGGCCAAAATTGGTGGTGGCGGCGTTCACGCACGCGCAATCCGGTCGGTTATTGTTGACTGCGGCGCATTGGCTGGTCACCAGACCGGCTTCGCGATTCTTGCTGCGCGCGACGATGGCCACGCGGATCGCCTTGATCCGCTGGCGGTCGGTGACGCCGCCGGAACCGGTCAGTGTCGCAGCGGCAAAGCTGCCGGTGCCGTTGACCCATGACGCGATGTCTTTGGAGTTGAAGCTTGTGGAAATACCGTATTGCGCCTGAAGATTGACGATGTCGCTGGCGAGTATTCCCGACTGCGCTCCATTGGAATCGACGACCTGAAGGCTCTGGTTGGCGTCGACCGAATAGGTTCGAGTGCCAACGCCGCCGATGCCGGTCGTCCCGACCCGATAGACCCACGACTGCGCCGGATATTGCGTTGGCCAGCCGCTCGGTAGCGGGTTGGGGTTGTATTCCGGGTACTGGCCGCTGGCGACTGAAAGTTGCCGCTGCGGGGCGTTGACCGTGGTTACCCGCATCAGCGTGCAGTTGGTGAAGGTCGGGTCGACGAGAACGATCAGGTCCTGGTTGGTGAAGTCATAGCTGCGCTCGACCAGGAGGTTGAAAGGCGTCGTGGTTGACAGCAGGGGCTCGATCAGCCGCGACGGCACCGAGCCGGCAAAGTTCGCGCCGGTCCGGACAATGATCTGGTCACTGGCAGTGGCAGTACCGCCATTCTGGATCAGGACCGGGACAGGCGTGAACCCTGTGCCCTGCACTGCAGTAGAACTCGAAGTCTGTTTGTAGGAGGAGTAGAAATTGACACAGGAAAACGTGGGTATGGAATTGAATCCGGCACCCGCCATCCGGACGTCTTGTTCAATCGCAAAAAGCCCCATCAGGCCACTCTGCTGGGCGTCGGCACCCGAGGCGGTTGTTCGCTTCTGCCCCTCGAATATTGCGAGGGTCTGGGTGACGACCAAGATCACGATCAGGCCGATGGTCAGGCCGACCATCAGTTCCACCAGGCTGAAACCGGCTTGCGCCAATCCCCTGTTGTCTGCCGGCCGCCTGACCTCAGCCATTGTTGTTGATTCGCGTAGTGATGACATGGTTGTGATAGGTCGTGGCGCCCGGCGCAGTCTGCCAGCAGACGGTAACCGTGACTTGGTTGATGGGCGGGGTTCCTGTGGTGTCGACCTGGACGCGCTGAAGCGTGGTCGCCGCGCCAGGTAGTGTGCTGGCTACAGTATTCAGCCATGTGGCCGCATTGGCATAGGTTGCAGCAGTTCCGGCGGTACAGTTGGCCGCTCCGGTTATGTACTGGCTGAGGTTGCCTTGGTCGGCCCACATGCGCCCGATAAGTTGGTCTGCAAGAAAAGCGGCATCGGCGCGGTACTTGGCGTCGGCGGCGGTGCGGATCGATACCGCCTGCATCCCGATGACGGCCAGGACGCCGATGGAAAAAATGAAAATGGCGACCATGGCTTCGATCAGGGCGACGCCGCCCTGCGCGGACTTTGACGAAGGCTGTCTCATTACAGGCATCTCCGGGTATCGGTGGTGCTGGTTACGCTCGGGTCGCAGATGCGAACCTGACCGCCCGGGCTGGAAATTTGTATTCGGAGCGTCGAGTTTGGCGGCCCGCCACTGACCGCGACGTCGACTGCGGTCAGCGTGGCGGATGTATCGGTATTGGTCACAACCCGGCCGAGGCCGTTGAAGGTGATCTGTGTCGCGTTGGCCGGGGTCCTGGTCGTCGTGACACTCGCCGAGCCACCTTCGCCGCTGGCGCGCGACTGCTGGATCAGCGCGCCGCCGCTGTCCACGTTCACGCTCCAGGATGACGAGGTGCCCGCCCCCAGCGTGAAACGCACCTTGGCGTTGAGGCGGACGGCTTCGCCGCGAGCAAGTTGCACGCCGTTCTGGACGGCCTCGGCCGAGGCCTTGATTTGGTTCTTGACGATGAACTGATTGAAGGAAGGCAGGCCGATCGCCAGCAGTACTGCCAGCACCACGCCGGTAACCATAAGTTCAGTGATGGTGAACCCGCGCTGCCTTGCGGCATTGTGAGCAGGGATCAGCACGATTCGTCTTTCTTGTAGGTCCAGCAATTCTTTGGCAACCCGCTGGCCCCCGGGAATGCGGTGGTTTGCCGGGTGTTGGCCTGATCGATGGTAAAGGTGAAGCCGTTCATGCCTTGAGTTGCTATGCCGGTTGCTGTACCCGTGTAGGTCGTGGCGGCGCCAGCGCAGGTGTATGTGAAATACTTGGTGCCGCCGGGCAAAGTTCCACCACAGGTGGTGCCGCCGGAAACGTAAGTCCGGTTGTCTTGAAAGAACTGCTCCTGCCGCGCCCGGAAGGCAGCGAGTTCGGATGTGGCCTCGCCGATCTTGCCACGCCTGACGTAGTCCTGATAAGACGGGAGCGCTATCGTCAGCATGAAGCCGATCAACGCCACCACGATCATCAGTTCGATCAAGGTGAAGCCGGCGACAGTCTTGAGTTGAGTTCTTGGGTTCATGGATCCTCCTGCGATCAAAATATACGCGACCGATGTTCAAGGTGTGCAGAATAAGCGACGCAAGGCATGTAATTGACGATTAGCGGTCTGCGAGAAGGCAGTGTGGCGATATTTCGCAACGGGTATTGCCGACAGCTGCCAATATGGTTAAAATGCTCGGCTTTAGTTATTCTTTCCGGACAATATTACATGGCCAATAGCGCACAAGCCCGCAAGCGTGCCCGTCAAGCTGACAAGCAGCGCTCCCACAACGCCAGCCAGCGTTCGACCCTGCGTACCGCGATCAAACGCGTGCGCCAGGCCATCGAAGCTGGTGACAAGGCCGCCGCCCAGGGCGTCTTCCAGCAGTCGGTTGCCGTCCTCGACCGCATCGCCGACAAGAAGATCGTCCACAAGAACAAGGCGTCGCGTACCAAGAGCCGCCTGTCGGCCCAGATCAAGGCGCTCGCTGCTGCGTGATTCCTCAATGGCACAATGAAAAAGGCACCTGCGGGTGCCTTTTTCATTTGGTACTTCCGGGGGTTACTTCCTGGCGTCAATCGGGCAGACGCCGTCGATGATCTGCAGGTCGTTGTCCTGCGCGAAGTTGAGCATGAAGCGGTAGGCCATCGGCTCGATTTCGCCGAGGCGACCATCGACGAAGACGGCTTTCTCGCCGTTGTAGTCGCCGGGGCCGACGTAGGGGGAGTACTTCATCTTGCGTTCGGCGCCGAAGGCGGACATGACGCCGCACAGTCGTTCTGCCCAGTCGCTGGGGCGAAACTTGCGTCCTTGTATCGTGAGGCCAACGATGATGAAGGTGGTCGATTCTTGCGTTGTCATTGTTCCACTCTGCTTTGGCTGCGTTGCGCCACGTTTTGCGGCATTCTAGCAGAAGGCTCGGAGCTGTGGCGGAATTGCCGCCATCATGGGCGTTCCGGCGCGTCGCGCATTCTATACAAGGCCCTGATTTTCACTTAACATTCGGCTTTCTGCAGCCTGTGCGGATGGTGCGTTCGGGTCGCGGTCGTTCCGGCGGCAATGACCGCCGTTTTCGTTTTTTGGGGTTGCCTCATGTCGCATGTGATGAATACCTATGCCCGGTTGCCGGTGACCTTCAGTCACGGCAAGGGAAGCAGGATTACCGATAGCGAGGGCAAGGAGTACCTGGACGCGCTGTCCGGGATTGCCGTCTCGACGCTCGGCCATGCCCACCCGAAACTGGTGGCGGCGATCGCCGCGCAGGCCGGGCGCCTGCTGCATACGTCCAACCTTTACCACATCCGCGAGCAGGACCTACTTTCCGACCGGTTGGCTGCGTTGTCGGGGATGGACGAGATATTCTTCTGCAATTCCGGCTGCGAGGCCAACGAGGCGGCGATCAAGCTGGCGCGCTTCTACGGCCACAAAAAGGGCATCGAAACGCCGACCATCATCGTCATGGAGAAAGCCTTCCACGGCCGGACGATGGCGACGCTGTCTGCGACCGGCAACCGCAAGGCGCAGGCCGGCTTCGAACCACTGGTCTCCGGTTTCGTCCGCGTGCCTTATGACGATCTCGAGGCGATAAAGGTGGTGGCCGAGCACAACAAGAATGTCGTCGCCGTGATGCTGGAAATCGTCCAGGGCGAGGGCGGCATCCACCTCGCTTCGCTTGACTACCAGAAGGCCCTGCGCCGCCTGTGCGACGAGAATGGCTGGTTGCTGATCTGCGACGAGGTGCAGTGCGGCATGGCGCGCACTGGCAAGTGGTTCGGCTACCAGCATGCCGGCATCCAGCCGGACGTGGCGACGCTGGCCAAGGGCCTCGGCTCGGGCGTGCCGATCGGCGCCTGCATGGTGAGCGGCAAGGCGGCCGGGCTGTTCGGGCCGGGCAACCACGGCTCGACCTTCGGCGGCAATCCGCTCGCGTGCACGGCGGCACTGACGACCATCGAGACCATCGAGCAGGACGGCCTGATGGCCAACGCCGAGCGTGTCGGCGCCCTGATCCGCCAACTGATCGGCGATGCGCTGGCCGGCCATAAGGGCGTGACCGACATCCGCGGCCACGGCCTGATGATCGGCATCGAACTGGACCGCCCGTGCGGCGAACTGGTCGGCAAAGCGCTGGCTGCCGGGTTGCTGATCAACGTGACGTCCGACAAGGTGATTCGCCTGCTGCCGCCGCTGATCTTCAGCGAAAATGATGCCCGGGAACTGGTCGACCGCATCACGCCGCTGATCAGGGAATTCCTGGCGGGCTGACGCGATGGCGATCAAACATTTTCTCCAGTTCCGGGATTTCACGCGCGACGAGTTCGACTACGTGTTCGAGCGCACGCGCCGGATCAAGAACCGGTTCAAGTCATACCAGCAATACTGGCCGCTGACCGACCGCACGCTGGTGATGATCTTCGAGAAGGCGAGCACGCGCACGCGGCTGTCGTTCGAGGCGGGCATGCACCAGCTGGGCGGTTCGGCGATCTATCTGAACACCCGCGATTCGCAACTGGGGCGCGGCGAGCCGGTGGAGGATGCGGCGCAGGTGATTTCGCGGATGAGCGACATCGTCATGATCCGCACCTTCGAGCAGGAGATCATCGAGCGCTTTGCCGCCAACTCGCGCGTGCCGGTGATCAATGGCCTGACCAACGAGTACCACCCGTGCCAGATCCTGGCTGACATCTACACCTGGATCGAGCATCGCGGCAGCATCCAGGGCAAGACCGTGGCCTGGGTCGGCGATGCCAACAACATGTGCCACACCTGGCTGCAGGCGGCGCAGGTGCTCGGCTTCAAGGTGCATGTGTCGACGCCACCGGGCTACGAGTTGCAGCCAGCGCTGATCGCCGGCGTCGATCAGACTCAGTTCGCGGTCTTCGCCGACCCGAAGATGGCCTGCCACGGGGCAGACCTGGTGACGACCGACGTGTGGACCTCGATGGGTTTCGAGGCGGAAAACGAGGCGCGGCTCAAGGCCTTCGCCGACTGGCGCGTCGACGGCGAGATGATGCGTGCGGCGAACCCGGATGCGCTGTTCATGCACTGCCTGCCCGCCCATCGCGACGAGGAAGTGACCGCTGAGGTGATCGACGGTCCGCAATCAGTGGTCTGGGATGAAGCCGAGAACCGCTTGCACGTCCAGAAGGCATTAATGGAATACCTGCTGCTTGGCAGGATTGAAACGAAGTAAGGGAAGAGAAATGAGCGATGTGAAGAAAGCAGTGCTGGCCTATTCGGGCGGCCTCGATACCTCGGTGATCCTCAAGTGGCTGCAGGATACCTATCAGTGCGAAGTGGTCACCTTCACCGCCGACCTCGGCCAGGGCGAAGAGCTCGAGCCGGCGCGCGCCAAGGCGCTGCAGTTCGGCATCAAGCCGGAGAACATTTTCATCGACGACCTGCGCGAGGAGTTCGTCCGCGATTTCGTCTTCCCGATGTTCCGCTGCAACACGGTCTATGAAGGCGAGTACCTGCTCGGCACCTCGATCGCCCGCCCGCTGATCGCCAAGCGCCTGATCGAGATCGTCAATGCCACCGGCGCCGACGCTATTTCGCATGGCGCGACCGGCAAGGGCAACGATCAGGTTCGCTTCGAGCTCGGCGCCTACGCGCTGAAGCCGGGCATCAAGGTCATCGCCCCGTGGCGCGAGTGGGACCTGCTGTCGCGTGAAAAGCTGATGGCTTATGCCGAGACGCACGGCATTCCGGTCGACATGAAGCACAAGCAGGGCGGTTCACCGTATTCGATGGACGCCAACCTGCTGCACATTTCCTACGAAGGCCGCCATCTGGAAGACCCCAATGCCGAGGCCGAAGAGTCGATGTGGCGGTGGACGGTGTCGCCGGAAGCCGCGCCCGACCAGGCCGAGTATCTGGAACTGACCTACGAGAAAGGCGATATCGTCGCCCTGAACGGCACCCGCATGAGCCCGGCCCAGGTTCTGGCCAAGCTCAACGAACTGGGTGGCAAGCACGGCATCGGCCGTCTCGATCTGGTCGAGAACCGCTATGTCGGCATGAAGTCGCGCGGCTGCTACGAAACTCCGGGCGGCACGATCATGCTGCGCGCCCACCGTGCCATCGAGTCGGTCTGCCTCGACCGGGAAGTCGCCCACCTCAAGGACGACCTGATGCCGCGCTACGCCAGCCTGGTGTACAACGGCTACTGGTGGAGCCCGGAGCGCGAGGCGCTGCAGGTGCTGATCGACCACACGCAAAGCGTCGTCAACGGCTTCGTCCGCGTCAAGCTGTACAAGGGCAATGTCATCGTCGTCGGCCGCGATTCGAAGACCGATTCACTGTTCGACCCGACCATCGCCACCTTCGAGGACGATGCCGGCGCCTACGACCAGAAGGACGCGGCCGGCTTCATCAAGCTCAACGCGCTGCGCATGC
>ERZ724517.1164-NODE-1164-length-14860-cov-4.604661_pt1 | contig 14860 bp, 15 predicted proteins | sample MGYA00376050_ERZ724517 | MGnify/ENA primary metagenome ERZ724517 (study PRJEB28724, sample SAMN07190886) | activated sludge metagenome | isolation source: activated sludge of sewage treatment plant in Hong Hong | place: USA: Christiansburg, Virginia | collected... | reverse complement strand
GATGTAAACATCAAAGTCCCCGGTCGCGGCGCGAATGGTGGCGGTGACGGTTTTAGCGTCCAGGCCGGCAGCCTGATCGCCGATGACGCCGTACAGGAAAAGCTCGTTTTTCATGCCGCTAGCATCGCGCCGCGCTTCGCGCCGCGCGAGTACCCATAAGGGGCAATTTGGGGAAATGGAGTGAACATCAGGGAAGTCGATCAGAGGCGACGCGGCGCGAGCGCACGAATTCGGCAAGCTGTTCGGTCGAATATCGGATGCGCCCAAGCTTCCCAGGGAGCCGATAGAAGCCGATGTGCGCGCCGGCGCGGTACGCTTTCATCGTGCGCGTCGACACGCCCAGGATGCGTGCGGCCTGCTTTTCGTCGTAATCGAAGAGGTCGGACACACTCGATCCTTTCAGGCACGCGCCGCGCGCTGGCGAAGATGACGGGCGCGCGCAACCAAAGACAAACAAAAACAAGCGGTTGATTGAAAAATGCGCCACGCTCGCACGCAAAGCGCCTCTGCTCCCCGCATACATATTTGGGGGCGCAAAGGACCCAAGGGGTAGGGGCTAGTTGGCATTCTGGCGGCGCCACTCTGCGCCGGTGGCGTCCAGGCCTTGTGTCAGCAGAGCAAGCGCGCCCTCTTCGCCGTGGAGACGCTGCAGGATGGTCGCTGCAGCACTGACCAGCACCGAAGCCGCGCGGTGCGGGTGTTCGGTGTTGTCCAATGCAGTCTGCAGCAGATCGGCGGAAAGCGCCTTGTGTTCGTCTGTCATGGTCATAGTGGAGGCTCCTATTGCTTGTGGGAGGGGCGGGAGACTGTGCGAGGCTTGCCGGTTGAAGCCTCCCGATAGAAAATGTTGGCTAGACAATCGCTTAGCGTAAGCGAAGGGTAAGAATGGGAGACTTGGGAGACCTTGGGGGTAAATCTCATGCATGTGTGCACGCGCACACATATGATACGGGGTTGCGCGCAAGCCTCCCAAGTGTCCCAATGCCGCCGATTTCTGCGGTTTCTGGTCTCCCGGTCGCTCCCGTATGGTCTCCCAATGGGAGCCTTAATCTGGCCAGCCATCATCAACCTTCGGGGTGAAAGAGGGGTTATCGAGGTCAAGTGCGCGCCCATCGATCCCGACGAAATCGGAAGGTGCGCGCAGCGTTTCGATATCGAGCCAATGGATTGTGTTGCTCTGCTTCTTCTCAAAGCCGCGATCGAGCATGGCAGAGGAGAAGCCCATTTGAGACCAAGGCCGTTCGCCGGCCGCAGTCGTCCATGCGATGAAGAGCGCATAGAGCTTGGACGACTGGACGCGACCGCCGGGGACCTTGGCAACGCAAAGCCCCAGGAAGCGCCCCAGCGGGTCGCTGTCATCGCGGTAGCGTGCCGTTGCCTGTAGAACGCTCGGAGGTTCGATCAGGCCCTTTACGCGCCAATCAATCATGCCCTCGATCAGTCGGTTGAGAATGCCGCTGCCTTCGCCGCGCAGCTTGTCGAGAAGCTTACGGTCCTTTTCAGCATCGGGAATTTGAACGTCCCAAGGGACCAGCACAACGCGGCGCCAAATGCCGTCATCGGTTCCATTGATCTGCGGCCGGTGATTGCCGCTGATCGTCATCTTGAATGCAGGATCGAGGTCGAAGCCGTGCTTGGCGTAAGGTTCGCGTACCGGGATAGGCTCGTTGCCGGTAATCAGCTTGATCAGCGCCTCGGCAAGCTTGGAGCCTTTCTCCGGTTCGGACGTGCGGACCAGGCGCGCGCCGACAAGCTTGACCAGATCGGCGGTATGATCGGAGCCGGTTTTCTTGCGCCCTTGATCCAGGAAGCTTTCGATCGGCATTGACGTGGCGTAGCCGCCCATGAGCCAAGCCCATGTATCGACCAGCGTGGTTTTGCCGTTGGCGCCGCGCCCATGCCAGAAGCAAAGCTTTTGTTCGGAGACCTCGCCGGTAAGGTTGTAGCCGCCCCATTGGTGCAGGAATCGGCGCATTGCTTCATCGGGCTGCACGCGGGCTAGAAAGGCATCATAGAGCGGACTGGTAGCGGCCGGGTCAAAGTCGATCGGCATCAACCGCGTGATCAGATCGGCCGGGCTATGCGGGCGCAACCGAACATCGGCCCACTCATCGCCGCCCATGCCGATTCCGAAATGCTCTAGCTCGATCGTGCCGTTGCGGACGTTGATCAGGTTGCGCGCGCGGTCGAATTCATCAGGCTGGATTGTCAGGCCCATCGGCCGCGCCGAAACCTTGATCTTGGAAAACTTGCCGTGCGCCTCTGACTTGACCGCCCAACTGTCTAGCAGATCGGAGCGCAAAACTTCGGTGCCGTCCTTTTTGGTTTCGACCAGATCATCAATCGCGCCAGGTGTTCCCTTGTCGCGCCGGCCGCTGGCGCGCATTGCCGCTGCCTCGTCCCGAATGGCGCGAACGGTGTCATAGACCAGCTGTTCCACCAGCGATTCGGCGCCCTCGATTGCCCAGAATTTGCCGTTGTACGCGGCCCAAACCTCGTTCTTGTCTACCCAGCGCACGCGGTCCCGGTGGCGCGCGGCGAAGCGTTCGGCGTTGCCCATGTCTGTCATGGGAAGCTGGGAGAGGCGCCGGTTGCATGCTGCAGCAGCGTCGCCGGCATCTGCATGATCGCCGCTGGCATCGTTCGCGGCTTTGAGCGCGGCCCTTGAGCGCGGCGCTGCGCGCGGTGCGAGCTGCGCGACGTTCGACAAGTCGCGCGGCTTTGCCAAGCCCTTTTGCCAGCCGCTGGCAATCGTTGCCTCGATCTGGTGTGCGTCATCGCGGCCGGGGTTGTCACGCGCCGCAGCTTCGATCGAGCCGCGCGCTACGCCAGTATCGAGCGCGCCGGCCGCGACCAGCTCGGCGACGTTCGCCGCGGCATCGTGCAGCGCCTGATTGCGTTGCCCGGTGCCGGCCGATCGCACCTTGCGGCATTCAAGATCGAGCGCCGACAGCGCGTATTTCCTTTGCCCCACATCGATCTTCGCCGCGCTCCCTTCGCGGGGCGGACCAGCGGCGCGCTTCCCAAAGGCTCCCCGGCGTAAAATCATGTCGACCAGCTGCGCGGGTGGATCTGCGATAGTCGCGGCCGGATCTTGCCAGGCATAGACGGTGCCATCGGCGCGCGCCGATGGTGGCAGGATGACATAGCCGCCGGTGCCGCGAACATCGATGCGCGGGAGCAAGCCGGCCCGGTTGCCGATCGCTTCGCCAACGGGGAGCTTGAACCATAGGTGTAGGCCGCCGCGTGGTGTGCGCGCGGCGCGTGTCAGTGGCAAGCTGACGCCAATCGCGGCCTCGATCACCTCGATCAGGTCGGCCGCTTCATAGACTTGCCCGGTTTTGTCATCGGTCCCCGCGTCGATATCGAGCACAAAGGCGCCGGCAATGTCGCCAACTGGCGCGCCGATCATCGCGGCCGGTGATGCGCGCCAGAGCCGTTCAATCTCGGACGGGTTGACTGTCGCGGCCTTGAAGCCGCCGCGCGTCAACGGTTGCTTAGTCGCGGGGTCGCACGAAAAGACAGGTTGCCCGGCTTGCGCATAATCGAGCGCGGCCAACAGGGTTGAGCTGGTCGCCGGCATCATAGCGCCTCAAAACATAGGAGGTCGCCACAGCGGACAAACTCGATCGACTTGGACCAGGTGGCGGGGAATTCGATTGGACAGCCGCCCGACGCTTCGCGCGCACGATCGAGCGCGCCGCGACGCGCCGCTGTCAGCGTCCGAAACCGCAGCGGCGGAAAGCGCAGATCGAGGCGCGCCAGCGAGAAGAGTACGATGACAGCGAATTCGCTGGCGCGACCGTTGCCAATTCGGACCAGCTGCACAGTGCGCCAGCCGACGACGCAATAGCCGCGACCGTTGACCAATTGCGGACCGATTGGCCCGGCAGATATGCGATCCCGCGACCATTCCGCGACCAATGCGCGGAATTTTTGATCAATCACTTTGGTCGCTTCCGCTCGTGCGCTACGGATAGCCAATTGGTCGATTTTCTTAAACGATTGCGTTCGGAAATTCGGCCGGGTTAGACAGGCCAGTGAATTGATTTCGTTTGAAGGACTAACTCCCTTCGGGCGCACCAGTTTCGCGGCGGCCGCAGCACCGTCATCCTTCGGATCGGGACATTTTTATGCAAATTGCGCCGGTTCAGTTCGCCAAGGGTCGGCACGGCGCTGCCGCATGACCAAGACGCGCGCCGATCAACTGCTCGTGGCCCAGGGCCTCGCCGAATCGCGGACGCGGGCGCAGGCGCTGATTTTGGCAGGGCTGGTCTATGCCGGCGACCGGCGTGTCGACAAGGCGGGGCAGGTGCTGCCCGATGACGTCGCGCTTACCGTCAAGGGTCGCGACCACCCCTGGGTATCGCGCGGCGGCGTCAAGCTGGCACACGGCCTCGACCATTTCGGCTGGGACGTCACCGGTGCCACCGCCATCGACGTCGGGTCGTCGACCGGCGGCTTTACCGATGTGTTGCTGACACGCGGTGCGGGGCACGTCTTTGCGGTGGACAGCGGCACCAACCAGCTGGCGTGGAAGCTGCGCGAGGATGCCCGCGTCACCGTGCTCGAACAAACCAACGCGCGCTACCTGAGCGACGCGCAGATACCGGCGCCAGTCGACATCATCGTCTGCGACGCGAGCTTCATCGGACTGGCCAAGGTGCTAGCGCGGCCGCTCGAATTCGCCGCACCCGCCGCCAAACTCATCGCGCTGATCAAGCCGCAATTCGAAGCCGGGAAGGGCGAAGTCGGCAAGAGTGGGGTGGTGCGCGACCCCGCCATCCACGCCCGCATCTGCGCCGAAGTCAGCGACTGGATCGCGGCGCAACCCGGCTGGCAGGTCACCGGCATCACCACCAGCCCGATCACCGGCCCCGAAGGCAATGTCGAGTTTCTGATCGGGGCGGTCCGCGCCTAGATATTGTGGCCCGGGATGACAGCGCCCGCAAAACCCGCTAAACCTGTGACCATGAGTACACCCATCAATCGTGGTTCAGCGTTCCGTGCGGCCATCATTCTGGTGCCGCTGTTCGAATTGCTCGGCGGGCTGATGGCGCGCGTGTCGGGCAGCACCGTCACCAATGAATGGTACCAGTCGCTGACCTTGCCGCTCTACCAGCCCCCGGGGCCGGTGTTCGGCATCGTCTGGAGCATCCTGTATGCGATGATGGCGATTGCCGTGGCGCTGGTGTGGGCGCACAAATCGGCACCCGGACGCGATCTGGCGCTGGCGCTGTTTACGCTGCAGTTCCTGTTCAACCTCGCGTGGTCGCCGCTATTCTTCAAATACCACCAGATGCTGCCGGCGCTCGGATTGATCGGTGCGATCTTCGTGGTGGCGCTGGCGGCAACATTCGCGTTCGGGCGGATCAGCCGCACCGCGGCGTGGTTGATGGTGCCGTATCTGATGTGGCTGGGCGTGGCCGCGTCGCTCAACTTTCGGGTCTGGCAGCTCAACCCCGCTGCCGCCGCGCCGGTGTCGGCGCTGTTCGGGGGCTGACATGACAATGTGTGGAGACCGATAATGCAATCGCAGAACAAGATTTTCGAAGACCTGTCGAAGGTTGCGACCTCGGCGCTCGGCACCTTTGCCGGGCTCGGCCGCGAGGTCGAAACCATGGCGAAGAACCGCGTCCGCGAAATGGCCGGATCGGCCGACATGATCAGCCGTGACGAGTTCGAAGCCGTCAAGGCGATGGCCGCCAACGCCCGCGCCGAGGTCGAGTTGCTCAAGGCCGAGATCGCGGCGATGAAGGCTTCGGCTGCGCCTGCTGCCGCGCCGAAGCGAAAGACCGCCAAGGCATGACCGAGATTGCCATCGAGTATGACGCAGCGCCGGCAGCGCCGATCGACATGCTCGAACATTATTTCAACTTGCACGGCTGGGCGTTCGAACGCACCGGTGACGAGGAAATCACCGCGAGCGTTGCGGGCAGCTGGGCCAATTTCCAGTTGCGCGCGCTGTGGCGCGAGGATGAACGCGTGCTGCAGTTCATCGCCATGCCCGACATCCGCGTCCCCGACACCAAGCGCGCGGTGATGTACGAGACGCTGGGGCTGATCAACGAACAGTTGTGGATCGGCCATTTCGAAATGTGGGCGGCCGACGGCACTCTGCTGTTCCGCCACGCGACGCTGCTCGACAGCGATGACGAGCATGAGGATATCGACCTGACGCTCGGCCAGGCCGAGATGCTGGTCGAAGCGGCGGTCGACGAATGCGAACGCTATTATCCGGTGTTCCAGTTCGTACTCTGGGCCGGCAAATCCCCCGCCGAAGCGATCGAAGCAGCGCTGCTCGACACCGTCGGCGAAGCCTGAGCCAGAATGGCGAAGTCCGAACGCCTGTGGCTGCTCGGCGCCGGCAATATGGGCGGTGCATTGTTGCACCGCTGGCACGCCGCCGGGCTCGCCGACATCCATGTCATCGACCCGAACCCGCGTGCGCTGCCCGAAGGCGTTGCTGCCGACGCCGCGCCGCCAGCGGGTGCCGGTCCTGACGTACTGGTGCTCGCCGTCAAGCCGCAGTTGTTTGCTGCCGCCAGTGCCGGTCTAGCCGAGCGGCTGCGCCCCGATACGCTGGTCATTTCGGTGATGGCGGGGGTGACCTGCGCCGGCATCGCTGACCGACTGGGCGACCGGCCGATCGTCCGCACCATGCCCAATACGCCGGCGCGGCTGGGGCAGGGCGTGACCGCCTTGTTCGGCCACGGCGCCGATGCCGCCCAATGCGCACGTGCCGAAGCGTTGCTGGCAGCAGCCGGCACCACGGTCTGGCTCGACCATGAAGACCAGTTCAACGCCGTCACCGGCCTGTCGGGCTCGGGGCCGGCGTATGTGTTCGCCTTCATCGAGGCGCTGACCGAAGCAGGCATCGCACACGGCCTGTCGCCGGCACTGGCGGCGACGCTGGCGCGCGCAACCGTGACCGGCGCAGCGGCTTTGGCGGCCGAACCTGATGCCGATCCGGCGGCGCTGCGCGTCGCGGTGACCAGCCCCGGCGGCACAACCGCGGCAGGGCTTTCGGTTCTCGTAGACCGGCTGCGGCCGCTGATGACCGACACCGTTGCGGCGGCCACCGCCCGCTCGCGCGAACTGGGGTAAGGCCGTGGCGGAAACTGACGCAATTCTCGACGCCTGGGTGCATGTCATCACCCGCGACGGCTGGGCGCAGGCGCGCATCGATGCGGTGGCGCGCGCTGCGGCGTGCAGCGTCGATGCTGTTGCAGAGGTCGCTGCCGACCGTTGGGAAGGCTTGCGCGCTCTTGATAAGCGCATCGAACGGCTCGCGTTGGCCGAGGCGGCAAGCGACCCCGACGAAAGCGTCCGCAACCGGCTGTTCGCCGTGCTGATGGGCCGCTTCGACGCGATGCAGGAGCAGCGCGATCTGGCGCGCCAGTTGCATAAAGCTGCACGCAGCGATCCGGCGCTGGTGCTGTTCGTGGTAACGCTGTTGCCGCCGATGGCGCGCCGCTTGGGCGAGGCTGCCGGGGTGGATGCCGGGGGGCTGCTCGGGCCGCTGCGCATAGCGGCGCTTTCGGCGCTGTTCGTGCAGGTCGGGCACGTCTGGCTGGCAGACGACAGTCCTGACCTCAGCGCCACGATGAAGGCGCTCGATACCGCGCTGGCGCGCGCCGAAAGCTTGGCGAACTTCCGCCCGTCGCTTCCTAAAGGCCTGCCTGCAGTTCCTGGATCATCGGCCGGTCAACTGCCGGAATAAGCCCGGTCAGCACCGCCCAGAACCCCGTCACGGCATTCTGCCCGGCCTGCGCATAGGCACCTGCCATGCCGGTGCGCAGTTCCTCGAACAGCGCGGCTTCGAGTGCCGCGCCCTCGGGCGTCAGTTCGAGCAGGCGCTGGCGCCGGTCGCGCTGGCCGACAGCTTGAATCACCAGCCCGCGGGTCTGCAAATCGGCGAGCACGCGGCTCAGCGACTGTTTGGTGATGTTGAGCAGCGCCAGCAAATCACCGACAGGCATGGCCGGACGCCGCGCAATGAAATACAGCGCACGGTGATGCGCACGGCCGAGTCCATGGCTGTCGAGCAGCCCATCGGCGCCGCGCACCATGTTGGTGTAGCCGAAGTAGAGCAGCTCGATGCCGCGACGGATTTCGGCCTCGCGCAGGAACTGCGCCGAAGCCGCCGTGTTGCCGGCATTGAGGATATTTGCGTCAGCCATGTTGACGTATTTCGCACAGAATGTTACGACTATCAACCTTGGATTGAAATAAAACACTCAGAACTTGCGGGAGCATGCGGCATGACCGAAGCCACTTTCGACGATCGCGACGGCTTTATCTGGATGGACGGCGCGCTGCGCCCGTGGCGCGAAGCCAATGTCCATGTCCTGACGCATGCCATGCATTATGCCAGCGCGGTGTTCGAAGGTGTGCGCTGCTACGGCGGCAAGGTGTTCAAGCTGTCCGAGCACAGCCAGCGGCTGATCGATTCGGCGAAGATCCTCGGCTTCGACTTGCCGTGGACGCGCGACGAAATCGATGCGGCGATCAACGAGACAGTCGCTGCGAACAACTTCACCGATTGCTACATCCGCCCGATCGCCTGGCGCGGTTCGGAGCAGATGGGCGTTGCCGCACAGAAGACCAAGGCGCACCTCGCCGTTTCGGCGTGGGAATGGGGCGCCTATTTTGGTGACGAGGCGCTGGCCAAGGGGCTTCGCCTGATGATCGCGCCGTGGCGGCGGCCGGCGCCGTATACGATTCCCGTCCGCTCGAAGGCGGCGGGCCTCTACATGATCTGCACGCTGTCGAAGCACGCCGCCGCCGACGCTGGTTATGACGATGCGCTGATGTTCGACTGGCGCGGACAGGTGGCCGAAGCCACCGGCGCCAATGTGTTCTTCGTCGCTGACGGCAAGCTGCACACGCCGACGCCTGATTGCTTCCTCGATGGCATCACGCGGCGCACGGTCATCGATCTGGCGCGCCGTCGCGGCATCGAAGTCATCGAACGTGCGATCTGGCCCGAAGAACTCGCGGGCTTCGAACAGGCGTTCCTGACCGGCAGCGCCGCCGAAGTCACGCCGCTTGCCGAAATCGGCCCCTGGACGTTCGAAGTCGGCGCACTGACGCGCCAGCTTCAGGCCGATTACCGTGACTTTGTGCGTGGCGTACTGCCCGCCAGCTAGGTTGCGGCCAGACCAAAGCGGCGGCGCAAAGCGGGCGATGAATCGGGCAATGTATGAGCCAAGCCGCTGGCAACATGAATTTTGTGCACTTGCGAACAAGCGGCTGCGGCGCTAAACAAAAACAGGGGCTCGTACTGGACGCTGTCGGCTCGTCCCGACACCTTAGGTCATGAAGACAAGAGTTGGTTCAATGTCAGGTCCTCCGGTCAAGACACTCGCTGCAATCACACTTGCCCTTGGCATGTGGTTTGTGCCGTCGCTTTCGACGCAAGGTGCCGGCACCGTCGGCCGCCAGCTTCCGCACCCTGACCGCGCGTTTGTCGCTGAAGCCGTAACGCCTGACACGCAACTGCATCATGCCGATGCCGCTGTGCGCATCGCCTTGCCGCGCTGACGCCTTGCAATTGAGCTGAACGGGCCAAGCGTCTCGAAAACCCCGCGCTTTGGTGCTCCCGCGCCGGATTGACGGAACCGTCGACGCTGCCTACACCGCGTTCACGGGGTTTTGAGCAAGGTATGCATTCATGAAGCGGCGTTTTGTGGCAGTTACCTCTGCTGTCCTTGCCGCGGCCGTGATTGGCCTGTCCGTGCCGGCAGCGGCGCAGACGATCGATCCCAAGGTGCTCCAGCAGGTGCAGGGCCAGCTTGGCGTCGGCACCTCCAGCAATTCTTCTGCGTCGCAGGTTGATCGCGCCCGCGAATCGATTCCCAACAGCATGGAGTCGCTGCCGCTCGGCACCAAGATCGACACCACTGAAGAACAGCAGTTGCGCCGTGAGCAATCGCGCGTGGCGCTGGCGAAAATCTATCGCGCATCGCCGATCGAGCGCGAATTCCGGGCGCGGCTGGCGGACCCGACGCTCCGCCAGTTCGGCTATGAACTGTTCCAGTCGGTGCAGGACGCTGCCGGCATCATGACCGGCTCGGCCGGCGATTCGTACGTCGTCGGCTTCGGCGATGAACTGGTGGTGCAGTTCCAGGGCGCGACCAACGACAGCAAGACCGTGCGTGTCGACCGCGAGGGCCGGCTGATCGTCGGCGCGCTGCCGCCGATTCCCGCCGCGGGGCGGTCGCTCGGTGCGGTACGCAACGACCTTGAAGCCGCGACGCGGCGGACGATGCTCGGCACCGAGGTGTTTGTGTCATTGGGCTCGGTGCGGTCGATCACTGTCTTTGTCGGCGGTGAAGTCGAACGACCAGGACAAGTCGGGCTTACAGCACTCGCCGACATCAGCGCCGCACTGGCGCGCGCGGGCGGCATCCGCCGGTCGGGCAGCCTGCGCAACGTCAAGATCATTTCGGGCGGCAGCACGCGTAGTGTCGACCTTTACGGCCTGCTCGGCATCGGCGCGCCGCCATCGGTGCGCTTGCGCGACGGCGACCGCATCATCGTGCCGGTCATCGGCGATACTGCTGCCGTTGCGGGCTCGGTTTCGCGGCCAGGCATCTACGAACTGCGCGGCGGCACATCGGTCAGCGAATTGCTGGCCTACGCCGGCGGGGCATTGCGTCCGCGCGGCAACTCGATCGCCATCAGCCGCATTGCCGCCGACGGTGCCGAAGAGTTCGTGCGCGCCGCCAGCCTGTCGAGCCGGGTTGTCCCCGGCGATGCGCTGCAGCTTGTCGGCGGCAGCGCCGGCGGTGCCACGGGCCGCGTGACGCTTTATGGGAACGTCCAAAATCCCGGACCACGCCCGCTCTCGGCGGCACCCACGGTGCGCGACCTGCTCGGCGAAGTCCGCGATTTGCGCTTCGACACCTATATGCCCATGGCGATCCTCATCCGCCGCGATCCGGTGACCGCGACGCGCTCGTTCCAGCCGGTCAATCTGATGACGGCGCTGCAAGGCCGCCCTGGTGTTGCACTGCGCAGCGATGATCGTCTCTACGTCTTCGCGCGCTCGGATATCGATTTCATCAATCGCTCGCCGGTGCGCCGCATTGTGCTCGGCCAGCCCAACCCGCTGCCCGATTGCGTGTCGCTCGACCAGCTCGAGGCGTTGGTGCGCGATACCCAGTCGGCACGCTTCAATGTCGTGACGCGCGGCTCGTTCATCGTCGAGCGCGGCGGCCAGAGCGACGTCGCCGTCACCGGCGGCACTGCAGCGCAAGCCGGCAGCCGTCGCGGCGACGAATCGCTGCGCTCGGGCGCCGATCAGGTCGGCCTTGCCCCGCAGCAGCAGGCGGTCAGCCGCGTGCTCAGCGACGAAGAAGCCGAAACGCAGAAGAACCTGCGCTGCCCGGCGATTTTCGAAACCGAACCGGGGCTTCTGCCGATCCTGATTGAGAACGCCATTGGTGTCGGTGGTGCCGTGCGCCAGCCCGGCGCCTATCCGATTGCCGATGCCGTCAGCGCGCGTGACATTGCCAATGTCGCGCAGGGCTTGCTGACCAACTCGTCGTCGCTGTCGCTCGACATCATTCGCGCGCAGGCTTCGGCGACGGGCGAGCAGCACATGGAAATCGATGCCGGTGGTGCGATGCTCGCGACCGCAATCCTTCGCCCGGGCGATGACATTCGCTTCAACGCTGCGTTGCCGCAATTCGAAGCCGGCGGCGTGCTTTTGACCGGCGAATTCGGCCGGCCCGGGCTGTATTCGATCCGTCGCGGCGAGACGCTGTCGCAACTGATTGCGCGCGCCGGCGGCGTGACCAGTCTCGCCTATCCCTATGGCGCCATCTTCACGCGTCGTAGCGTCAAGGAGCTTCAACAGGAAGGCTTCCGCCGCACCGGTCGCGAGATGGCCAACGCGCTTCTGGCGGTTTCGGCACGCAAGGAATCAAGCGGTGATTCGATTGCCGCAGCATCGAACCTGATTGCCACGCTTTCGACGATCGAAGCGCCCGGTCGTGTGGTTATCGAAGCCGATCCGCGCGTGCTGGCGATCCGGCCTGACCTCGATACGGTGATGAATTCGGGTGACGCGATCTACATGCCGACGCGGCCGAATTTCGTGCTCGCACTGGGCGACGTCAGCAACCCCGGCGCGCTGCAGTTCATCGCCGGCAAGGGCGTGAAGGAATACATCAGCGAAACCGGTGGGACGGCCGCGACGGCGGATTCGGGTCGCACCTTCCTCGTGCTGCCCAACGGTACCGCGCAGCCGGTGCGCAACTCCGGGCGCGGCATCGTCGTGCCCCCGGGCAGCACCATCATCGTGCCCAAGGATATCGATCCGCTGTTCAAGCTTGATGTGGCGGCCAATGTCGCGGGCATCCTCGGCAACCTGATCACGTCGGTGGCAACGATCGCGCTGCTGGCCAAATAGGCCGGAGTTCGGCGCGGGCCGCCGGTTTCGCGCCCGCCTAGACGCCGTGGTAGTGCCGGAACCAGTCGACGAACCGCGCGATGCCGACATCGAGCCCGATGCGCGGTGAAAAGCCGAGGTTGCGGCGGGTTGCCTCGATATCGGCGTGCGTGCCTTCGACATCGCCGGGTTGCATCGGCACCAGCTCGGTAATGGCCTGGCGCCCGCAGGCTGCCTCGATGGCCGCGACCAGCCGGCTGACCGGTTCGGAGACCTCGTTGCCGAGGTTATAGAGCGCGTGCGGCGATTTCGATCCGCCGGGCTTTTCGGCGCCGTCATCGGCGGGCACATGGTCGAGCGCGCCAATGACGCCGGCAACGATATCGTCGATGAAGGTGAAGTCGCGCCGTACATTGCCGTGATTGAACAGCCGGATCGGGCGGCCGGCGAGGATGGCATCGGTGAACAGCCACGGCGCCATGTCGGGGCGTCCCCATGGTCCATAGACCGTGAAAAACCGCAGGCCGGTCTGTGGAATCCGGTACAGATGCGCGTAGCTTTCGCTCATCAGTTCATCGGCCTTTTTGGTCGCGGCATAGAGCGACACTGGGTGCTCGACGCGGTCCTCGACGGCGAACGGCAGCTTGGTGTTGCCGCCATAGACCGACGACGATGACGCATAGACCAAATGCCCAACGCGGCGTGCGCGTGCAAATTCGAGCACCTCGAGATGTCCAATCAAATTCGACCGCGCATAAGCGAACGGCGCTTCGATCGAATAGCGCACGCCGGCCTGCGCGCCGAGGTGGATGATGCGGTCGATAGGGCGGTCGCCAAGCAACGCCGACAACGCCCCTTCGGCGCCGAAGTCGCCCGTGATGCAAGTGAAGTCGGGGTGGTCGGCGACCAGCGCAGCGATGCGGGCGCGCTTGAGCGAGACGGGATAATAGCTATTGAAATTGTCAATTCCGACAACGGCTTCGCCGCGCGCCAGCAACGCCTGCGCCACATGAAATCCGATGAACCCGGCCGCACCGGTAACGAGAATTGCCACTGCTATCTCCTGGCCCACAACCATTTCGGTGCAAACGGAAACTTGCCGCAGCGCCGACAAAGCAGTAGGTGTTTGAACATTAGTTGAAAACCGTTAATCAATTGCTGATGCGTGCGGAGTGGAAAATTCGTGAATTTGACGATGCTTGCTTCGATTCTGTTCGCGCTTGTCGTGTCACTGGTTTTCGGCCGCAACGCCAGCGTGATCGGTCACAAGCTCGACGTTCTCGATTTCCCAGATACCGATGGCGGCCGCAAGCGTCACGAGCTGGTGACCCCGATGGTCGGCGGCACGGCGATCGTCCTGTCGTCGCTGTTTTCGACTTTTGCCGTTTATTGGTTCGGGGAGGGCATCGGCCCGTCGTTGCAGCAGACGCTGCTCGGCTTTGCGGCCGCGGTGTTCCTGATGTTTGCCATCGGCTTCGCCGATGACCGTTTTGGGCTGAGCCCGGCGCTACGCCTGGTGCTGTCGTCGGTGGTGTTGCTGCTGACGGTGATGAGTGTGCCCGATTTCAACCTGTCGATGTTGCGCTTTTCAGGCCAGCAGGGCGTGTGGCTGGTCGGCGCCGGCGGCGCGGCATTCGTACTGCTATGTCTTGTCGGGCTGCTCAACGCCGTCAACATGGCTGATGGCAAGGATGGCATCGTCATCAGCATGGGGCTGGTCTGGACCGTCGTGCTGGCCTTCCACCTGCCGCAGCCGATGCTGCCGATCCTTGCCGCGACCGGTGTCGCGCTGGCTGTGATGCTGTGGTTCAATATGCGGCAGCACCTGTTTGTCGGCGATGCCGGCAGCTACGCGATTTCGACACAGTTCGGCCTGCTCGCCATCTATGCCTATAATCACGACTTCGCGGTGATGCGTGCCGACGATGTCGCGGTGATGTTCGCAATTCCGGTCTATGACACCATCCGCCTGATGGTGGCGCGCAAGCTGGCGGGCCGCTCGATGTTCGAAGCTGACCGCGATCACTTGCACCATCACCTGCACCGCAGCTTCGGCTGGCCGCGCGGACTGTTCATCTATGTCGCGATGGTGGCGATCCCCAATATCCTGGCGCTCGCCATGCCCGGCACCGGCCTGATCTGGCTGGTGGCAGCAGCGTTCGTCTATGGCTTTGTGCTGTGGATTACCCGCTATACCGCCCCGCGATTTGCCGAATAGCCCGCGCTTCGGGCTTGCCATTTCGCTGCCGGCGTCCTAGGTCGCTCGCCTGTTGTTGGGGCGTCGCCAAGCGGTAAGGCAACGGCTTTTGATGCCGTCATTCGCAGGTTCGATCCCTGCCGCCCCATCCATCCCCGCGACGCTTTGCCATTGGCAGCCCGCGCCGCGATGCGCTACCAAAGTCGCGCAACGCGGACAGGGGATTTGGCGTGACCGACATCTATGCAATTGAAGCCACCGGA
>ERZ724517.1161-NODE-1161-length-14903-cov-3.631196_pt1 | contig 14903 bp, 8 predicted proteins | sample MGYA00376050_ERZ724517 | MGnify/ENA primary metagenome ERZ724517 (study PRJEB28724, sample SAMN07190886) | activated sludge metagenome | isolation source: activated sludge of sewage treatment plant in Hong Hong | place: USA: Christiansburg, Virginia | collected... | reverse complement strand
GCTTTGAGCCCAGTCGATGCTGTTTTAAGCGCCGAAAAGGCAATAAGTACGCCCATTACCAATTCAACTGTTGAGCCCGCCTTAAAAATATTTCCTTTTCCTAAAGATGGTGATGTTATTTACAAACTGGCCTATGTGGTAAACGTACATACACAGGACGACAAAGAAACTCCTGGCAATTACCTTACTTATGTGGATGCTATTAACGGTGATATCCTCTATCGTCAAAATAAAGTGCTTCATATCGGATTTTCTGTAAAGGGCGATATTTTACCGGTAAATTCTTTTAGTACTCCCATCAATATGCCCTTGAAAAATATCAAAACGGTTGTGAGTGGAACTACCTATTACTCAGATGCAACCGGATTAGTAACCGCAGCCCCTGCTGGCCCTGTTACACCCACCATCAGCCTCGAAGGAAAATATGTAAAGGTAGTTACAGGTGCAAATGGAAATACCGTAGCCACTTACTCACCAGCCAATGTAGCAAATGGAGATAATGTGACTTTTGCTGTTGCCAATCCAAATGCAACCGAAAGACATATCAATGTGTATTACCATACCAATGAAATACACGATTTTATGAAAACCAAATTGCCAAACTTCACTGCCATGGATAATGCCCTTTTAGCTCGGGTAGACAGGACTGATGGCGACTGCAATGCCTTTTATAACGGAACCTCTATCAATTTTTATACAACTGCCAATGGGTGCAATGCCTTATCCTATATCGGAGATGTAATGTCGCATGAATATGGTCATGGTATTACCAATGTATTCTGGGACGATCAAGGATCCAGTTTTGACAATGGTGGAATGGGCGAAGGGTATTCAGATGTGTGGGCCATGAGCATTTTGAAAAGCCCAAAAATTGGTCTTGGTTTTTTTGTAAATCAACCCAATAGTTTAATCCGAAGATATGATATCAATCCTAAAATCTATCCGCAACACATTACCGGTGAAGTGCATGATGATGGCGAAATAATTGCAGGTGCTTGGTGGGATTATGCCATCAACCTATCATCTGGTATGAATCTCAGCATTGCAGTTGATAGTATGTCGAGCTTGTTTTCAAGATCTCATTATGGATTGGCTAACGGTCCAGACGGTACCGAAGGTCAAGTGTATTATGATATTTTAATCGATGCCTTAACCTACGACGATAATAATGCCAATCTCAACGATGGTACACCACACTTCACTGATATTGTGAATGCATTTGCAGCACATGGCATTTATCTGCTAATGAATACCGATTTGGTACACAGTCCATGGGGCATTTATAACGGTGGCACGCCAATTACACTTACTGCTGAGGCCCTTGCCGACTTTCCAACATTTTTGGGAGATGTGAAATTATTTTATAGACTCAAGGGGTCTGTTGCTTTAGATTCTCTTACTATGACCAAAAGCGGCACCACTTACTCGGCCGTATTTCCTTCTACCACCATGGGTGAAGTGTATGAATACTACCTGAATTTATATGACAACGTGGGGACCTATGCAACCTCTTCTCCTAAAGAATCGAGATTCTCTATCGGATCTACACAAAGAAACCTTCCTTATTATTGCGCTATTGGATATCATCAGGTTTATAATCAAGATTTTGAAAATGTCACTGCGGCGTCCCCTAACTGGATTATTGGCAATGCGCCCTCCGATAATGCTAGCGCCGGTAAATGGATTGTTGCAAAGCCGGTAGGGTCTAAAACAAATGGCAATGTGCAGCAAACTTTTTATGATCATACCAACGGAAACGGCAAATGTGCAGTAACCGGAAATGCTGCTGATACCACTGTGCAAGCAGGTAATGCCGATGTTGATAACGGAAGGACCAGCTTGGTAACCGATGAAATTGATATTTCTTCCTATACCTCACCAATTATTTCTTATTTCAGATGGTTTTCAAACAGCTTGAGCTCCAGCAACCCTCGCAAAGACCCTTGGAAAGCTTATGGCTCTTATGATAATGGCGTAAACTGGTTTCAAATTGAAAGAACCTTTCAACCCGATGTAAGCTGGAGAAGAAACATCTTCATTCCAAATATGGGATTAGGCTCTAAAATACGATTCATGTTTGTGGCTACCGACAGCGTTTCCGGTGGAGTTACCGGTACATGGGTTGAAGCAGCGGTGGATGATATAGCAATCATGGAGTTGGGCAATGGCCCCACTGGTGTAAATGACATTACAACCCTGCAATCTGCTGTGTATCCCAATCCGGCAAGCACCTCCTTCACCATTATTACACCTGAAAAAGGAAAATTAAAATATGTGCTGACGAACTCTATTGGTGAGTTACTAATTCAAAAATCTGAAGAGGTAAACCCATCCGGTAAATTATCGGTAGATGTTTCTCACCTTTCTTCCGCAGTGTACTTTCTAAAACTGGAATTGAATGGTAAACAATCAATCCACAAAGTATCTATCCGTAAATAGTAGCTTCTTGTTTCCCAAAGAATAGCGATTTGAGATTGCATTCTTTTAAATGGTACTTACTAAAAAACCATGTGTAAAAAGCATGGTTTTTTTATTTTCAAAGTACAAGCCAAACTTCTACCTTTGCATACTAATATTTTTTCTATAATACTTTTATACAAATGCAGAATTTAACTGAAATCGCCTCTCAAGTGAGGAGAGATATCGTACGAATGGTACATGGCGTTCAAAGCGGTCATCCTGGTGGCTCATTGGGTTGTACCGACTTTTTGGTAAATCTTTATTTCAGTGAAATGAATCACAATCCCGATTTTGATATGGATGGCAAGGGGCAAGACTTGTTTTTTCTTTCAAATGGGCATATTTCACCGCTGTTTTATAGTGTATTGGCACGTAGTGGCTATTTTCCGGTGTCAGAGTTAGCCACCTTTCGAAAGTTGAACACCCGCCTGCAAGGTCATCCTGCAACACATGAACATTTGCCTGGTGTACGTATTGCTAGCGGTTCATTGGGGCAAGGCCTCAGCGTGGCCATTGGCGCAGCCTTGACCAAAAAATTAAACCAAGATGCTTCAATCGTTTACTCATTACATGGAGATGGTGAACTGCAAGAAGGACAAAATTGGGAGGCGATGATGTTTGCCGCTCATCATAAAGTAGATAACCTAATTGCTACAGTAGACATGAATGGTCAGCAAATTGACGGAAGTACCAATCATGTAATGAGCTTAGGCAATTTGAAAGCGAAATGGTTGGCCTTCGGTTGGGAGGTATTAGAAATGGATGGAAACCAAATGGATGAAATCACTGCCACCTTGAAGAAAGCAAAAGCACTCTTAGGTATGGGTAAGCCTATTTGCATTCTAATGAAGACAGAGATGGGTAAGGGGGTCGACTTCATGGAAGGCTCACATGAATGGCATGGCATCGCTCCAAGTGATGATCAGCTTGCTGCTGCTCTAGCGCAACTTCCCGAAACATTGGGCGATTATTAAATGAATAGTGGAAAAAAGAAATATCAAAAAGTTATTATCGCGATAGGGGTATTTTTTTGTATCCCCTTTTTTCTTTTTGGGCAACCTGCTAAAAAATCGCGCATTCTTTTTTTGCTCGATGCCTCATCCAGCATGACCTATCAATGGAATCCCAAGTATTCGCGATTTGATATCGCATCCAATATTTTACTGAAAATAATTGACAGTGTGTATGCCCTCAATAATGAGGTGGAGTTTGCCGTAAGGGCCTATGGTACGCAGTTTCCTGCACAAGATAAAAATTGTACAGACACCCGACTCGAAGTGCCCTTCAATATTCAAAATGTGGCACAGATAAATACCCGATTGAAAAATATCAAGCCCATTGGTTTTTCACCAATTGCATATAGTCTCAAGCAAGCCTCCGAAAACGAATTGACAGATGCAAGATTATATGATTATTCCATCATTTTTATTACCGATGGTGGGGAGAGTTGTAACGGAGATGTATGCAATACCTTCAAAGAATTTATTGAGAAGAAAATAAAAGTGAAACCCTATATCATCGGCTTGGATAGGAATGAACAACTCAATTTATTATATGACTGTATGGGCAATTTTATTAAGGTATCTGATTCAGCTGATATCGATAAGGCAGTGAAGATGATAGTAGATGCCAATCGCCCCCTGTTGGAAAAACCAAAGGTGTTGAATTTACCTACGGTTTTTGCAAATCCGCCAGTTATTAAAGATACCGATTTGGGAACTCCCATTGTGCCGGAGGTAAAAATGGTAAAATCAAAAAGTATTTTTCCCAGATTGCGCATGTTACCTTATAGCATCAAAGTAAAGGATAAAATTATTTTTAAACCTGCTTATATTATACAAGTAAAGGCTACTTCCATCACCCTAAAAATGGACTTTGAGGACGAAAAACCCAAAGCCGTTTTTGTGAAAAAGACTGATGTATTTCCAAAGATTATAGCAAGCAAATACAAAGTGACCAGTCCAACCAAATCGGTTTTGAAAGCAAAAGAACTCTCATCCAATCAGAATGCTAAAGCCATTTTACGATTCCAGTTTGAAGAGCCACTGACACGCAACACAGATATATTTCCATTTTTAAGACCATCGAAGTACTCTTATAAAAAGGCAGACAATAAATTAGTGATTACTGCAAAGAGTAGGTCTTATGATAAGGGTAAAAAAGCCACCTTACGTTTTGAAGTAGAGGAAGCGCTAGTCCGCAACACCGACGTATTTCCATTTTTGCGGTCCGCAAAGTACTCGTATAAAAAAGCAGAGAATAAATTGGCCATTACTGCAAAATGCTTTATGGGCCTACGAAAAAGGCAAAAAAGCCACCTTACGTTTTGAAGTGGAAGAACCGATTAAACGTGTAAATAATATTTTGCCACGACTTGCCATGCAAAAGTATGCAAGCTCTAAAACGGTATCCGCATTAAAAAGCCCAAAGAGTGCCACCTACAATAATAAGCAAAAAGCAACCCTTCGATTTGAAATAGAAGAAAAGAAAAAACTTGTTTTGGGAAATCTTAAAGTAGACAAGTATCCCATGAGATATTCCTATGCCTATCGTTTGCCACAAATACCGCCACGACAACCCAATAAGGGAGTGGGCATACTTCGTTTCAGTGATGAAGATATGGGAATTGTGATAAAAAAGAAAGATACCAGCTCGAAACCAAAAGTGATCAAACCAGTAGAAAAAACAGACACAGAATTTGAAATTGCTGTCGAAAATAGTCAGGAAACCAGAGTGCAAGTATTTTTTGAAGGAAGAAATGGTAAAAAATACCCGAGTGCCACACCTGAAATAGTTTTTAAAGATGCGGTTTCCAAAAATGTGACAACCTCGTTTAGGCGAGCTGTTGAGGGCGGTGTGCCGGTGCCGCAAAACATGACCCCTGGAAAGTTAAATGTAGTGGTGGTGGGGTATAATGATCTCTATCTAAACAATGTAACGATCCTACCTAACAAACTCAATAAAATTACCATTAAGGTGACTGATGGTACCCTTTCATTTGCCTATGTGGGTAATCGTTCCAGACCGGTGGAATATACCGCCATTGTGAATAGGCGTTTTGCTGCCGGTGCCACCGTAATGCAAAAATGTACCGATAAATTGCCCTTCGAACCCGGTACCTATTATGTAGAAATAGCAACGCTTCCGGCAAGTAAATTTAGTATCGATATGTCTTTTGGCGCGCTTTACGAATTGCAAATACCAGAACCTGGCACCCTACAAATTACAAATAGCAAACCCATGGGTACCATACAATTGCAGTATGAACATGGCGAGAAATTTGAAGTGTTTTATTCAAAAGTGCTCACTGGCAGTTTGGCCGCGCAAACCATAGAACTACAACCCGGCAAGTATAAAATTATTTATCCTAAGAATCCGAATTTGCCGCAAATGGGGTCCAATATTCTTGATTTTCGAATCAAGTCAAACCAAAACACCATGTTGGAATTAGAATAAGATGTCAAGCGAAAATTGAGGAAGCAGTTCGGCTCCTTTTGTTTTCTATTCACCCATTCTCTGCACGCATTTTTGATCAGATTTTTAAAGTGAAATGCCTATTGCGCTTGCATCTTGATACTGAATGCGCAGTCAGTTGATATTATATGCTCAGTACGAAAAATTTCCTACCTTTGCGCACATTTTTACACACCTCATGTCCGAACCTAAATATAATATTCCGAAACACTTTCATCTTCCTTCTCTTGAGTCTGAAATACTGTCCATTTGGCAAAGTGAGAATACATTTGACCAGAGTGTCAGCAATAGAAAGGGAAGACAATCTTTTGTTTTTTATGAAGGCCCACCAAGTGCCAATGGAATGCCTGGTATTCATCATGTGATATCTCGTACCCTGAAGGATATGGTGTGTCGATACAAAACCATGCAGGGATTTGAAGTAAACAGAAAAGCAGGATGGGATACTCATGGCTTGCCCATAGAGCTTGGGGTGGAAAAAGAATTGGGAATTACAAAAGAAGATATCGGTACCAAAATTTCAATTGAAGATTATAATAAAAAATGTCGCGAGGCTGTTGGTCGGTTTAAAGATAAATGGGATGAAATCACCCAAAAGATGGGTTATTGGGTTGACCTCGATCATCCCTATGTTACCTACGAAAATGATTATATCGAAACGCTATGGTGGTGTTTGAAAGAACTTCATAAAAAAGATTATTTATACAAATCGGTTTCTATACAACCTTACTCACCTGCAGCAGGAACGGGACTCAGCTCGCACGAAATCAATCAACCTGGTTGCTACAGAGATGTAAAAGATACTAGTGCCACCGTATTATTTTCACTTGTAAAATCCTCGCAAGCACAACTATTGCAAATCCTCGATTGCACAGATGCCATTGAAAACGTCTATTTCATGGCATGGACTACCACCCCCTGGACATTACCCTCTAATTTAGGCTTAACAGTAGGCCCTAATATTAACTACGTCTTGGTGAAAACCTTGAATCCGTATACGCATCAGCTGCAGTATGTGGTACTGGCAGAGTTGCTTTTGTCTAAATATTTTAAAGCGGAAGCGGAAGACGGCGATTTCGAGAGTTATAGCGCCGATTCAAAAGTAATTCCTTACAAGGTGTTAGGCCTTTATAAAGGCTCCGAATTAGAAGGTCTGCAATATGAGCAACTTTTTTCGTTTGAAGCAAACTCACTTGAAAAGCTAAACGAAATAACCCCGAACGCAAATCCTTTCAGAGTGGTTTGTGGCGATTTTGTGACAACCGAAGACGGTACAGGAATTGTACATACCGCACCTGCGTTTGGTGCCGATGATTATAAGGTTGGACAAAAAAATAATTTAGGAATTGTTACATTGGTCGATCGGGAAGGTAAGTTTATTGAGGGTTGTGGTGAATATAGCGGCCGATATGTAAAAAATTACAAGGACGAAAAAGACTATCAAGATGTCAATGTAGATATTGCTATTGAGTTGAAAAAAAGAGGGCAGGCTTTCAAGGTCGAAAAGTACGAGCACTCATATCCGCATTGTTGGCGTACCGATAAACCCATTATCTATTATCCGTTGGATGCTTGGTTTGTGCGCACCACTGCTGTAAAGGAAAGAATGGTGGCACTGAATAAGACCATAAATTGGAAACCAAAAGCTACCGGCGAAGGCCGATTTGGTAACTGGCTCGAAAATATGGTGGACTGGAATTTAAGCAGAAGTCGTTTTTGGGGTACTCCCTTGCCCATGTGGCGCACCGAAGATGGTAGCGAAGAAATGTGCTGCGGTAGCATCGCCGAAATCAAAGAACATTTGCATGAAGATAGCCCTGAAAGGGAGTTGAAGGATGTGCATAAACCCTATATCGACCAAGTGATTTTAAAATCACCTTCTGGAAAAAAAATGTATCGCGAACCAGATTTAATTGATGTTTGGTTTGATAGTGGTGCCATGCCTTATGCCCAATGGCATTTTCCTTTTTCAGATAAAAGATATGAGGCCTTGGCAAAAGGAGATAATGCATCAGAAAATATCAAGTCCATTGTACCACCAGCCTTTCCAGCCGATTTTATAGCAGAGGGGGTTGATCAAACACGTGGATGGTTTTATACATTACACGCTTTGTCGGTTTTGTTATTTGATTCAGTGGCTTACAAAACGGTGGTAGCAAACGGGTTTGTACTTGACAAGTTTGGAAACAAAATGAGTAAGCGACTCGGAAATGTGGTGGATCCATTTGAAACCATCAATACATACGGCGCAGATGCCACCCGTTGGTATTTAATTACAAATGCCTCACCATGGGATAGTTTGAAATTTGATTTAAAAGGAATTGAAGAATCGCAAAGGCAACTTTTCAATACCTTATACAATACATACACCTTCTTTGCTCTGTACGCAAACGTTGACAATTTTTCTTTCAAGGAGCAGTATATCCCCATTCAAAAACGTCCTGAATTGGATCGATGGGTGATTTCAACCTTGCATACCCTTATACAGGATGTACAAACCTATATGGACGATTATGAACCTACAAAAGCGGGAAGGGCCATCGACCTTTTTGTAGATGAGTGCCTTAGCAATTGGTATGTACGTCTTTGCCGTCGAAGGTTTTGGAAAGGGGAATACGAATTTGACAAAATATCAGCATATCAGACCTTATACGAGTGCCTTGAAACTTTATCTAAATTGATAGCACCCTTCTCACCTTTCTTCAGCGATTGGTTATATCGAAATTTAAATGCATGCAGCAATCGTGAGCATAAAAAATCGGTGCATCTTTGCGATTTTCCCTTGGTAATTATTGATGATATTGACAGCAAATTGGAACAAAGAATGCAGTTGGCGCAAGACACCTGCTCGCTATTACTTTCGTTACGAAAAAAATCGAATATTAAGGTTCGGCAACCTTTACAAAAAGCCATTATTCCCTTAATTGACCCAACCATGCAGGCCAAAATCGAATCGGTGCAGGATATTATACTGGGAGAAGTCAATATCAAGGAAATTGAATTTATTGCAGCAGACAATGATTTGATTCGGAAGAAAATTAAAGCCAACTTCAAAACCTTAGGTAGCAGAATGGGAGCCAAAATGAAGGCAGTGGCACAGGCTATTGTTCAGTTGAGCCCGAACGACATTCTAGAACTCGAACGAAATGAATGTTTGGTAGTAAACATTGAGGGTGACGCAGTAGAAATAGGCCTCAATGATGTGGAAATTACTTCTGATGATATACCCGGCTTGCTGGTTGCGTCTAAAGGCAGCCTCACTGTCGCTTTAGATACCAATATGACCCCAACTTTGATTTCAGAAGGTCTGGCTCGCGAATTTGTCAATAAAATCCAAAAAATCAGAAAAGACAGCAATTTTGAACTAACTGATCGAATAGCAGTTTCAATTGAGGATTATGAAATGTTAAAAAATCCTCTTAATGAGTTTTATTCCTATATTTGCACGGAAATTTTGGCTGACAAATTAGAATTTTCTTCTCAAATACAGAGTGGGACTGATATAGAAGTCAATGAGCACAAAATAAAAGTTTCTATCACAAAAACAAATTAAAGGAGATGGCTGCAAAAAAACCGGCTCCTAAAAAGGCAATTGCTAAAAAAGTTGTTAAGAGCGCACCTAAAAAAGTAACCCCCGTAAAAAAAGCTGCGGCAAAACCTGCCCCTAAAAAAGTGGCAGCAAAACCGGTTGCCAAGAAAGCTCCTGCAAAACCAGCTCCTGCAAAACCGGCTCCCAAAAAGGCAGCTCCGAAAAAAGCAGTTGCAAAACCATTGGTAAAAAAAGTCGCTGTTAAGCCGGTAGCAAAGAAAGTTACTCCAAAACCAGTAGTAAAAAAAGCCGCTGCAAAACCCGTTGCAAAGAAACCCGTAGCAAAGCCAACGGTGAACAAAACAGCAGTGAAAGCAAGCGTGGCTAAAAAGCCCATCGCCAAAGCAGCTCCCCAAAAGGAAATAAAAAAGATAGCTTCAAAGCCAGTTAAGATTGTAAAGGAAAAGCCCGTTAAGGTTGTAAAGGAGAAGCCTGCTAAAATAGAAAAAGTAAAGATTATAAAAGAAAAAATAGTTAAACCCAAGAAAGCTGATAAGAAATCAGGCCCAACCAAAACACTAATTACCAGTAGCAATAATACCTTGCCTAAACGAATTGATGCCTATAAAACCAATACGTTTGCAGCACCCAATCTTAAAAACGATACCGGCAAGGTGATTGCACATAGAAAAACACGCGATATGAAACGAAAAGGAGAAGACGAATTAATGGTGAAAAAATATGAACCCGAAAGCAGACGATCCATTTTAGACAATACCACTGCAGATACCTCTCCAAGTTATCGCTATAGCGATGAAGATTTGATGGAGTTTAGAGAGTTGATTCAACGCAAACTGGAGACCGCTAAAAATGAATTGCAGTATTTGCAAGCAGTTATTATGCGTAAAGATGAAGGCGGTACCGAGGATACGGAAAACAAGTACCAAAGTATCGAAGACGGAAGTGCTTCAATGGATCGTGAACAATTTACACAATTGGCAAGTCGTCAAATTAGCTTCATTACCCACCTTGAGCAAGCGTTGGTGCGCATTGAAAATAAAACCTATGGCATTTGTCGCGATACCGGTAAACTGATAGACAAAGCACGTCTTCGCGCCGTGCCTCATGCTACTTTAAGCATTGAAGCCAAAAACGCAAAGAAAAATTAATTTTTAATAGTGAAATTATTTAGAAAGGAAGTGCAGCAATTGTGCTTCCTTTTTTGTTTGAAAGCAATAGTACCTTCAAAGATGAAAGTGACCTGCCTGCCGCCTAGGTAGGTGTAAGTAAATATCAGAAGGGAGTTTACTTGATAGGATGTGAGGGGGAGAGTAGGACGGTGGCGCTGGAGTAAAACCCCCAAATAGTTGAAAAACTACATGGTATGGTAAAGCTTTGCTCAAATTATAAATAGTCGATGAACGGAGCGTCGCAAAACCGCTGAAGAGAGTACAAGGCGATGACCTCAAAAATTGTTCTCATAACGACTTTTTATCACAAAACTAAGCCCTACATAGTTTGTAATTTAGTTTTCAAAGCTTACCTTTGCGCAAAATTTCAAAACAACATTCTTTATTTTAAAGAATTTTAATACTAAGAACTATGTCAAATAGAGGTAAAATCAAACAAATCATTGGCGCGGTAGTGGATGTGCACTTCCCAGGCGAAAACAAATTGCCTGAAATATTGAGCGCTTTGGAAATCAAAAGAGCCAATAGTGCAGACTTGATACTTGAGGTGCAGCAGCACTTGGGAGAAGATAGTGTTCGTTGCATTGCGATGGACGGTACTGAGGGTTTGGTAAGAGGAATGGAAGTAATTGACACCGGTATTCCTATTGCAATGCCCGTAGGTGATGCCATTAAAGGTCGTTTGTTTAATGTTACCGGCGATGCGATTGACGGTTTGCCACAGCCTTCTAAGGCTGGTGGTCGCCCAATACACGCTAATCCGCCTGCATTTGAAAACCTGAGTACTGCCTCAGAAATCCTCTTTACAGGTATCAAGGTAATTGACCTCATTGAGCCTTATGCAAAAGGGGGTAAAATCGGATTGTTTGGTGGTGCTGGTGTAGGAAAAACGGTTTTGATTCAAGAATTGATTAATAATATTGCGAAAGCCTATAGTGGGGTGTCTGTATTTGCCGGTGTGGGTGAGCGTACTCGTGAAGGAAACGATTTGATGCGTGAGATGATTGAAGCAGGTATCATGAACTACGGCGATGCTTTTAAGCACAGCATGGAAGAAGGTGGATGGGATTTAGATAAGGTGGATATGGAAGGTTTGAAAGACAGTAAAGCAACTTTCGTATTCGGACAAATGAATGAACCACCCGGAGCACGTGCTCGTGTGGCTTTGTCAGGTCTTACCGTAGCAGAGTATTATCGTGATGGTGATGGCACAGGTAAAGGACGTGATATCCTTTTCTTCGTGGACAATATCTTCCGTTTCACACAGGCTGGTTCTGAAGTATCTGCATTGTTAGGTCGTATGCCTTCTGCGGTGGGTTATCAGCCTACCCTTGCCACAGAGATGGGCTTGATGCAAGAGCGTATCACTTCAACCCGAAATGGGTCTATTACTTCGGTACAGGCCGTATATGTACCGGCTGATGATTTGACCGATCCGGCTCCTGCAACTACTTTTGCGCACTTAGATGCCACTACGGTATTGAGTCGTAAAATTGCTGACTTAGGTATTTATCCTGCGGTAGATCCTTTGGATTCTACTTCACGGATTCTTACTGCTGCAATTGTGGGTGATGAGCATTATAACACGGCAAACCGTGTAAAATTAATATTACAACGATATAAGGAATTACAAGATATCATTGCCATTCTTGGTATGGATGAGTTAAGTGAAGAGGATAAGATGACCGTAGCACGTGCACGTAAAGTACAACGTTTCCTTTCACAACCTTTCCATGTGGCAGAGCAGTTTACGGGTTTGAAAGGGGTATTGGTACCTATCGAAGAAACCATTAGAGGCTTTAACATGATAATGGATGGCGAAGTAGATCAGTATCCTGAAGCAGCCTTTAACCTTGTAGGTAGCATTGATGATGCTATTGAAAAAGGTAAGAAAATGATGGAAGCGGCGAAGAATTAGTAATTAGTAGTGAGTATTTAGTAGTTAGTGGAATAACATAATAAGATGAGAGTTCATAATTTCAAAGAACTAAAGGTTTGGCAGAAAGGAATTGAATTATGCAAATTAATATATGAAATATGCGCAGAATTTCCAACCCAGGAAAAATACGCGCTAAAATCGCAAATTGAAAGAAGCGCCGTTTCTATTCCATCTAATATTGCGGAGGGTTGTGGCAGAATCGGGAATAAAGAATTTCAACACTTTCTTTCCATTGCAAATGGCTCGGCTTACGAACTGGAAACTCAACTGATACTAGCCAAAGAATTTGGTTACATTAAAAATGAAAAATTTATCGAATTTAATCTACTTATTTCCGAAATTGAAAAAATGATATTTAGCCTTTATAATTCTCTATCAACTCAAAAATAATCAATCACGTTCTCACTACTAATTACTAACTACTAAATACTAAAAATGCATCTCGACATCCTCACTCCTGAAAGAAAAATATTTAATGGCGACATCATGGGCGTAATACTGCCGGGCGTTGCAGGGTATTTTGAATTGCTCGATAATCATGCTCCTATAGTGGCGGCATTGGGCAAAGGACAGTTGAAAATTTTAAAGGATAAATCCAATCAAGAAGTATATAATATTGAAGGCGGTTTTGTAGAAATGAATAATAATAAGACGATTGTACTTATTGAAGGTGCTGAGACAGTCAAGTAATAATTTCTTTCTAAATAATTTGAAAAGAGCGATACACATGTGTCGCTTTTTTTGTACCTGAAAGATTATGGTAACTGTAGATGTTTCGGTCCTATTGAATGAATACTTTCAACACTGATTTATTTTTTTTATCATGCACAGTCACGATATAAAATCCATTTTGCAAAACAGAAGATAAATCTTTAGAGTAATGATTATCATCAGTTTTTTCAGTAAAAACTTCATTTCCAAAAAGATTAAAGACAGATAAAATAAAGGGCTCCGTATTATTTTTTACGGTTAAGATATTTTCAGAAAAATTGAGTGAGATATTACTTTTATCTAACAATATTAATGAGGCCGGTGCTGTTTTTGTACAGTTTTGTTGTCCAAAATAAATCGTTCCATTTTTACCGTAGCATTGTAGTTGAAAATAGGGTGTATCCCATTCTCCATAATAGCCACCGTATGGAAAATTTATACTATTACCAATGCCTTCAATAGTGGATTGCTTTCCTCCCAAAAGGGTATGGTACCATTGCCTCCTCCTTGAATTGCCAAAGATGGTATCGGTGCTTATTGAATCAATGTGAAAATGACCAATTCCGATTTTTAATGTGTCTCCAGTATTTAAATTAAAATCGACTAACACTTCTTCTAAATTTCCGCCGATGTATTTATATATTTTCCGCTGAACGGTATCTTCACGAACAAAAAGGGAACCATTAAATCCTTTTACGCAATTTCCACCAACATCTATTGTAGAAGCATAATTTGTCATTTTGAAATACTGTTGTACGTTTATCAGGGTATCTTTTTCAATATAGGAAACCAAACTACCACTGCAGGTGGTACCACCGAAATAAATATTCAAAGAATTCACCCAATAACAACTCGTATCAAAATTCATAGGAGTATAAGCCTGTGAAAAAGATTTCATACTCACAAATAACAAAATAATTAAAAATACCTTTTTCATTTTCAAAAACACTCAAGTAAAGATATTGAATAATAAATCGAAAAGTGAATTCTAGAAGTTTCAATCTGCGAAAATCTGCTAAATCCATCCAATCTGCGTTCCATTTCTTTCTGCTAAATCCATGTTCTAATTCGTTTTACTTTTTTACATTCGCATTGATTTGCAAACCCCTCAATCTATATTACAACAATATTGGCAATACCAAAGTTTCAGACCTCTGCAGGAAGAAATTATTGAACAGGTATTAGCTCATAAAGATACCCTGGCAATATTACCCACTAGTGCCGGTAAATCTATTTGTTATCAAGTACCAGGGCTCCTACTGTCTGGTACCAGCCTAGTGATTTTTCCCTTTCTCGCATTGATGAAAGATCAGGTGCTGGGTCTACAAAAGAGGAGCATTTCGGCAGTAGCCGTATATAGTGGTATGAATCAGGAGGAGGTAGTAGATATCTTTCAAGAGGTAAGCAAGGGAAGATATAAATTTCTTTTTGTTTCGCCCGAGCGCTTACAATCCCGCATTTTTCTTGAGTATTTTCAACAATGGGAAATAGGCTTATTGGCAATTGATGAGGCTCACTGTTTTTCGCAATGGGGTTACGACTTCAGACCGCCATATCTTGAAATAGCAAAATGGCGAACGCTTCCCGACCGTGCCGTGTC
>ERZ724517.1160-NODE-1160-length-14903-cov-8.823815_pt1 | contig 14903 bp, 13 predicted proteins | sample MGYA00376050_ERZ724517 | MGnify/ENA primary metagenome ERZ724517 (study PRJEB28724, sample SAMN07190886) | activated sludge metagenome | isolation source: activated sludge of sewage treatment plant in Hong Hong | place: USA: Christiansburg, Virginia | collected... | reverse complement strand
AGGCCTGGTTGGTGACCAGGTGCTTCTTGCCGTCGGTCTTGCGCGGCGTGGCCATAGCCTCGGCACCAATGTCCTTGGCGCCTTCGAACTGGTTGTCGCGGTGGTTGCGGGTGGGCAAGGCACCCACCTCGTTGATGACGCTCATCAGCACCTGGGTGCCCATGGCGGGCAGGCCGGTACCGGTAACGCCATTCTCGGCGAGCACCTTCTTGGCCGTCTTGACCGCCGCCATAAAGGCCTTGGGGTCGCGGATATTGCCCACGCCCTTGGTGCCGCGCACGGCGATGGCCTTGAGGTTCTTGCTGCCCATGACGGCGCCGACACCGGAGCGGCCCGCCGCGCGGTGCAGGTCATTGACCACAGCCGCAAACAGCACGCCGTTCTCACCGGCCTTGCCGATGCTGGACACCCGGGTCAGCGGGTCCTGCAGGCTGGTCTTCAGAATGCCTTCGGTCTCCCACACGCTCTTGCCCCACAAATGGGCGGCGTCGCGCAGCTCGGCTACGTCGTCGTTGACATACAGGTAAACCGGCTTGGGCGATTTGCCCTCGAAGATGACCATGTCCCAGCCGGCCATCTTGAACTCTGCCCCCCAGTAGCCACCCGAATTGGAACAGGCAATGGCGCCGGTCAGTGGCCCCTTGGTAATGACGGTGTAGCGGCCGCCCGTGGAGGCCATGGTGCCGGTCAGCGGGCCGGTGGCCCAGATGATCTTGTTGTCGGGAGAGAGCGGGTCGACGGTGGCCGCCACTTCTTCGACCAGGTATTTGGTACCCAGGCCGCGCGAACCAATGTAGTCGCGTGCCCAGTCCATGTTGAGGGGTTCGGATTTGACGGTGCCAGCCGTCAGGTTGACGCGGAGGATTTTTCCAGCCCAAGACATAACGTTTCTCCTAGGAAGCAGAGGGTTGATTGCCGAGCTTGTCGGCCCACTGGGCCATCTTGCCCAGACCGGTCCAGTTGGCGTCGATGAAGGTGATGGCGCCGGTGGGGCAGGCATCGGCACAGGCCGGCTCACCATCGCACAGGTCGCACTTCTGGACCTTGCCGGTTTCCTCGACGTAGTTGATGGTGCCGAACGGGCAGGCAATGGTGCAGACCTTGCAACCCACGCAGGTGGATTCGTTGACCACCTTGGCGCCGGTGGCCTTGTCGACCGTGATCGCCTCCACCGGACAGGCATGCAGGCACCACGCTTCGTCGCACTGGGTGCAGGTGTAGGGCACTTTCTTGCCGGTGTGGTGGAAGTCGAACACCTTGATGCGCGACTTGGCGGTGGCGAAGGTGCCGTAGTTCTCGAACGCGCAGGCCATTTCGCACTGCATACAGCCCGTGCATTTGTCCGCGTTGATGTGCAACATCTTTTGCATGCGTCTCTCCTTGGGGGTGCGGCACGCAAGCTATGCAATGCCATTCCTATGAAACAAAGTACATAGCGATTGTTGGCCTATCAAGGGCCGGGTGACCTAGGATTAACCCTATGGAAAATGGGATTTGCCGCGAAATTCTCAAAATGAAACAACCCGGCAAATCGGCGCCTGAACGAGAATGGATACATCGTGAAACCGGCGCCCCCCCTGCCCACCCCCGCTGATCCGTCTGCACGCCTGGACGGGATTGCGCGGGCGCGGCAAATCGCCCTGCGGGATCACGGCGCGCTGCCCGCCGGCTGGATCGCACCCTGGGTGGAGCGCTCGTGGCAGCGCTGCCTGCACCTGGGCCTGGCGCCCCAGCAGGCCGTCGCCTTTGACACGGTGTCACCCCAGCACATGCAGCGCACCCTGGATGCCAACCAGCGCCTGGTGCAAACCGCCCGGCCAATTCTGGAAAAGCTGGGCCGCGCCATCGTCAACACCCGCTACTTTGCAATCCTGACCAACCGCGACGGCGTGGTCGTGGACACCAGCGGTGCCATCGACCGGTCGGACCCGCGCGCCGACCTGATCACCCGCATTGGCACCGACCTGTCCGAACGCAGCGTGGGCACCACGGCCATTGGCATGGCGCTGGGCGAGCTGCAGCCCGTGTGGCTGCACCGGGGTGAGCACTTCTTCGCCAACACCGCCGTCTACAGCTGCGCCGGCGCCCCGCTGCTGGGGCCGGACGGCGACTGCGTGGGCATGCTGGACCTGACGGGCATAGACGCCGTCGAGCGCCCCGAACTCAAACACCTGGTCACCCAGACCGCCAGCCGCATCGAGAACGCGCTGGTGCTGGCACAGGCCCACAGCCTGATGGTGCGCCTGAACTGGCCCGGCAACACCTTGGGCAGCGACGCCGACGGCATCGTCTGCCTGGACGCCGATGGCTGGATCACCGCCGCCAACCCGATTGCGCGCCAGATGGTGCCCCAGCTGGGCACCCGCCACCGCGCACCCGGGCCGACCACGGCCAACCCGGCACCGGTACACGTCAGCGAGGTCTTCGGCATCGCCTTTGAGCTGCTGTTTGACGCCGTGCACCGCAGCGACCCGGTGCTGGACATTCCGTTGTGGACCGGCCTGCGCCTGCAAGCCCTGCCGGTGGCACCGGCCCAGGAAGCCGAGACCATGCACGCTGACCACCGCGCATCAGCGCGGGGCCGCATGCCTTTGAGAGACATCGAGGCGGCACTGATCCGCAAAGCCGTCGACCAGGCCCGCGGCAACGTCGCCCAGGCCGCGCTGGCGCTGGGCATCAGCCGGGCGACCGTTTACCGCAAGCTGGGGCAAAAGGGACCGAAAGCGGACAAACCCTTATAGTCAAACGGTCCGCTAGCCCTCGTGGAATATGACGATACAGCTACTAAATTTGTAGCGACTGCACACTAATGCACGTAGGTTTTCGCAAAATCCACAATGCCCCGGGCGTCAGCCCGGTCAACCACCGTGACGTCCAGTAGACGCAATTCCCCCACGATGTCGTTGTAGGCGCGGAAACGCTTCACATCATCCGCTATGGGGCCTTCCGCAGCCACCAGCAAGCCTTGCGGCTGCAGGTGCAGAGCCTTCAATCGTCGTATGTGCCCCAACCAAAGATCACCATGGGTGTATATCTTGGTCGGCTCGTCTTGGGTAAGGTCCAAGGGCTTGATTGCCGCAACTGTCAATCCATCGCGCTCATGCACAAAAGGCAATCGAATATGGAAGTCTTCGGTTCCCACGTCATTGGCCTCAAATGCGTCCGCCAACTTCTCAGTGGCAAGGGTGCGCTTCACCAGCTTCGTCAACACCTGCTCATGGTATTCAGCCACCACTTCCAAGTTACGCTGCACATAGCGCTCGAAAAGCTTGTTCAAGTCAGCTTCAGGGTCTTCAGTCATCAGCCCGCGTAACGGTGCATAGCGCACCATGGTCTCTCGTGGTTTCGCCAAGTCTTGCATGACCTGAACGAGCTGTGCGCCGGGGTATCTGTTTGCGACCAGGCCCTGAATGTGGGCCAACTCCGCCGTCAACTCCTTGCGCAACTTGGTCAGCAAGTCGCGGCTAATTTCCTCAAAGAACTGCGTCACGCGGCGCTGTTTCTTCATCAACCGGAAGCCAAAGTAGCCGGTTTCCGGGCACGCCAACACCACGCCAATATTGGCGAATTCCCCGGCATCCGCCTGCGGCAGCAGGCGAACCAAGGTGTAGTGGGCAAAAAGGCGTTTCATGTTGCGTGTGGGCGGCTAGACCGCATCCCAAAAGTGAGGCTGAGTCACCCGATTTAAAACCGAAAAGAACTCGGATTGTAAAAAACGGACATCCCCGTCTTCCGTTACCAGCCAATTCTGTGGCAATTCGGCCCAAATGTCCGTCAGCAAGGGCACCAATCCAGCAAACCGTTGCTCGTATTCTGCGCGCATCACCAAATCAGCCTTCAGCACCGCCAAATCAGCCTGAAAAATATGGGTCTCCTGGAACTTGTCCGCCTCGAAACCCCGATCAAACGCCATATTGTGGTCAATCACCACGGGCAGCGCCTGCTCGGTATCCCACAAAAGGTTGGGGTTGCCCGAATAGTCACCCAATGTGCGGTCCGCGTTATGCACCCACCAGTCAAAAGCGACCAAATCGCGCCGAAACTCCGGGCTGCACTTTGAAAGCAGTGCGGGCTCAAACTCCCGCGTGTGGGGCGCAACCCGCGAACCAAATGCTGCACCAGCAACAAGATGGCGATTGCCTTCACGTTGCAAAAACCGAGCAAAGTCCTCGTCCAGCACGACTTGCGCAAACGGTGCAATGGGCAGCTTCAACACCAGCGCCAACCGGGCGGCCACCCATTCGCAGGCCAAGCCCCGCCAGGTTGCCCCTTGGCTTTTGACGTAATAGCTGTGGCCATCGTCCGCACCGCAGCGGTAGGCGTTGGCGTGCCCCTGATCGGCACGTTCCCACACTTCAATGATTTCGGGGTGTAGCAGTTGAGACATATGCAGGCGTAATCTACAGCGGTTTTAGGTCAGGCATTGGTCACACCAAATCGCTCTTTCAACCGATCCACAGTGCTGCGCCACTTGGGGGTAGTAGGTTTGCAGACGGTGTTTTGGTTGCCGAAAAAGCCAATCTCTTTTACCGCTTGGTCCAGTGGCACAACCTTGAGCCACTCCACCGGCACAAACCACTCGCTGCGCTCTGGATCGGTCGTAAATCCGCGGTGGTAGTCGCCTTCGGTCAAAGCATCCAGTGCGGGTACCTCTCCGTTGGGACCTGTGACCTTGAACTCCGCCGATTGCACAGCGCGGCCCGTGACGCGGCCTACGCCTACATAGCCCGTGCTTGGCACATTCACCCACACACGATCATCCGGCCTGAGCACCTGCAGCGTGCGGCTGTACCACGCACCTCCGCCGCCACAAATAAAACCGTATCGAACTGCCTCGGCCCACGATCGTGTGGCGCTGTGCCCGAAGGACACATAAAACTCCCCGTTCCACGGCTCCGCAATGCCGTCAGCAGGCGGGGTCACATTCACCTGCGTGTGCACCGGGTCCAACAGCCAGGCACGACTGAGCAACTGTTCAGCCCCGTGGGCAAACACCTGAAAGCACAGCACGTTGATGGCAATGTCTCGCTTGTTCAGGTAAGCCACAATGCGCTCAGTGCTGTCATCCAATTGCGCGGCGACGATAACGATCTGGTGGCTCTGGTTGAGCGTGTCTTCGTCCAGCGGCTGGCCGAAGCGGGCCTTGAAGTCATCCGACAGGCTCTGCCCCGCCTTGAAGCGGCGGTAGATGGCGGCTATGTCTTCCGCCTGCAGTTCTTCCACCCAACTTGCGTAATCCAACGCCTGAGCCACCACATCACGGGGGGTGCGGTCGCGCTTGAGCTCGATCAGCACCAGCGAACCATCGGGCGCGATGGCCAGCAGGTCGATGATCCCGCCCTGCCCCGTTCGCTCTTGGCGGCCAATGAGCATCCACGCGTCTGACAGCAGCAACGGCTGCGCAACGATCATGTCTTCTAGCAGCTTTTCGCTGGGCAGAACTGCCTCGGGCAGTTGCGTGGGCTGGACAGTTACTTTCCACAGTGCGGTGCGAATGGGCATGGCGATTGTTTTGATTGAGCTAGGGGCAACGATGATTCAGTGAACGGCAGAAGCTCTCCACAAATGTAGCTGCCGCCGCACCCAACATGAAGTCGTAAAAAGCAACTCTAATGATTTGTCCTGGCTGCATCCCTAATCGACTTCTTTCTGTCACTTCATCTCTTGCCGTCGAAATCTGTTCAAGGAACTCGTGGATAACAGGCTTGCCGCGAAGATGATGCTGCCAGGGGTACACGCCACTTGGCGGCGAATGGCGGCTTCCGCCCAACCAGCCTGGTACAGCGCAGGCGTGATGAACTTGGCGCCGGTGTCGTCTTCGCTGAGGTTCTTTTTGGTGACCATGGCTCCCCCTGCGGCCCATTCTAGTTTGACCGCTGGACAGCCGAGTCTGCGCGTGCCATCAGTCTGGCTGCAGAACTTTCATATGAGAAATTGGCCGCTAGCCCTCGTGGAATATTATGGTATAGCTATTACATTGATAGCAAACAGGCAGGATCAGGTCGCCGCCCGTCGCAGCGTCTCCACCACTGGGCGGTTCAGCACCTCACGCAGCCCCCACCAGCCCGCTGCCAACGCCAGCACGGCACCCGCCAGCGCACCCAAGAGCGGCACCCACAGCGATACCGTCCATTCAAACTCGAACACAAAGCGCGCCAGCGCCCAGCCCACGCCGGCTGCCGCCAGGGACGCCAGGAAGCCGGCCAGCAGGCCGACTCCCGCGAGTTCGGCACGCTGCACCTGGCGCAGCAGGCTGCCCTTGGCGCCGACGGCCCGCATGATGGCGTACTCGCGGGCGCGCTCCTCGCGCGTGGCGGTCACGGCCGCAAACAGCACGACCAGGCCGGCCGCCAGCGTGAAGCCAAACAAGAACTCGACCGCGCGGATCACCTGGTCCAGCACGCGCTGCACCTGGGCAATGGTGGTGGTGGTGTCTACGTTGGTCACGTTGGGGAATTGGCGCACCAGGGCGTTGTCGAAGCCCTTGGTGGCGGGCGCCTTGAAGGCGCTCATGTAGGTGGTGGGCACGTCGTCCAGTCGGCTCACCGGATACATGACGTAGAAGTTGGCCCGCATGGAGCCCCAGTCCACCTTGCGCAACGACGTGACTTTGGACTCGGTTTGTGTGCCGGCAATGTCAAAGCGCAGCGTGTCGCCGAGCTTGAGGTTCAGCGTGGTGGCGATGCCCTCCTCCACGCTGATGGCGCCCGCCTCGCCGTCGGTCCACTTGCCGGCCACAACCTCGTTCTTCAGCGGCAGCGTGGCGTTGAACGACACATTGAACTCGCGGTCCAGCAGGCGCTTGGCCCGGTCGTCAACGTAATCGTCCGGTGTGGTGGTGCGGCCGTTCACGGCCACCAGGCGGCCCCGGATCATCGGGTACCAGTCATAGCGCGCCACACCGGCGCCCTTGAGCATCTGCTGGAAGGCATCCGCCTGCTCGGGCATGACGTTGATGACAAAGCGGTTCGGCGCATCCGGCGGAGTGGCCTTGCGCCAACTGCCGATCAGATCGGTGCGCAACAGCACCAGCAACACCAGGGCCAGCAGGCCCACGGACAAGGCGCTGACCTGCACCACGGTGTAGGCCGGGCGCGCCGACACTTGCCGCGTGGCCAGCACCAGCCAGCGCGGCGCCGTGCTCTCGTTGACGACACGGCGCAGCAGCTTGACCGCCACCCACGCCAGGGTGGCAAACACCACGACGGCGCCACCAAAACCACCGACCGCAATCAGGCCCAGCTTGAGGTCACTGCTGGCGGCCAGCAACAGCGCGGCAAAGCCCAGCACACCGACGGCCAGCACGCCCAAGGAGGCCGGGCGCAGGTTGCCCACATCGCGGCGAATCACCCGCAGCGGCGGCACCTGGGCCAGCTGCAACACCGGTGGCAGTCCAAATGCAAACAACAGCGTCAGCCCCATGCCCAGGCCCATCAGCACCGGCCAGATGGTGGCCGCCGGCAGCGTGGCATCCACCAGACCGGCCAGCAGCAGAACGAACAAGTAGTGCACGCAGTAGCCCAGCAGCACACCCAACGCGCTGGCAAAAAAACCGACCAGCGCAAACTCGAACGCATAGCTGGCGGCAATGGTGCGCTGGCTCAGGCCCAGCACGCGCAGCATGGCGCAATCGTCCAGATGGCTGGCGGCAAAGGCGCGGGCTGACAGGGCCACCGCCACCGCACTGAGCAAGGCGGCCAGCAAGGCCACCAGGCTCAGGAACTTGTCGGCCCGGTCCAGCGTCTGGCTCATCTCGGGGCGACCGCCCTGCAGCGACTCGATGCGCACACCGCGCAATCCGCTCACACTGCCCTGCTTGATCTGGGCATCGGCCCAGGCCACAAAGGTCTGCACCGGCAGGTCTTCGCCGGCCACGGCCATGCGGTAGGTCAGGCGGCTGGCGGGCTGTATCAGCCGGGTGGCGGCGATGTCCTGCGTGTTGATCATCACGCGCGGGGCAAAGTTCATGAAGCCAGCGCCGCGGTCGGGCTCCGCCACAATGACGGTGTCAATGGTCAGGTGCGTGTCGCCCAGCAGCAGCGTGTCGCCCATCTTCAGCCCCAGCGATTCCAGCAAGGAGGCCTCCACCCAGGCCTTGCCCGGCTGGGGAATGGCGCGGGTTGGTGCATCGGGCGCATCGGGCGCGCTGGCCACGCGCAGCGAGCCCCGCAACGGATAGCCAGGCTCCACCACCTTCAAAGCGACCAGTTTGGCCGCCCCGCCCTGCGCGTCACTGGCGCGGGCCATGGTCGGAAAGCCCATCGTCGTCACCACTGACAGGCCCAGCGCGCGGGCCTGGGCCACAAAGCTTGCGGGCGTGGGGTTGTCACTGGACACCACCGCATCGCCGCCCAGCAACTGGCGGGCATCGCGCTGCAGGCCGCCCTTGAGCCGGTCGGCAAAAAAACCGACGGCCGTGAGCGCCGCCACGGCCAGCGTCACCGCCACGATCAACAAACGCAAATCACCGGAGCGCAGATCCCGCCACAGCGTGCGCCAGCCCAGAGTCCAGAAAGAAATAGTCATGGCGCTACCTTAGCGCATATCCGCACGCCCCGCGCCTGCTGGGGAATTCAGGCACTACCTGTGCGCGGCCTGTCACCCTTCCTTGTAGCTCATATAGATGCGGGCCAGCTCGCCGCGCTGGGACAGCCGCGTCAGCGCCAATCGCAGCCGCTCACGGCTGGCTGGCAATACGGCGTTGGATACGGCGAACAGCAGCGCCTCGGACTTGAAGACGGTGGGCAACAGTCTGACTTTGTCCTCCAGGTGGCCGTCTTCGATGTAGCGCAACAAGGCATTCTCCGTGTGGTACAGCAAACGCCCGCGCTTTCCCACCAGCAGTCGCAGGTTCACATCGGTGGAACCGCTGCTGAGTTCCAGGAGCAAACCACCCTGCGCTTTCAAATGGCTTTCATGCGCAGTACCGCGCCCCACAATCACCACACCGTCTGCACCTAGCTTGCGAATGTCATCAAAACTGGTGACGTCGACCGCATCATCCCGGCGAACGGCGATGCGGTGGCGCACGGTGTAGACCGGCACCTCAATAAACCCGTACCGGGCGTCCCGGTCCGAGTTTTTGATCAGTGCGCAAAACACATCGAGCTCACCACCGGCCAGGCGCTGTTCGATCCAGGGCAGGGACCGGGGCACATCCCATCCGGTGAACCGGATCCCCGGATCCATCCGTTCGATCGCCTGGATGACTTCAACGCAAATGCCGGGTTTCTGCGGATTCTTGGGGTCGTACTTGAGGACATTGTTGTCCTGCGCCGCCGTGCGCAGACTCAGGGTATCGGCCCATGCCGTCGCGTTGGCCGCCATCAGCAGCACCAGCAAGGCCGCCTGGAGACTTAGCAGCGGCCGACTAAAACAGCAAGACATGGGTCCCACTCTGCGAAACCCGGCAACCCGTTCATGCCACCGCCCGCAGGCGCGCGCCGGCCAGCTCCGGCTGTAACTCAAGGCGCTCAAACGCGCTGTAGCACAGGAAGCGTTTATGGGTCGCCCGCCCGATGGCACACAGGCCCACGCGTTGCGCCACTTCCAGTCCCATTTCGGTAATACCGCTGCGCGACACCACAATGGGAACACCCATTTGTGCGGCCTTGATCACCATCTCGCTGGTCAGGCGGCCCGTGGTGTAGAACACCTTGTCGGCACCACCTATGGCGTTCATCCACATCCACCCGGCGATGGTGTCAATGGCGTTGTGGCGGCCGACGTCTTCGACAAAGACCTGCATCTCGTCACCCCGGAACAGGGCGCAGCCGTGCACCGAGCCCGCGGCCTTGTAGACACTTTCCTGCAGCCGGATGGCGTTGACAATGCCGTAGAGTTGCGACTGCAACAGCGTGGCGCCGGGCAGTACGATGGTGTCCACTTCGTCCATCAGATCACCAAACACGCTGCCTTGGCCGCAACCGGTCGTGACCACGCGCTTGGCCGTGCGCTGCTCGATGTTGTCAATGCCCTGGCGGGTCTTGACGGCAGCAGCCCCCACTTCCCAGTCGACGGTGATGGACTCGATGTCGTGCACGGAACGCACCAGGCGCTGATTGCGCAAAAAGCCCAGTACCAGCAGCTCGGGGTGCCCCCCCAGCGTCATCAGCGTGACCAGCTCGCGCTTGTCCACATAGACGGTCAACGCCCGTTCGCACGGGATGGTGCTGGTCACCGACTCACCCCATTCATTGACCACCATGACCTCGCGGGTCAACGGAGCCTGGGCCTGGGTGAGAGAGGGAAGTTCAGCGTGGAGCATAGGCAGACCGAGGCAAAGGCATCTATTTTGCGGGCTTGTCGGCAACGACTGCGGGTGCTGCCGCTATTGCTGGGGCAGCGGCGGGCGCGGCAGCTGTCGCCGGTGGGGCGGGTGTGTACACAAACGGGCCGGGGTCGACACAGGCCGACGCGGGTGGCGCTGCAGCCTTGGCATCCTTGCCAGTTGGCTTTGCGGCCTTGTTGGTGCGGGCCGCCACCTTGTCCTGCGCCTTGCACAGCTGGAAGGCGTCCACCTTGCCCGCATGCGCGGTCTTTGCGGCGGCTTCAGCGGCCTTGGCCTTGGCCTCGTCGCTGAGCGCCGGGAGTTTGGCCATTGCCGAGCCTGCCAATGCCATGGCAGCAACCCATACAAAAATCGATTTCATGCTTGCCCCTCGTGTTTTCAGGTTTGAACAGTGGAAGGCGCGGACCGTGGCACTGCGACCGGGCTGCGCTGCGCCGGCACACGGCCTGCCTTGACATCGTCGTACCAGAGTTCATGGTGCTCCTTGGCCCAGGTCTCGTCCACGTAACCGGTTTGCATACCCTGGAAGGCACCTTCCGTTCCGACTGTGCCCAGGTAGATGTGGCCCATGAACAGAACCACCATCAGGATATTGGACACCGAATGCACCATGTGCGCCAGCTGCATGGTGCTGCGCGCATAGTCAAGGCCCGGTATCAGTCGGTCCATGACCAGGCCGGAGGCCACCACCACCAGGCCCAGAATGAATACACCGGCCCAGAAGACCACTTTTTCGCCGGCGTTGAAGCGACCGGACTTGACTTCGTGTTCGGAAAACATGCCGCCGCCCTTGAGCAGCCAGTTCAGGTCACCACGGGCTGGCAGGTTGTCTTTGATAAAGGTGACGATCACCACCACAAGGGACACGGCAAACAGCGGGCCGGCAAAATTATGGGCGTTCTTCAATACAAATGCCAACCAGCCGAACATGGCGGTGCCGATGATGGGCAACAGGAAGAACTTGCCGAAAGCCATCACCAGACCGGAGATGGCCAAAATGCTGAAGGCGGTTGCGTTCAGCATGTGGGCAGAACGCTCGAACGGTGTGAACCGCTCAATCAGACGCCCGGTCGGCTGGCCATGCAGCTTGATGGCACCCACGCGCCAGTAGAACAGGGCAATGGCCACCAGCACAATCAGAATGAATGAACCTCCGTAGGGAATGAGCCAGTTGTTGCGCACCTGGCGCCAGGCCTCACCGGCATTGGTCAGGCGCGAGCCCGGGTACTGAACGAAGGGCTGGATCAGGTTGCCGGCCTCCGGTACCTCGCTCTTGGGCAGGCTGCTGGTGCCGGTGGTACCACTACCCACCTGGCGCCACATGGGCGCATTGTTGCCAGGCTGGACCTTGCTGCGCTCGCCATTGTTCTGCTTCGTGTAGTTGGGATCGGCGCTGGCCTCAGGCTGGACGTCCATGATGTTGGCGCTCTGCACCGCCCCCTGGGGCGCAGCAGCGGGCGCAGTCTCGGTCTGCGCGGCGGCCAGGCCGGTCCCTGCGCATACCAGCAGCAGCGATGTTAAAAGTGAGCGCAACATGGTGTGCCTCTCAGTTCATTCTGGAGTAGTCATTCTGACTATTCTGCTGGCGCGCCTTCAGGTGCTGCTCCCAGGCAGTCTTGTCGCCGGCTTTCCAGCCGGGAGCGACAAATGCGCTGCCCGTTCCGGCGTAAGCCTGAGCATCTGATTTGGGTAGACCCAGTGCCTGCGGCTTCTCGCCACACGCGGCAAGCATCACCATGGCAGCCAAGAGTATTGAAATGCGTTTCATGACTTGGTTCCTTCACGTGCACGCTCTTGATTCTGCTCCTGCTTGCGTTCCTTTTTGCCATAGGCGGTACCCCAGCCCCAGACCTCGGCGCCCTTGCCGCGCTGCACCACCCGGTTGCGCAGAATGTCGGCCACCACGTCGCCGTCACCGGCCAGCAGGGCCTTGGTCGAGCACATCTCGGCACAGGCCGGCAGCTTGCCTTCGGCCAGGCGGTTGCGTCCGTATTTCTCGAACTCGGCCTGGCTGCCGTTTTCTTCCGGTCCCCCCGCGCAAAAGGTGCATTTGTCCATTTTTCCGCGCACACCAAACGTGCCCTGCGACGGAAACTGTGGTGCGCCAAAGGGGCAGGCATAGGAGCAGTAGCCGCAGCCAATGCAGACGTCCTTGTCGTGCAGGACGACGCCTTCGTCGGTCTTGTAAAAACAGTTGACTGGACACACGGCCATGCAGGGTGCATCGCTGCAGTGCATGCAGGCCACCGAGATCGACTTTTCACCGGGCACGCCGTCGTTGAGCGTGACCACACGGCGGCGGTTCACGCCCCAGGGCACCTCGTGCTCGTTCTTGCACGCCGTCACGCAGCCGTTGCACTCAATGCAGCGCTCCGCATCGCAAATAAATTTCATGCGTGCCATGTTTATGCCCTCTCTACATTGCAGATCGTTGTCTTGGTCTCTTGCATCATCGTGACGCTGTCGTATCCATAGGTGGTGGCCGTATTGACCGCCTCACCACGCACCACCGGGTGCGCACCGGCGGGGTAGTAGGCCAGCATGTCGGCACCTTGCCAACGGCCCGAGAAATGGAACGGCATCCACACGGTATTGGTGCCGACACGCTCGGTCACCATGGCCTGCACGTTCAGCCGCGCACCGGTGGGTGAGGAAAGCCACACCCGCCCACCGTTCGTGATGCCACGTTCGGTTGCAGTCTGCGGATTGATCTCGACAAAAGCCTCCTGCTGCAACTCGGCCAGCCAGGGGTTGGAGCGGGTTTCCTCACCGCCACCTTCGTATTCGGTCAGACGACCCGACGTCAGGATGAGCGGGAATTTCTCGTGCACCTTGTCGGCAATGTTTTTTTGCTGCACGGTTTTGTACAGCGTGGGCAGACGCCAGAAGGCCTTCTTGTCGTCGTGCGTGGGGTACTTGGCCACCAGATCGGGGCGTATGCCATACAGCGGCTCGCGGTGCTGTGGAATCGGGTCTGGGAAGTTCCACACCACGGCGCGCGCCTTGGCGTTGCCGAAAGGATGGCAACCGTGCACCTTCAAGACCACGCGCTGGATGCCGCCCGACAAATCGGTCTTCCAGTTCTTGCCTTCGGCCGCAGCCTTCTCGGCCTCGGTCAAGTCGTCCCACCAGCCCAGCTTCTTCAACAGCACATGGTCAAACTCGGGGTAGCCGGTGGTGATGTCGGCACCTAGGGAGTGCGATCCGTCTTCGGACAGCAGACTCTTGCCCTCGCGCTCCACACCGAAATTGGCGCGGAAGTTGCCGCCACCGTCCATCACGTGTTTGGAGGTGTCATACAGGTTGGGTGAACCCGGGTGTTTGAGCTCCGCATTGCCATAGCAGGGCCAGGGCAGGCCGAAGTAGTCACCGGTCATGTCGTAACCGGTTTCCTTGTCCACCACCTTGCCCTTGCAGCGCAAGGTCTTGACGTCAAACGCATGCATGTTACGCATATGCGCCTTGAGCCGCTCCGGGGTCTGGCCGGTGTAGCCAATCGTCCAGCAGGAGCGGTTGATTTCGCGCAGGATGTCTTCGGGCACCGGCTCGTCCTGGTCCTTAACCTTCTGCATCTTGTAGTTCTTGGACAACTCCTTGCCAAAGCCCAGGCGGTCGGCAAACTGCTGCATGATCATGTGGTCGCTGCGGCTTTCCCACAACGGCTCAATCACTTTTTCACGCCACTGGATGGAGCGGTTGGATGCGGTCACCGAGCCGCTGGTCTCGAACTGCGTCGCGGCCGGCAGCAGGTAGACCGCGCGGTTGGGGTTCAGGTCTTCGGGCTTGCCGGGCATGGCGGCCATGGCTGCGGTGGCAGATGGATAGGGGTCCACCACGACCAGCAAATCGAGCTTGTCCATGGCGCGCTTCATCTCCAGACCGCGCGTTTGCGAGTTGGGCGCATGGCCCCAATAGAACACGCCGCGCAGGTTGGAATCCTGGTCGATCAGCTCGTTCTTTTCCAGTACGCCATCGATCCAGCGCGACACCGTGATGCCGGGCTTGCTCATCATGGCAGGCGACGAGAACTGTTTCTTGATCCACTCAAAGTCCACCCCCCAGACCTTGGCGAAGTGCTTCCACGAGCCTTCCACAATGCCGTAGTAGCCGGGCAGTGAATCGGGGTTGGGGCCGACATCGGTGGCGCCCTGCACGTTGTCGTGGCCACGGAAGATGTTGGTGCCGCCACCGGACTTGCCCACATTGCCCAGTGCCAGCTGCAGAATGCACGAGGCGCGCACCATGGCGTTGCCAATGGTGTGCTGGGTCTGGCCCATGCACCAGACCAGCGTGCTGGGGCGGTTGTCGCTCATCATCTTGGCGACCTTGAAGACCTGCTCTTCCTTGACGCCGCAGGCTTCTTCGACCTTATCGGGCGTCCACTTGGCCATCACGTCTTCCTTGACCTTGTCCATGCCAAAAACACGGTCGTTGATGTACTGCTTGTCTTCCCAGCCATTCTTGAACACGTGGTACAGCACGCCAAACAGGAAAGGAATATCAGAGCCGGAGCGGATGCGCACAAACTCATCCGCCTTGGCCGCCGTGCGGGTGAAGCGCGGGTCCACCACAATCATCTTGGTGCCGGTTTCCTTGGCGTGCAGCATGTGCA
>ERZ724517.1152-NODE-1152-length-14938-cov-7.151918_pt1 | contig 14938 bp, 15 predicted proteins | sample MGYA00376050_ERZ724517 | MGnify/ENA primary metagenome ERZ724517 (study PRJEB28724, sample SAMN07190886) | activated sludge metagenome | isolation source: activated sludge of sewage treatment plant in Hong Hong | place: USA: Christiansburg, Virginia | collected... | reverse complement strand
ATGCTCAAAGGATTCTTTCACGTACCCAAAGCAGTTAACGAACCTGTAAAATCGTACGCACCCAATTCGCCAGAAAAAGCCACAGTTCTAGCCGCCTACAAAAAAATGTGGAACGAAAAAATCGATGTGCCGCTTTACATCGGTAGCGAAGAAATCAGAACCGGAAACACACGCAACATGACCGCGCCTCACGACCACCAACACGTTGTGGGTTCTTATCATTTGGCAGAGAAAAAACACGTCGAGCAAGCCATTGCCAACGCATTAGCATCAAAAGCGAAATGGGCTAACCTTGCTTGGGAACAACGGGCTGCGATTTTCTTAAAAGCTGCTGAACTTATCGCTGGTCCGTACCGCGCTAGAATCAATGCAGCAACCATGATTGCCCAATCTAAAAATATATTTCAAGCCGAAATCGACGCTTCTTGTGAGTTCATCGACTTCTTGCGCTACAACGTCGAGTTTATGACACAAATCTACAACGACCAACCCAAATCAGACTCTTCGGTTTGGAACCGTTTAGAATATCGTCCGTTAGAAGGTTTTATCTACGCAATTACGCCGTTCAACTTTACTGCGATTGCGGCAAACCTTCCAGCAAGTGCTGCCATGATGGGCAATGTTGTGGTTTGGAAACCTAGCGACAGCCAAGTGTTTTCTGCAAAAATCATTATCGATATTTTCAAAGAAGCCGGATTGCCAGATGGCGTAATCAATGTGGTTTTTGGTGATGCACAAATGATTAGCGAAACCATTTTTGCCAGTCGTGATTTTGCTGGCGTGCATTTTACAGGATCAACCCATGTGTTCAAAGACATCTGGAAAACCATCGGAACCAACATCCATCATTATAAAACATACCCAAGAATCGTAGGTGAAACGGGCGGAAAAGATTTCGTTTTGGCGCATCCAAGTGCCAATGTGAAACAAGTAGTAACTGGAATCGTTCGTGGTGCTTTCGAATTTCAAGGACAAAAATGTTCTGCTGCTTCAAGAGCTTACATTCCGAAAAGTTTATGGGCAGCTGTGAAAGCACAATTGATTGCCGATGTAAAATCGATGAAAATGGGTTCGCCAGAAGATTTTGGAAATTTCATTACAGCTGTAATCCATGAAGGTTCTTTTGACAAACTCGCGAGCTATATCGACCAAGCTAAAAAAGATGCCGATGCAGAAATTATTGTAGGTGGAAACTACGACAAATCGAAAGGGTATTTTATTGAGCCAACGGTTATCGTAACTACCAATCCAAAATACACCACCATGGAAACCGAGTTGTTCGGACCAATAATTACCATCTATGTTTACGAAGATTCAAAATGGAGCGAAACTTTGAAACTGGTTGACGAAACTTCTGAGTACGCTTTAACTGGAGCTATTTTCAGTCAAGACCGCTACGCTATTGAAGAAGCCACGATTGCACTTCAAAATGCTGCTGGTAATTTCTATGTCAATGACAAACCAACCGGTGCTGTTGTCGGCATGCAACCTTTTGGTGGCGCTAGAGCTTCTGGAACCAATGACAAAGCAGGATCAGCCTTGAACTTACTGCGTTGGGCTTCCCCAAGAACCATCAAAGAAACGTTTGTGACTCCAGAAGATTATCGTTATCCATTTTTGGGAGAATAAACCAATTCTATTTTTATACAAAAGCCTGATGTTTTACATTAGGCTTTTTTTATTGTGTTGATTTTCAGAAATATTTAGTACATTCGAGGCGCATTTTAAACTCTTTTTTATGAAAACAAAACTACTTTTTATAGTATCATTGATTACTGTATTGACTTATGCGCAATCGCCAATTAATACTTTCTACGTCAATGATGCTGCTACTTTTTCTGTTGTAACTTCAAACACACCTATTGACCAGAGCGCTTCTGGTGCGAATCAAATTTGGAATTTTGATCAGTTGGTTGGCGTAGGCATATCGACTTATGCTAAAACAAATCCTACAGCATCACAGTTAACAACGTTTCCAAATACCAATAGTGTTGTGGTATCAAGCGTAGATGCTATTCAATCTTCAGAAATGTTTATAAAAGATGTAGCCAATGTAATTTCAATCACAGGATTGCGCGCTGCTGGTTTAGAATTAAATTTCGTCACCAACAACGCAACCTTAGGTGCTTTTCCTATGACTTATGGTTTTAACAATACCGATACTGTTGCGGGAACTTATGTTTACACGACTTATTCGGGAACATTTACTGGAAACATCGTTACTAGTGTAGATGCTTATGGAACGCTTTACAGAAACGTTGGCGGTGTTGCCAATAGCAATGCAACCCGATTAAAAACTGTAATTACCATTAATTTGAATTATGGCTTCTTAACCAATGTTGGAACCATAACACAAACCACATACAGCTATTATCAAGACCCTTCTGTATCTGCGGACGGACTACTTTTTAGAACCTCAACAACAAAAGCTTTAGTGCCTTTGGCTTCGATAGATCAAACCGACACCGTAATGGAAAGTTATATAGCTACAGCTTTAAGCACCGAAACATTCTTGGCTAGTCAATTGGCCATCACTCAAAATCCGGTACAAAACCAACTACAATTAGAAGTTGCTGATGCCATAACAATTCAGGCAATTAATATTCTTGATACCAATGGAAGAATTGTGATTTCAAAAGCATCAGATGAAAAATCGATGGATTTGAGTCGATTGCAAAAAGGAATTTACTTCGCTAAAGTAGAAACGGACAAAGGCACGGTCACTAAAAAGATCATTAAAGAATAATAAAAAAAGTCCCAATAAACTGGGACTTTTTTTATGCTTTAAACTTCAAAGGCAAGTGTACTACTTTTTTAGTTTCGAAAAATTCATCATCAAAAAAGTCGGCAATATCATATTGCGTTGCTTTTGGGAATGGAGCCAATTCTTCGGTGAGATCGCCACCTTTTAAATACAGAATACCATTTTTCAATTCGTGTTTGTTTTGCTTTTTGATTTTATCCTTAATCCAAGAAACAAAATCGGGCATATTGGTGACGGCTCGGCTTACGATAAAGTCATAATCGCCTTTAACATTTTCGGCACGCATTTGTTCTGCTTTGACATTTTTTAGTCCAATTGCTTCGGCTATTGCTTTGACTACATTGATCTTTTTCAAAATCACATCGATCAAATAAAAACGGGTTTCTGGAAATAAGATGGCCAACGGAATTCCAGGAAAACCACCACCAGTTCCAACATCTAAAACATAAGTTCCGGGTGCAAACTTCTGAATCTTTGCAATCGCCAAGGAATGCAAAACATGCTTGATATATAACGCTTCAATATCTTTTCTCGAAATCACATTGATCTTGGCATTCCAATCTTGGTATAACGCTTCTAACATTTCAAACTGTTTGATTTGCGTTTCAGTAAGGTTTGGAAAATGCTTTAGAATTTCTTCCATTCTTTATTTTTCAACAAAAGTAATACTTTAGTGTTGAAATATTTATAAGAACTTTGGCTAAGTAAAAATTAATAATAAGTACATTTGCGCATTATACAAAACCACATGAATACAACAGCTCCAACTTTTTCAAATCAAGACAATCTTAAGTTTTTCCGAACTTTAAATTCTAGAGTTAACAATTATTTCAAAGAAAACAACATCCCAAAAACGGGCAACTGGAAAATTCATTTGAAAACCATTATTCTTTTTACCATTTTCCTAACGCCTTACTTTTTAATCCTTACCCTTGAAATGTCAATTTGGCTTCAATTGCTATTGAATATTTTAATGGGTATTGGCATGGCAGGAATCGGGATGAATGTGATGCACGATGGAAATCATGGCGCCTATTCATCAAAGTCTTGGATTAATAAATTTATGGGTGGAAGCATTTATATTTTGGCTGGAAATGTCTACAATTGGCAAGTACAACACAATGTTTTGCATCACACTTACACCAATATTTTAGGGCACGACGAAGACTTAGACGCAGGAAGAATCATTCGTTTTACGCAAAATGCGGAATGGCGTAAGTTTCATAAATTTCAACATTATTATTCTTTCTTCTTATACGGATTGTTGACATTCAACTGGTCATTGACCACCGATTTCAAACAAATGCGTGCTTACTTAAAAAGAAAATTATCTTACGGAACACCGCAAAGTCCAACGCGATTATGGACTGTTTTGGTCATTACAAAAATCATTTATGCTTTAATTTGGGTAGTCTTGCCTATTGCCTTCGGCGTTATTTGGTGGAAAGTTTTACTAGGATTTTTCGTCATGCATTATGCAGCAGGTTTGATTTTAAGTATCGTGTTCCAATTGGCGCACGTAGTTGAAGAAACCGACAACCCTGTTCCAAATGATAATGGTGAAATGGAAAACACTTGGGCCATTCATCAATTGTATACGACCGCGAATTTTGCTCCTAAAAATAAAATTGTCAATTGGTTTACAGGCGGATTGAACCACCAAATTGAACACCATTTGTATCCGCACATCAGCCATGTTCATTACGGAAAAATAGCAGAGTTTGTCAAGCAAACCGCACATGAGTGTAACTTGCCTTACCACGAATTTAAAACGATGCGAAGTGCCGTGGTTGCCCATTACAAACATTTAAAAGATCTAGGGCAAAACCCACAAATAGCATAAACCATATAGACGCCATCACAAGCGTCTTTTCCTTTTTATAACCATACCATCCTTAAAATCATATTTCATGAACCATTTTCTTTCGGATAGAATCAATCAATTATCGACATCGCAAACCTTAGCCATGGCCGCTTTAGCCAGAGAATTAAAATTGCAAGGCAAAGACATCATCAGTTTAAGTTTGGGTGAACCCGATTTTAACACCCCCGATTTTGTAAAAGAAGCGGCAAAAAAAGCCATCGATGAAAATTACAGCACCTACACGCCGGTTGATGGTTACGCCGAATTAAAAGAAGCAATTTGTAGAAAATTCAAAAGAGACAATAATTTAGAATACAAACCTGCCAACATTGTGGTGTCGACAGGTGCCAAACAATCCTTATACAATATCGCGCAGGTGATGCTCAATGATGGCGATGAAGTCATTCTGCCAGCTCCGTACTGGGTTAGTTATTATGAAATCATCAAGATGTCGGGTGGTATTCCAGTAGAAGTTCCAACTTCCGTGGAAAGCGATTTTAAAATCACACCCGAACAACTAGAAAAAGCCATTACACCTAAAACCAAAATGATTTGGTATAGTTCGCCTTGCAATCCGAGTGGTTCGGTTTACAATCGCGAAGAAATGACCGCTTTAGCAAAAGTGTTGGAGAAACATCCAAATATTTTTATTGTAGCGGACGAAATCTACGAACACATCAATTTCTCTGGAACTTTTTGCAGCATTGCTTCGATTCCAGGCATGTTCGACAGAACGATTACCGTTAATGGTGTCGCCAAAGCATTTGCGATGACCGGTTGGAGAATTGGTTACATCGGCGCTCCAGAATTTATAGCAAAAGCCTGTACCAAAATGCAAGGTCAAGTTACCAGTGGCGCGAACAGTATCGCACAACGTGCAACGATTGCTGCCGTAGATGCCGATCCGTCTGTTTTAAAATTTATGGTCGATGCATTTCACCGTCGCAGGGATTTGGTCGTTGGTTTGGTGAAAGACATTCCTGGTTTTAAACTCAATGTTCCTGAAGGTGCCTTTTATGTTTTTCCAGATGTTTCATCGTATTTTGGAAAAACATTGCGCGGTACCAAAATTAATGACGCCGATGATTTTTCGATGTATTTATTATCAGAAGCTAATGTTGCAACAGTAACTGGCGGTGCTTTCGGAAATCCAAACTGTATTCGTTTTTCTTACGCAACAAGCGAAGCATTATTAACCGAAGCCATGAAAAGAATTAAAGAAGCCATATCCTAATGAAAAAACTAACTGCGTTATTATTCATATTCTTTTGTTTGACAATAAATGCACAAACGAAAGCAAAAACCCAAATCATTGATGTGTCTTGCGGGCAATGCCAATTCGGAATGAAAGACAAAGCTGGCTGTGATTTGGCAGCGCGTATCGATGATAAAACATACTTTATTGACGGCACCAAAATCGACAAACATGGTGATGCTCATGCCAAAGACGGCTTTTGTTCTGCGATTAGGCAAGCAGAAGTTATTGGCGAAGTGAAAGACAATCGTTTTGTGGTACGTTATTTCAAATTGCTTCCGTTAAAAGAATAATATTGAATCCGATTCTCGACAATATATCAAAAATTGTAATCCTGACTCCAGAAGAACAGCAATTGTTTTTGTCGAAAATCGAAACCAAACACTATAAATCCAAGACCATTATTTTGAATGCAGGTGAAATTTGCAAAAATTCTTATTTTGTGAATTCTGGTTTACTTCGAAGTTTCAACATCAATGATCATATCGTTGAGCATGTCTTGGGATTTGCTTGTGAAGGCTGGTGGATTGGCGATATGTATAGTTTGCTTTCCCAAAAACCAGGAAACCTTTTCATCGAAGTTTTAGAAGATGCTGAAGTCGTTTTGCTTTCGAAAGAAAATCAAGAAAATTTATATCGGGAAATCCCAAAACTGGAACGTTTTTTCAGAATCTTAACCGAGAATTCTTTAGTTGCCATTCAAGAACGGTTGATGGATAATTTAAGCTTAACCGCAGAAGAACGTTTTGAAAAATTCTGCAACAAATACCCAACATTAATTCAGCGTGTTCCCCAAAAACAAATCGCTTCCTACATTGGTGTGACACCAGAATTTTTTAGTAAGATGAAAGCGCGCTTGTTGCGGAAATAGTCGTCGGTTCTCCGTTGTCTGTTGACAGTATTTCAAGCGACAACAACTTTCTTAATCTAGGTTAAGTGCTTCACGTCTATCATGAATGTAAATTTGTATCATAATAATGACTAAATTTATACATCATGAAAAATACAGTTTTACACAAAGCAAATACACGCGGTCACGCAGACCACGGATGGCTTAATGCACACCACACTTTTAGTTTTGCTAGTTATTACGATCCAAATCGTTTGCAATTTGGCGTATTGCGTGTTTTAAACGACGATATCGTGGCGCCAGGCATGGGCTTCGGTACCCATCCGCACGATAATATGGAAATCATTACGATTCCGCTTGAAGGCGATTTGGCACACAAAGACAGCATGGGCAATACCGAAATCATCAAATTTGGCGACGTTCAGGTAATGAGTGCGGGAACCGGAATTCAACATTCTGAGTTCAATCCGAACCCTGATAAAAGAACTAATTTGCTTCAGATATGGGTGTTTCCAAAAACAAGAAATGTAGAGCCGCGTTACCAACAAATTTCTTTGGATGTAACCGACAGACACAACAAATTGCAACAGGTTTTATCTCCAAATGCAGATGATGCAGGCGTATGGATTCATCAAGATGCTTGGTTTCACATGGGAAATTTCGATCAAGGAGCAACTTTCGAATACAATCGCAAAAAAGCAGACAATGGTTTGTATGTTTTTGTAATTAAAGGAAATGTGACCGTCGACGGACAAGCACTCGAACAACGTGACGGATTAGCAATAACCGATTTTGAAAAAGTGAATTTTGAAGCAACATCAGATACCGAAATCTTATTGATGGAAGTACCGATGCAACAATAACTATTAGAAATTATGAGCGAAGTACAATTAAACACCAACGATAAAAACGGCTTTTTTTACATTGAGGTCGATGGAAAACAAGAAGCTAAAATGACGTTTGTTTTTGCTGGCGATGACAAAATAATCATCGACCATACGGAAGTCAATCCCGGTAATGAAGGCAAAGGTTTTGGTAAAAAAATGGTTGCTAAAGCGGTTGAATATGCCCGTAAAAATGGCATTAAGATTATTCCGTTATGCCCATTTGCAAAAAATGTATTTGATAAAGTTCCGGAATTTAGAGACGTTTTATAATCATGGCAAATCTTTTAGAGAATAATGTAGAAGGAAAAATTGGTACACAAAAATACTTGTGTGCCATTTCTTGGCAACATGGCGAATTGCTGATGGATGAACCCGAAAGTGTTGGCGGTAAAAGTCTTGGTCCCGATCCGTTTTCTACTTTTTTAGCATCGCTCGCCGGTTGCACGCTATCAACATTGCGTATGTATATTGACCGAAAAGGTTGGGATATTCCTGAAATTAATATTTCTTTAAATTTAGCTCAGGAAATGAATGACACATTAGAAACTACCATTTCTAGAACCATCACTTTTTCAACCGATATTAGCGAGGAACAAAAAGAACGGCTGCTTCTTATTGCTGAAAAATGCCCGGTTTCGAAGATTTTAAAAAATAAAATAACCATCAACACAACACTTTAATTATGGATCCGAATGACTTAAAAAAAGAATACAGCAATGGCGAAGTGACCATTGTGTGGCAATCTGGAAAATGCATTCATTCTGCGAATTGCGTCAAAAACAATCCTGATGTTTTCAAACCAAAAGAAAAACCTTGGATTAGACCAGAAAGTTCAACTACGGAGAAAATTATAGAAACTGTCAATAAATGTCCATCGGGCGCTTTAACCTATTACTTAAATCAATAATGAAAAAAATCATTGCTTTCGCTGGCTCCTCGAGTAAAAATTCTATCAACAAACAACTGGCAACTTATGCCGCAAATTTATTCTCGAATGTTGATATTGAAATATTGGATTTAAACGATTATGAAATGCCTGTTTTTTCAGTTGATAAAGAAAAGGAAAATGGCATTCACAATCTGGCGCATGATTTTTATGCTAAAATCGGAACCGCTGATTTGATTGTGATTTCACTAGCCGAACACAATGGCGCTTATGCAACAGCCTTTAAAAATATTCTAGATTGGGCTTCAAGAATCGACAATAAAACCTTCCGTCAAAAACCGATGTTATTGCTAGCAACTTCACCCGGAGCAAGAGGCGGCGGTACTGTTTTGGAAATTGCCAGCAAACGATTTCCGTTTCAAGGTGGCGATGTAAAAGGAAGTTTTTCGCTTCCAACATTCTACGAAAATTTTGATGCCGTGAATGGCATTATCAATCTCGAATTAAAAAATCAATTACTCGAAATCGTTCATTCGATTGAAATATAATTTATTTTTGCCTTTCAAAACTATAAATCTAACACATGAAAGCATACGTTTTTCCCGGACAAGGAGCACAATTTACAGGAATGGGTAAAGAATTATACGAGACTTCAGCTTTAGCCAAAGAACTATTCGAAAAAGCCAATGAAATATTAGGGTTCCGCATTACCGACATTATGTTTGAAGGTACCGCCGAGCAACTGAAAGAAACCAAAGTGACACAACCGGCAGTGTTTTTACATTCGGTAATTCTTGCCAAAACTTTAGATAATTTTAAGCCTGAAATGGTCGCCGGGCATTCGCTTGGTGAATTTTCCGCATTGGTTGCGAATGGCACTTTATCATTTGAAGACGCTTTACAACTCGTTTCTAAAAGAGCTATGGCCATGCAGAAAGCTTGTGAAATTAAGCCTTCAACAATGGCAGCTGTTTTAGGATTAGAAGATAAAATTGTGGAAGATGTTTGTGCAGCAATTGATGGCGTTGTCGTAGCGGCAAATTATAATTGTCCCGGACAGCTAGTAATATCAGGTGAGTTTTCTGCTGTTGAAAGAGCCTGTGAAGCCATGAAAGAAGCTGGAGCCAAACGCGCTTTATTGTTGCCTGTTGGCGGTGCTTTTCATTCGCCCATGATGGAACCAGCTCGTGAAGAATTAGCTGCCGCAATTGAAGCTACTGAATTCAAAACTCCAAGTTGCCCTGTGTATCAAAACGTAACGGCTAGCGCTGTTTCGGATGCCCATGAAATCAAGAAAAACCTCATCATACAATTGACAGCTCCCGTAAAATGGACGCAATCGGTACAACAAATGATTGCTGATGGTGCGACTTCATTCACAGAAGTTGGCCCTGGCAAAGTGTTGGTCGGATTGGTGAATAAAATTGACCGAGAAGTTGAAACGATATCTGCGTAAAATGAATTATTAGATTTTTCGATTATAAGATAAGAAAATCCCGGATATCATGTTCGGGGTTTTTTATTTACATTTGATTGACATTTAAATACATAGAATATGAAAAACGCTTATTCAACCTTCAAAATTTTAGCCTTTATTTACTTCTATTCATTTACAATGAATGCGCAAATTGGTATTGATGACATGCAAAACAATCCAAATCATTTTGTTGAAAACGATGCACAACATCCGTGTATTTCTCCTCAAGAATATGCTGTTTTAAACCAACAAGTAAATTTTAATTTGAGAAAATTTGGGCTGGATAAAAACGTTAATCGGAATTCGCTTACGACTTCTTTAATTTGGCCTTTGAAATTGGCGGTAGGTTTTTTGCAGTGTGAATATCATTTTATAGGTGCTTATGTTGATCAAAATACCGCAACTACTGCCATTCAAGATTACGAATGCGGCACCAATACTTATGACGGACATCACGGAACTGATATTGCGATTTGGCCCTACAGTTTTTATAAGATGGATAACAATCAAGTGGAAGTTATTGCTGCTGCTGCCGGAACCATTATTCAAAAAAACGATGGTAATTTCGATCGCAATTGTGGCTCCAATACGCTGACAGCAAATTCGATTATTATTCAACATGCCGATGGAACTTATGCTTTATATTGGCACATGAAAAAAAATTCGTTGACCACTAAAACCGTTGGAGAAACCGTTAGCGCAGGAGAATATCTTGGCGTCGTAGGAAGTTCAGGAAGTTCGTCTGGTCCGCACATGCATTTTGAAATATGGACAGGAACTACAGCCGCAACCTATAAAGATCCTTTTTCAGGCGCTTGTAATCTGTTGAATGCCAATTCTTGGTGGGCTAATCAAAGACCACATACGGAGCCTGCGATTATGAAAACTTCCGTACATCCTACCGATATTGCATTAGCCACTTGTCCGAATAGTGATGTTCCGAATGAAAGCGATAGCTTTTTAGTTCCTTTTCAAGGTTTAGGATTGTCTCCAGGATATGCAAAATTTTATTTTTTTTGGAGAGAAATTCCAATAAACGCTACAATAGCATTAAGAATATTGAATCCGAATGGTTCTGTTTTTAATAACTGGAATTATACCGTGCCGACGAATAATAAAGTAAGTTATTATGGTGCTTCTAAACTATTGCCAACCATTGATGGCATCTACACTTTTGAAGCAAGTTATAATGGTGTTGCTTGTTCAAAAACATTTGCGATTACACATTCGCTTGGAATTACATCTTTGACTAACAACAATTTTAAAGTATACCCCAATCCAACGAGCAACACTATTGTCATTTCTGCAGATGCGATTCAGAATGGTGATTATTCTTTGACCTTAATCAACAGCATTGGGCAAATCATCAAATCTGAAAAAATCGGTATTGAAAACAACAAATTAGACAAGACCATTTCAGTAGACAACATTTCAGAAGGTGTTTACTTTTTAGCATTAGAGAATACGGAAAGCAGCATCATAAAAAAAATTATCAAACAAAAATAATGACGTTGGATTATTAGATAAAAAAATCCCGAGTGCAACAAACATTCGGGATTTTTCATTATCAATTGTTAATTATTATTTAACTTCTAATTTTCTGTTCCCATTTCCAAGCATAAGACAACGCTTCCTCTAAAGTAGATTGTGCTTTCCAACCTAATACTTTATTGGCTTTATCGGTGTTGGCATACGCTGAAATGATATCGCCTTCTCTTCTGCCTACGATTTTGTAGGGCAATTTTTTGCCACTGACTTTTTCGAAAGTGTTGATGACTTCAAGCACGGAGCTTCCGGTTCCTGTACCAAGGTTGAAAACTTCGACTTTCTCTAGATTTTTTTTGTTGAGTAAACGCTGGAGCGCAACCACGTGTGCTTTTGCTAAATCAACCACGTGAATATAATCACGGATGCAAGTGCCGTCTGGGGTTGGATAATCATCTCCGTAAACAGACAATTCTGCACGCATTCCGATTCCTGTTTGTGTGATGAATGGAATTAGGTTTTGTGGAATTCCTAAAGGCAATTCGCCAATTTCTGCCGTTGGATGTGCGCCCATTGGATTGAAATAACGCAACAAGATCGAATTGATGTTGCTTACTTTACAAACTTCGTTGATGATTTCTTCACCAATTTGTTTCGTGTTCCCGTATGGAGAAATGGCTGGTTTTACAGAAGCATCTTCGGTAATTGGCATTTTATCTGCTTCACCATAAACGGTGCAAGAAGAACTGAAAATAAAATTAGCCTCTGGTTTTTTCTCCAATTCTTGTAAGATGTAAACCAACGTACTGATGTTGTTTTCGTAGTATAACAATGGATTTTCAACACTTTCCCCAACTGCTTTTGAGGCTGCAAAGTGAATGACACCTGCAACATCGTGGTGTTTTTTAAAGAAATTCTGAACTGCTGGCTTTTCGCGCAAATCCATTTTTTCGAAGATTGGGGTTTTCCCTGTAATGGCAACGATGCCTTTTAAAACGTCTTCTGATGAGTTCGAAAGATTGTCGATAATGACTACTTCGAAACCTTCGTTTTGTAATTCTACTACGGTATGAGATCCGATAAAACCTAAACCTCCTGTTACTAATACTTTCATTTTTTAATTGTCGTTGTTGGTTGGTATAAAGCCCTAGCCCTGATAGTAGTGGAAATCCTTTTGCGGCGGTGTTCGCCGTGAAAGATTGCAACGGATAGCAGGTTCCCGGCTCCTGAAATTATTTAAAAAATCCTAAAACGGTATTGGTGATGTATGCTATTTGCTCGTCATCGAGTTCGGTGTGCATCGGAAGCGAAATAACTTCTTTGACCAATTGGTTCGTGACTGGGAAATCTTCTTCTTTGTAACGTGCGTCTTGATAAGCTTTTTGACTGTGCAACGGAATCGGGTAATAAATCGCGCACGGAATGTCGTTGTCTAGCAAATGTTGCATCAGCGCATCGCGGTCGGCATCGATAATTCTGAGTGTATATTGGTGAAAAACGTGACAATCGCAAATATCACAAATGGTTGGTGCTACGATATTTTTGTGACCTTCAAAAGCTTTGGAATATTTTCTAGCGGCATTTTGACGTGCTGTTCCGTACTCATCTAGCAAAGGTAATTTGGCATTTAAAACTGCGGCTTGAATACTGTCTAATCTTGAGTTCACTCCAACAACATCGTGATGATAACGCACATACATACCGTGATTGACAATCCCTCTGAGCGTGTGTGCGAGTACGTCGTCGTTGGTAAAAATGGCGCCACCATCGCCGTAGCAACCTAGATTTTTAGAAGGAAAAAATGATGTTGACGCTACATGACCTATTGTTCCAGCTTTCTTTTTAGTTCCGTCAGAGAATTTGCAGTTGGCACCAATCGCTTGGGCGTTGTCTTCGATGACGTATAGATTGTGTTCGTTGGCTATTCTCATGATCGCTTCCATATTGGCGGCGCGTCCGAACAAATGCACGGGAACAATGGCTTTGGTTTTGGGTGTAATGGCTTTTTTAATGGCTTCGATGGAAATGTTCATGTTGACCAAATCGACATCAACTAAAACAGGCGTGAGTTGCAATAAAGCAATTACTTCGACTGTGGCTGCGAAAGTGAAATCGGCCGTGATGACTTCATCTCCGGGTTTTAAACCCAAGCCCATCATGGCGATTTGCAAAGCGTCGGTACCGTTGGCACAAGGAATGACGTGTTTTACATCTAGATAAGCTTCAAGATTTTTTTGAAAAGCGTGTACTTGAGGTCCGTTGATGTAGGTGTTGGTATCTAAAACTTCTTGAATCGAGGCATTTACAGTAGTGGCAATTTTATCGTATTGACTTTTGAGGTCAACCATTTGGATTTTTTTCATCGAAGTATAAAATTTAATTACGCACAAAATTAGTAATTTAATGGCGCAAACCATAAAAATTCTACAAAGTGGTGTATTTTAGCGACACAATTCCATCTCTATGTTTTTTTTGTATAATCTTATTGTAGTTTTTGCTGATTTTGTGGTGAAACTGTTGGCGGTTTTCAGTCAGAAGTTGAAGCTTTTTGTGGATGGAAGGAAGTCTGTTTTTGACACACTTGCTACCAAAATAAAGCCTAACGACAAAACAATTTGGTTTCACGCGGCTTCTTTAGGCGAGTACGAACAAGGTTTGCCAGTGATGGAACAAATGAAACTGCAATTCCCGAATCACAAAATCATTTTGACTTTCTTTTCACCTTCTGGTTTTGAAGTTCGAAAAAACAATACTGTTGCCGATGTCACGGTTTATTTGCCTTTGGATACAGCAAGCAATGCTAAAAAGTTTATCGAATTGGTGCATCCTGATATGGTGTTTTTTATCAAGTATGAATATTGGCCAAACTATTTGAGTGTTTTAAAAATACAAGCCATTCCGACCTTTTTGATTTCTGGCATTTTCAGAGAAAAACAATTGTTCTTTAAATGGTACGGTGGTTTCTACAGAAAAGCGTTGGATACTTTCGAGCATTTTTTTGTGCAGAATTCACATTCAAAAGAATTGCTATTACAATTGGGAAAATCGAATGTGACGGTTTCGGGCGATACGCGTTTTGATCGTGTGGCGACGATTTTGGAGAAAGATAATAAGCTAGATTTTATTACGGAGTTCAAGAACAACAAGTTGACTATTGTTGTCGGAAGTTGTTGGCCGAAGGATGAAAGTCTTTTGGTGGCCTTTATCAATGTAACTTCGCTTCCAGTGAAATTCATTCTGGCACCACACAATATTAAAGAAGAACAGATTCAGGAATTAAAGCAATCGATTTCCAAAAAAACCGTTTTGTATTCTGAAAAAGAAGGTAAGCATTTAGCGGACTTTGATGTTTTTATTATTGACACGATTGGTATTTTGACGAAGATTTACAGCGAAGCCGATATAGCTTATGTGGGTGGCGGTTTCGGAAATCCAGGCGTTCATAATATTTTGGAGCCAGCTACTTTCGG
>ERZ724517.1150-NODE-1150-length-14943-cov-3.536875_pt1 | contig 14943 bp, 15 predicted proteins | sample MGYA00376050_ERZ724517 | MGnify/ENA primary metagenome ERZ724517 (study PRJEB28724, sample SAMN07190886) | activated sludge metagenome | isolation source: activated sludge of sewage treatment plant in Hong Hong | place: USA: Christiansburg, Virginia | collected... | reverse complement strand
CGTCTAACCTTCCGCTTTCAAAATGACGCGGGTGGCTGCCGCAGCAGCGGAGGCCCGGTTCTCCACTCCCATTTTGATGAATATCTGCTCCAGATGTTTGTTTACCGTCCGGGCGCTGATATTGAGAATCTCACTCATGTCCTTGTTTGACTTGCCACGAGCGGTCCAGAGCAGCACATCCGCCTCACGCGGCGTAAGAGAGAAGACCTGTTGCAGGGCGGCGGCTTCCAACCCTTCAGCTCTGCGCGACAAACGAAACAGATGTTCGGCAGGAGAACCCAGTCCCAAATAGGTGATCGCGACCGACAATGGCCCGAATTCAAAAACTGCTTCGCCAATCATCTGTGTACCTCGTGCAATCATGCCCGTCAGAACCGCCTGGAGATCAACCTGCCCGTATGCATTGATATGATTGATCAGATCCTGAGTCTCGGCCGTGGCCCAGAGCGTATTCCCGCTCTCATTCGTGGCCATAAGCTTGCCTGCCGCTGTATTAAGGGCGCCCAGTGCACTGCGGGTCGCGCGTGCATTGCCAATGTGGACACCGATTCGCGCGACCAATTCTTCGATCGCCAACGGCTTCGTCACATAATCGACGCCACCCGCCGCCAGACCGCGCACGACATGCTGTGTTTCGGTCAATCCGGTCATGAAAACTACCGGCACATGCGCAACATGTGACAGGGTCTTGATCCGACGACAGGTTTCAAACCCATCCATCCCCGGCATAACGGCGTCCATCAATATGAGGTCGGGGACCATGTCGGCAAGCATCGCGATGGCAGCAGCACCGTCGCCGGCCAAGATGGGCGTAAAGCCTTCACCCGCGACCACTGCCTCAAGCAGCATGCGGGCGTCATGATCGTCGTCGACTATCAGGATATGCGTACTCATGACATTTCGTCCCCGACCGGGTTCCATGTCAGCGACAACAACAGCTCTATTTGTTCCAGCAATCGTTCGATCTCGTAGGGTTTGACGACAAAGTCATCATGTGGATCATCCGGCCTGCGGATGCGTTGGAAATCATGGACGTTGGCCGACGCCATCAGAATCGGTATCGTGTCGCCATGTTCAGCGCGGATGGCGCGGGCAGCTTGCCATCCGTCCATTCCGGGCATGGCAACGTCTAACATCAACAGATCCGGCGGATTTTGGCGGAAGGCCTGAATACACGCATTTCCATCATTGGCGAAACTGAGATCGAAACCCATGGGCGTCAATATGTCCCGCACGAGATCGAGATGGGACGAATCATCATCTACCACTAATATCCGGCGCCGAGGCCCGGCATATTGGCGCTGGAACGAGCGCGGTCCCGCATGTTCGACTGGAGCGTTGGCTTCGGAGAAAAACATCTTAACGCAGAAACGGCTTCCGACATTCTCCTTACTTTCGACGGTGATCTGTCCCCCCATGATATCCACGAGCAACCGCGTGATGGAGAGGCCCAGACCGACACCCGGCGCACCGCGCACTGTATCGATCCGCTCAAACGGCTCGAAAATGCGTCCGATGTCTTCCGGCGCAATACCGACACCTGTGTCTGCCACTTCAAATTCGACCAGCGGATTGCGCCACCGTATATTGAGTGCGGCTGAGCCGGAGGGCGTATATTTGATGGCATTGGAAATGAGATTTATAAGGATTTGCCGCAGTCTTTTTTCGTCGGTCCACACATGGGTGGGCAGATGCGCCGGTCGGCTATGATCGAATGATATGCCTCGCGCGTGCGCCTGAAGACGGAACATATCGACGATATGATCAAGCAACTCAATCAGGTTCACGCGTGTGCGCGACAACCGGACCGACCCGTTTTCAATGCGCGAAACATCGACAAGACCATCCACCAGATCGGACAAATGCGTGGCGCTGCGACGAATGACGCGCACCGCATCGGCAGTATGCTTGCCGGGATCGCGTTCCATAAGCTGGGCATAGCCTGATATGGTATTGAGCGGGCTGCGAATCTCATGACTGACACCGATGATATAGCGGCTTTTGGCGAGATTGGCCGCTTCTGCGGCGTCCTTGGCGCGTTGCAACTCGGCATCGGTGCGCGCATGCGCCTCAATCTCTTCGATCAGCATAATTGTCTGCCGCTCGGATTCCTCTTCTGCGGCCTGCTGGCTTTCGCGGGCGAGAACGAAATACCAAACGGCAAAGGCTGCGGCGGCGAACAACCCAATGCCGGCCGATCTCAAAATACTTGCCAGACTTTCCGGGTCAGCACCCTGTCCGACCCGTTGATAATAGACCAGTAGCAACAGCATGCAAATAATGGCCACGGCGACCATATAGGCCAGGAAGAAACGCAGCAGCCGGGAATAGACCGCGGCGGCGAACGGCGTCGGAAACAGACCCTCCACGCGCTCCGCCAAACGGTCAATCGAACGAGGACGCTCCTTGCACGCATCATGACAGCGCGCCTCCAGAGTGCAGCACAGCGAACAGATCGACCCCTGATAAACTGGGCAATGCGCCATGTCGGACGGCTCAAAGGCATTTTCGCATACAGTGCAGCGTTGCGGCGTTGTGCCCATATCATCGGGCGGGCGGGCGATATAATAGCGCCCCTTGGTCAGAAACGCGATGGCCGGCGCCAGCAAGAAGGATACACCGAGGCCGATTACTGGCGAAAACACCTGTGGCCCATGTCCGAACATACCCGTGAAGCAGAGCGTGGAACACATTAACGACCCGGCCATCGCGCCGACCCCCACCGGGTTGACATCGTGGAGATAGGCGCGCCGGAATTCGATCCCCGGTGGGCTGAGACGCAATGGCTTGTTGATCATCAGGTCTGCGGTGACTGCGCCGAACCATGCAACGGCGAAGTTACTGTAGAGCGTGAGCACCCGTTCAACCACGGTCTGTATGCCGCTTTCCATCAACATCAGCGCAATGAATACGTTGAATACCAGCCATACGACTCGCCCCGGATGCCGATGGGTCAGTCGCGAAAAGAAATTGGATGAAGCAATCGACCCGGCATAGCCATTGGTTATGTTGATCTTGATCTGGCAAATGGCGACGAACAGACCGGTCACAATTACGGCAAACATGGGGGACGGAAGCAGCGCGGTAAAAGTCATGTAGTAAAGCATGGTAGGATTGGCGGCATCAATGCCCGCCATTCCGGCAGAAAGTGCGATTATGGCGAGACAGGATCCAATCGCGATCTTCAATCCGCCCAGAAGAACCCAACCTGGGCCGGTCAGTATCAGCGCTGTCCACCAGGACCCTTTGCCGACCTTTTCCTTGTCCGGTAAAAAGCGGAGATAGTCGACCTGTTCGCCGATTTGCGGAAGTAACGACAGAAAAATGGCCAGAGCAAGCCCGAAGTTCAAGACATGATCGCTACCAGCCTGCGTGCCTTCATATCCCTGCCACAGCGTAATCGCTCCCTCTCCCTGAAGCGCGATGAACAGCAGTGGCGCTATTTGCAAAAGCAGCCAGATGGGCTGAGTCCAGTTCTGCACACGGCTGATCCGGCGAAAGCCATAAGCCGAGATCGGTATGACGATGAGCGCGCTCAGAATATGCCCTATCGGCAATGGGATACCAAAACACAGCCGCAGCGCCGCTGACAATATTACCGCCTCGATCGCGAACAATATGAAGGTAAAAGAGGCATAGACGGCGGATGTGATCGTCGATCCGAGATAGCCGAAACCCGATCCGCGCGTCAGCAAATCCATGTCCACGCCATAGCGCGCCGCATAGTAGCAGATTGGCAAACCCGATAGCAGGAAGATGACCGCTGCGGTCGCCAGTGCCAGCGCCATGCTTTCAAAGCCATAGCTGATCGTGACGGTGGCCCCGATCGCTTCGCAGGCGAGGAAGGCGATAGAACCAAGCGCCGTGTTCGCCACCCACCAGGGTGACCAGATGCGCGCGCTCCGCGCGGTGAAGCGCAGGGCATAATCTTCCAGTGTCTGGTTATTGACCCACTGATTATAACGCCGCCGGGTGCCGACAATGCGCTGTCGCTTTACCGCCACACGATTGGTGGGCTGGACAGGAACCTGGGCGACAGGTGGCCCTGTCATAATTTCAGATCGTCACCAGAAAAATGCCCAACCCCATCCCCAGCAAGCCGAAGATGCGGGAAATATTGGCGCTTGCTACACGAGCGGCGGCGATCCCGATCGCATGCAGCAGCGCGGTCGCGCACAGGAACCCGGCGGCGAAGTGCATTGCGAAGGCATGGTCAGCCATCTCTGTGCCATGCGCCTGTCCATGCGCGAAGCCGAACAGGCCGATCAGGCTCAGTGCAATCCCTGCGGACATTCGCTTGCGCGACGCCAGCCCTGCGCCGAGCATGAGCAGAGACGCGATGATGATCGGCTCCACCAAGGGCAGCACGAAGCCGGACAAGGCGAAGCCATAGCCCCCCAGCGCCGAAGCCAAAAATAGTAAAGGCGCGATCCAGAGCTTGTCGCGCATCGCGACACCTGCCCACAGGCCGACCATCACCATCGCCGCGAGATGATCCACCCCCGTTAAGGGATGTAACATGCCTGAGACAAATGCAGAGTGCCCGGCCATATGGCCGGGATGCGCCAGCACAGGCAAGGGCAGGAGTGCCAAAGGCACGGCAAACACAGTAGCGGAAGTTTTTAGTATGTTCATAACTTCTCCCTTTCCGGTAATCCGCCGGTCCTGACGATAAAATTGTCGATCTCCACAACGCCGACATCGCCGCGAATATTGGTGAAGACGAAGGGGCGTTCGCCGCGCATGCGCCGTGCGTCGCGGTCCATCACCTCCAGGCTTGCACCGACGAGAGGCGCGAGGTCGATCTTGTTGATGACCAGCAGGTCGGATCGGGTGATACCCGGACCGCCCTTGCGCGGAATCTTGTCGCCTGCCGACACGTCGATGACATAGATAGTCAGGTCAGCCAGTTCCGGGCTGAATGTCGCCGCCAGATTGTCGCCGCCGCTTTCGATCAGAACGAGGTCGAGCGCGGGGAAATCCCGCTGAAGACGCCCAACGGCGGCGAGGTTGATCGATGCATCCTCGCGGATAGCGGTATGCGGGCAACCGCCGGTTTCGACACCAATGATACGCTCCGGCGCAAGCGAGCCTGCGCGGGTCAGAAACTCGGCGTCCTCGCGCGTGTAAATATCGTTGGTGATAGCGGCAATGTCATATCGGTCCCGAAAGCGCTTGCAGAGCGCGTCCATCAGCGCCGTCTTGCCGCTGCCGACCGGACCACCGATACCAATGCGCAACGGGCCGGACGAGCCGGGAGTGAAAGAGGTGCCGATCATGTTCGAAAAAGCCTCGTATATTGCGTTTCATGGGCCATGCAGCCAAGCTCGGCGAGCAGCGTGCACCCGCCCATCTGACTGAATGGGTCGGCGTCGGGCAGACCTGCGGCATGCTCCACGGCGGCGAATACAGGTGCGCGGAGTTCGCGCAGGATATGCTGCCCGTCGGTTTGGCCAAGGGGGACGAGTCTTTGCGCAGCCGATACGAGGTTGGCGAGTGCGCCGTGCAGGAAGGCGGTCAGCGCAGGACGCAGCCCAATGCTGTGGCTGGCAAAAAGCGTCGCAGCCGCAACAGGATAGGTGAGCTGATCGTCCTCTATGGCATCAACCAATGTCGCGAATACCCCTGGTCCGGTCGCCGCGAGGGCAATTCGACGGAATGCGGCCCCCTGTGCTGTCGCTTCGAGATGGCGCTCATACCCGGTCTGTGATGCCGCGCCCAGTTCCGCGACTTCCAGCAGTCGCTCCTTGTCCCCTGCCTTGGCGGCGCGCCATATGTGGACGAATATCACCAGATCGTTGCGAATCGCGCCATGCTCCAGCAAGTCCACAATCCAGTCCAGCGTGGTCGGCCGGTCGCGAACGAACCCGGCCTCAACTGCCCATTCGAGGCCACCCGAATGAGCAAACGCGCCTATAGGCCATGCTGGCGACATCCAGCTCATCAGGTCATAGAGCGCGGTTTCAGCCATCGGCATGCTCATGATGGTGATGGTGGTGATGCCGTCCGGACGTATCCAAATGATCGCCCGGTTCGCTTTCCCCGCCATACGCCCCGCCTTCCGGGTCGAATGGTGCCATGCGGTGAGCACACTCACCACCCAGTCCCCGCACCATATCCTCGATAACATGGTCATGGCGGATACGCAGTGTGCCGCCTTCGGGTGCAGGCATCAACTGTGTCGGCAAATGACGGTTGCCCAGATGCCATGCGATACGGATCAGCGCCGCTACCGAGGGAGCCGAGATTTCCGTCAGCGATTCGGCTATGGCTTCGACACGGACGAAAGCGCCATCCTCCAGCCGCAGCACATCCCCATCGCGCAGGCGCACAGTGCGAGGCATATCGAGCAATATGGGATGCCCCGCTTGCGTCGTGAAGACCATGCGGCGCCGGGTCCGCAGATCATGGTCGAGGCGCACGAGATCGATCGATTGTGGCGAAGGCGGTTGCGCACTGGGCAGTATTTCCACAATTCTGCGCATATTCGGCCTCAATAGAGAAAATAACGTTGGGCAAGCGGCAGCTCGGTTGCGGGTTCGCAAACAAGCAACTCGCCATCGGCACGCACTTCGTATGTTTCGGGATCGACGCGAATATCGGGCAAGGCGTCATTGAGCTTCATCTGCGCCTTGCCGATGCCACGCGTGCCGATGACGGGGAGGACGGTTCGTGTCAGGCCGAGTTTGGCGGCAACGTCGGCCTCAATCGCTGCCTGACTGACAAAGCTGACGCAGCTTGCCGCCATCGCGCGACCATAGCTGCCGAACATGGGCCGATTGTGCACCGGCTGCGGCGTCGGGATGCTGGCATTGGCGTCGCCCATCATCGCGTGGACGATCATGCCGCCCTTGATGACAAGATCGGGCTTCACCCCGAAAAAGGCGGGGGTCCAGAGCACCAGATCGGCGAGCTTGCCGACCTCGACCGATCCGATCTCGTGGGACATGCCTTGCGCAATAGCCGGGTTGATTGTGTATTTGGCGACATAGCGCCGCACACGCAGATTGTCATTGTCGCCCGTTTCGCCGGGCAGCGCGCCGCGCTGCACCTTCATCTTGTGCGCGGTCTGCCATGTCCGGGTGATAACCTCACCGACCCGACCCATGGCCTGACTGTCAGAGGAGAGAATGGAGAGCGCGCCCAGATCATGCAATATGTCCTCTGCGGCGATGGTTTCCTTGCGGATGCGGCTTTCCGCAAAGGCGAGATCCTCCGGAATGCCGGGATCGAGATGATGGCACACCATCAGCATGTCGAGATGCTCGTCGATGGTGTTCACGGTAAACGGCATGGTCGGATTGGTCGAGCTGGGGATCACATTGGCGAAGCCCGCAAGCTTCAGTATGTCTGGCGCATGGCCCCCACCCGCGCCTTCGGTGTGAAAAGCATGGATTGTCCGCCCCTTGAAGGCTGCGATCGTATCCTCGACGAAGCCGCTTTCGTTGAGCGTATCGGTATGGATCATCACCTGTATGTCCATCGCGTCGGCAACGGAGAGGCAGCAGTCGATGGCGGCGGGCGTCGTGCCCCAGTCCTCATGCAGCTTGAGCGCAGCGGCACCCGCAACGATCTGTTCGACCAGCGCCTGTGGCTGGCTCGCATTGCCCTTGCCTGCAAAAGCAAGGTTGATGGGCAGTCCTTCGGCGGCCATCAGCATGCGTTCGATATGCCATGGGCCGGGCGTACATGTGGTGGCATTGGTGCCAGTGGCCGGACCCGTCCCGCCGCCGATGAAGGTGGTGACGCCGCTGGCGATTGCCTCCTCCACCTGTTGCGGGCAGATGAAGTGTATATGCGCGTCGACACCGCCGGCCGTGACGATCTTGCCTTCGCCAGCGATAATCTCTGTCCCGGGGCCGATGATGATGTCGACGCCGGGTTGAATGTCGGGATTGCCCGCCTTGCCAATGGCTGCGATACGGCCATGTTTGAGCGCGATGTCGGCCTTGAAGATGCCGGTCCAGTCGATGATGATGGCGTTGGTGATGACAGTGTCGGCCGCGCCCGCCGCATTGGTGATCTGGCTCTGTCCCATGCCGTCGCGGATCACCTTGCCCCCCCCGAACTTCACCTCTTCGCCAAAGATAGTAAAGTCGCGCTCCACCTCGATGAGCAGCGCCGTATCGGCGAGGCGCATGCGATCGCCCACGGTAGGGCCGAACATGTCGGCATAGGCCGCACGGCCGATCCGATAAGCCATCAGCCGTTCTCCTCACCGAGCGGCCCCATGACCTTGCCCTGAAAGCCTATAACCGTGCGCGTGCCAAGAAAGGGAACAAGGTCCACGTCGCGTGTCTGACCCGGCTCGAAGCGGACAGCAGTACCAGCCGGAATGTCGAGCCGCTTGCCCAGCGCCGCCGCACGGTCGAACAGCAAACCGGAGTTCACCTCGCCGAAATGATAATGGCTGCCGACCTGTACCGGTCGATCGCCGCTATTGGCGACGCGGATGCTCGTAACAGGCTGGCCTGCGTTAAGCAGATGGTCGCCCGCCGCCGCCAGGATTTCTCCGGGGATTATCGCGTCGGAGGTAAAATCAGCGGATAGGGTCATGCACACTCACCAGCTTGGTCCCGTCGGGGAAGGTCGCCTCGACCTGCACGTCGTGGATCATGTCGGCGACGCCGGACATCACCTGATCGCGGGTCAGAACATGTGCGCCCGCCTCCATCAGGTCGGCAACGCTGCGCCCGTCGCGGGCACCCTCCAACACATAGTCGGATATGAGGGCAATCGCTTCGGGGTAATTGAGTTTCACATTGCGCTCCAGCCTGCGGCGCGCCACCAGTGCCGCCATCGCCAGCATCAGCTTGTCTTTCTCCCTCGGCGTCAGCATCATATCAACATCTCCACACACGAGGCAACGGCCGTCCACCGCGCAGCGGGGCCAGCACCGTCATGATATCATGGCGCAAGGTTGCGCCATCGGGCGCGAGGAAGCGCACCGCCAGCAATCCATTCCAGCAGCTCGCGGCCGCGCGGCCATCCGCACAGCCGAGCGCATCGCGGACAGCGGGAAGCAGGCCCGTTACATGGGCCGAGGCATGGACGAGGATCGCCATCGCGCCCGCCCCGTCAGCAATGGCAGAGCGTCTCATCAACGCATCAATATCTCCGGTCAGTTCCAGTGCATCGGCATAAATCAGGTGGCCGTCACGATAAATGCGCATGCGGTCTGACAAAGCGCCGGATCGCATTTGTTCGCCCATCGCCGTCCGGCCAAGGATAACTGCCTCAAGACCAAGGAAGGAAACATCACCCTCCAGCAGAATATGTGCTTCCCGCGTGAGCCGCGCCCGGTCGAACATTATGGTTTCCTGAGGTAGCCACTCCGCGTGCGCGCCTGACGCAACCTCGATCCGCGTGTTGATCCTGCTACCCTGTGACAAAGCGCGATATATTTTCTCCGCCGCCTGGGTAGTGACGATCGCTTCACTGTTCTCACCCCAGCAGATGGTCTGGGTCAGGCTGTCCCCATCCGCAAGACCGCCGCTCGTGTTGATCAAAACAGCGCAGGGGCGGACGTCGACCGGGTCCCGGCGAGGCTGACGCATACGCAAGCACCCCGCCTGATAGCTGCGATCAACATGCGTACGCCCCCTGCTCATACGAAATGAAAGGTCAACCACGCCTTTGCTACGAAGCGCCTTCGGCACTGCATCATTGGCACATGCGGCGGAGAATGAAGAGCCTTCTGATACGAGATGGAAGTTTCGATGCACCCTGCTTCTCCCCAGAGGGACAAGTATGCGCTCGTTTTGCTTGGTTTCAATGCCTTTTTTTCCCGACATAATGGGGCATCTGACGTATTGACCAAAATCAGTTGGCACGGATCGTTCCCGCCGGCGACAGCCTACGTCAAATGCCCCATATGCATATTTCGTTGCATCGCACAATTTCGATCAGGCATCGGGGCCGACCATCAGAGATGCGGCACTGAAAGCACGAAACCGCGACAGCGACGCCGGGGCAGATATCTCAAAAAAACGACGCGGATTTCTGTTCGGTGCTGCAAACAAGGAGATTAAAAGATGACCGGACTATTCCATAAGAAGCGGTTCCTGGCGGTCGCGCTCGCCTGCACCGCGCTCGTTTCCGCCTGTTCCAAAACCGATAGCGGCAATAACGCGACTGCCGCTGCTGGTGAGGGCGAAATCAAGGTGGGCGTGCTGCATTCGCTCTCAGGCACGATGGCGATCAGTGAAGTGACCGTCAAGAACTCGACCCAGATGGCAATCGATGAAATCAACGCGGCGGGCGGCGTACTTGGCAGGCAGGTCGCCTCCGTAGTCGAGGACGGTGCGTCCGATCCGGCCATCTTTGCCCAAAAGGCGAGCAAGCTGATTGAGAGCGACGGCGTCTCCACCGTATTTGGCGGATGGACCTCGGCCAGCCGCAAGGCGATGCTGCCGGTATTCGAGAAGACCGGCAACCTGCTCTGGTATCCGGTACAGTTCGAGGGCAATGAATGCTCACCCAACATCATGTATTCGGGCGCGCAGCCCAATCAGCAAATCCTGCCCGCCTATGACTGGGCCAAGGAAAAGGGCTACAAGAGCTTCTTCCTCGTGGGATCAGACTATGTTTTCCCACGCACGGCGAACATGATCGTCAAGAAGCATCTGGAAAAGGACAGCCTGAAACTTGCCGGTGAAGAATATCAACCGCTGGGGGGCACCGAATTTTCCGGCGTGGTCGGCAAGATCAAGGCGGCCAAGCCTGATGTCATCTTCAGCACCCTGAATGGCGACAGCAACGTCGCGTTTTTCAAGCAGATGGCAGCGGCAGGCATGACGCCCAAGACGATCCCGGTCATGTCCTTCTCAATCGGGGAACAGGAAGCACAGGCCATGGGTCCGGCGCTTGTAGAAGGCGGCTATGCGGGATGGAATTATTTCCAGTCGCTCGACAACCCGGAAAACAAGAAATTCGTCGAAGCCTACAAGGCAAAATTCGGCAAGGATGCGGTGCTGACCGATCCGATGGTCCATGGCTATCTCGATGTCTATATATGGAAGGCGGCGGTTGAAAAGGCGGGAAGCACCGATCCGGCCAAGGTCCGCGCTGCGGCGGTCACGCTCGATGCGATCCCGACCCCGCTTGGCACCGTCAAGTTCATCGGCAACAACAGCCTGACGCAGACCGGCTATATCGGACAGTCCCTGCCCGATGGCCAGTTCAAGATATTATGGTCGTCAAAAGGCATGATCGATCCTGATCCTTATGATCCGGTCACCTTCCCCGGGAAGACCTGCAAAATCGGTTAAGCATCAAGTAGCCACGGAAGTACCCCTCTCGTGGTCTAACCTCCGCCTTCATGGCCTGGAAAGGCTCCATATCGTCCCGGGTATGAAGGCGGAGGACCATTTTACGAAGCAACAGGCGGTTGTCATGGATTTTGTATTCCTCACCGGCCAGCTCTTTAATGGTTTCAGCGTGGCGTCATTATATATATTGGCGGCGCTTGGACTGGCGCTCAGCTTCGGGCTGATGCGCGTCATCAATATGGCTCATGGCGAGATATTGATGACAGGAAGCTACCTTGCCTATCTGACAATCCAGTTTGTGCCCGGGCCGCTTGGTATATTCGCGGCGATGGTCGTCGCATTTATCGGCTCAGGCATATTGGGTGGGGTGCTTCAGATCGGGCTGGTGAGCAAGTTGACCTCGCGCCCGCTGGACACTCTCCTCGCTACCTGGGGCGTCAGCCTGATACTGCAACAGGGAGCGCGCGACCTTTTCGGGGCGACTGGCGTTTCCGTGACAGCGCCGTCATGGCTGGAGGGGGGAATAACCATCATGGGGCTGCAATTGCCCACAACCCGCCTGTTCATCATATTACTGGCGGCTGTGATACTTGTGGGGATGGCGGCGGTCCTTAACCTGACCCGCATCGGCCTGCTGGTGCGTGCCGTCAATCAGGATCGCGCGACGGCATCGGCCATGGGCGTCAATGTCCGGCTGGTCGATTGCTTTATCTTTGCGCTGGGTGCCGCAATAGCGGGTGTCGGCGGCGTGGTGCTCGCCCTGCTCGGCCCGGTTACGCCCAATGTCGGGCAAAGCTATATCGTCACCGCCTTTCTGGTGGTGATCCTCGGCGGGCTGGGCAGTATCATCGGCACGACCCTTGCCGCGCTGATGATCGGACTGTTCATGGCACTGTCGCAAATCTTTGTGGATGTCAGCTTCGCTCAGGTGCTGACCTTGCTCTTCGTCATACTCTTCCTCCAGTTCCGGCCGCAGGGCGTAATCGCCGTCCGCTCCCGCGCGCTTGATGCAGAATAGGAGCCGCCCCATGCCATCGCACGCCAGCATCAAGACGGTCGCCGGGGGCATGGCCCTGTTGCTTGCCCTCGCTGCTCCATGGCTGCTTTCGCCCTATAATCTCAATCTTCTTGCCCGGTTTCTCGCATTTTCGCTGACAGCGATGGGGCTGGTGCTCCTGTGGGGAGAAGGTGGCGTTCTCAGCCTGGGTCAGGGCGTGTTTTTTGGACTGGGCGGTTATGCGCTGGCGATGCATCTCAAGCTCGCCGGGCTGGGCGAGGGTGAGTTGCCCGATTTCATGCAGTGGTCGGGCCTGACGGAGCTGCCATGGTGGTGGGCGATGTTCAAAAGCCCTCTAGTTGCGGTCATCATGGTCATATTGATACCGATGGTCGTTGCCGCGGCCTTCTCTTGGGCAATATTCAGACGACGAATTGGTGGCGTCTATTTCGCCCTTATAACGCAGGCGTTCGCTCTGGCTTTCGCCACCTTGCTCGTTAGCCAACAGGGCAAGACCGGGGGCTTCAACGGACTTACGGATTATCAGACGCTGTTCGGTTTCAACCTCAATCTGCCATCGACTTCGGTTGCGCTCTATTTCATCACGCTGATCCTTGTAGTGGCGGCATTTTTCGGGTTGCGCTGGCTGCTTTCCGGCCGCTTCGGCAAATTGCTCCGCGCCAGCCGGGATGGTTCCAATCGTCTGCGCTTCCTCGGCTATGACCCTGCACCATACAAGGTTGTCGCTTTCACTGTGGCCGCTGTTCTGACCAGCATTTCGGGCGCGCTGTTCACGCTGCATGCAGGGGTGATCTCGCCTGCGCTCGTTGGGGTGGTGCCGTCCATCGAGATGGTGATCTGGGTGGCGATCGGCGGACGCGACAGCATCGCCGGGGCGCTGGCCGGCGCGTTGCTCGTCAATTTCGCCAAGGACAAGGTGTCCACGGCGCTGCCCGAATTGTGGCTCTATGCACTGGGCTGCCTTTTCATTCTCGCGGTCACCGCCTTGCCCGGGGGACTGGCGGGTCTGTTCGGTCCGGACCATCCTTTCCGTCCGTCCAGAGTGGGCGATATGTTCGCCCGCTGGCGCAAGGTCCGTGCGCAAGAACCGGCGATCACCGCCGAGGACAGCGCAGCATGACCGCCCCGATGTTGCAGCTTCAGAACATTGTCGTCGATTTCGACGGGTTCAAGGCGATAAACGACCTCAGCCTGACTATCGACAGCGGCAGCATGACCGTGGTCATCGGTCCCAATGGCGCGGGCAAATCGACCATGTGCGACTCGATCATCGGCCGGGTTCGACCAACCTCAGGTAAAGTTCTCTTTCATGGCAAGGAAATCCAGGGAATGAGCGAGCATGGCATTGTCGGTCAGGGTATCTGCCGCAAGTTCCAGACCCCCGGCGTCTTGATCGCGCTCAGCGTGATCGACAACCTCACCGTTGCCGCGACACGGGACCGCCGCTGGTGGACCAGCTTTGGCCATAAGGGTGAAGCAGAAGCTCGGGCAAGGGCGGAACAGATCCTTCATATGGTCGGGCTGGGCGCGCGGAGCGAAGAACTTGCGGGCAATCTGAGCCATGGCGAGAAACAATGGCTGGAAATCGGCATGGTCGTGGCAACCGATGCCGAGCTGCTGCTGCTGGATGAACCTACCGCTGGCATGGGCGCCGCCGAAAGCACACAGACGGCAGAGATCATCAAGACGCTGGTGGGCAAGCATGCCGTACTGGTCATCGATCATGACATCGATTTCGTTTCCCAACTCGGGGGCCATGTTGTCGTGCTGCATCAGGGGCAGTTGCTGCGTGAGGGCACTCTTGCGGAAATTCGCGCTGACGAGGAAGTCGCCTCGATCTATCTCGGGAGGGCGAAATGACCGACCTGCTGAACCTGCGCAGCGTCAGCGCCGCCTACGGCAAGGGGCAGGTGTTGTGGGACGTCGCGTTCGACCTCAAGGCGGGGGATGCGGCGACGGTGCTCGGCCGTAACGGCGTTGGCAAAACCACGCTGATGAAGACGATCATGGGGCAAATCCCGGTGTCGGGCGGTTATATATACTGGCATGGCGAAGAGGTAACGGCGATGAGCGCCTATCAGCGCGCGCGCGCCGGTGTCGGCTTTGTGCCGCAGGGGCGCCACGTCTTTCCGCACCTGACCGTCAGGGAAAATCTGGAAGTCGGCCTGTCGGCGCTGGCGCGCAAGGGCTTTGCGGGACCGAAAAAAGTCCCCGATATGGTGTTTGACCTCTTCCCGAAGTTGACGGAGATCGCCCATCGCAAGGCTGGCGTGCTTTCCGGTGGGGAGCAGCAACAGCTTGCGATCGGCAGGGCGCTTGCCGGGCATCCGCAATTGCTTCTGCTTGATGAACCGACAGAGGGAATACAGCCGAATATCGTGCAACAGATCGAGGATGCGCTGTTGCGCGTGCGCAAGGAGTTGAACGTTGCGATTCTGATCGTCGAACAAAATCTCGATTTCGCATGGTCTTTCGCTGACCGCTATTTTGTCATGCAGCGCGGCCGCATGGTCAGGGAAGGCCGCACCGATCAGGACAGCGCCGACGACGTCGCCCATCTGGTGCATATCTAGAGCATCGCGCCAAAACGAGAGACCTGTTTGTTGATTGTTGCTGAGATTTGACCCGGGAGGGTTATAAATTTTCACTGAGATT
>ERZ724517.1148-NODE-1148-length-14947-cov-7.153640_pt1 | contig 14947 bp, 17 predicted proteins | sample MGYA00376050_ERZ724517 | MGnify/ENA primary metagenome ERZ724517 (study PRJEB28724, sample SAMN07190886) | activated sludge metagenome | isolation source: activated sludge of sewage treatment plant in Hong Hong | place: USA: Christiansburg, Virginia | collected... | reverse complement strand
GCCTGCAATTGTTCTAATTCCTTCTGAATCATTTGTGTTTCCGATTGCAGCAAGTCGGTTGTTTTTTCCAAACCTTGTGCAAAGCGATTTTGTCGGATGCGATAGGCTTCTTGCGATTGTTCGTAAGCCAACTTCGATAGGTTTACTTTGTTTTCCGCATCTAGCAATTGACGGTTGGTTTTGTTGAGCTCTAATTGACTTTGCTTTTTGTACTGCTCAGTTTCCAACGTTGCTTTTTGATATTCGGCTTTGGCTTTGGCCATTTTTCCTATCGATTGATAGCCATCGAAAATGCTGAGCGACAATTGGGCGCCTACTACATAACCTTTGGCTTTTGTTCCGAACAAGGTTTGGTCGTATAATTCGTAGCTTCCGAAAGCATTCAATCTGGGTAAGAAATGTAACTTGCTAGAAGTATACATTTTTTGATAAGCAGATGTTGATTCGTTCATCGCTTGAATGTCCTTTCTGTTTTCAGGAAGTTTTGTTGTCAAGGTTGAAACTGTAATTGTGGTCGCTAATGCTTCAGACGGTTTGTAGATTTTGTCTTTCGAATCTTCATCGATTAAAAAACCTAAATAATCTGAGGCGTTTCTGATATTGCTTTTGGCATATTGATATTGATTCTCCACTTCATTGACGCGAATTTGAACATTCAGCACGTCGGTTTTTTGCACCAATCCTTGTTGGAAGTAATTCGATACCAACTTCAAATTGGCTTGCGCTGTAGCTTTGGCTTTGGCTAAAACAGTCACGGCTTTGTACGCGAGTTGCAATTGCATATAGGCTTTGCTTACTTCTAACTGAATATATTCTTGGGTGCGCTCGGATTGAAGTTGATACGCTTGCATTTTCGAACGAGCGGCTTTTCTTTCATACATGCCATCGGCATTCAGCAAAGGTTGTTGCAGGCTGATGACGGTTGCAAAGTTTTGCGTTTTATCAGGATCATTTAATAAAGCTGGATTAAAATCGGAAGCAGTTAGTATTTCTTGGTTGAGTTTGGAGCCAAAAGCCATCAACGGATTGGTGGTAGAAATAGCAGTATGCGATGCAGTAATATTGGGCAAAAAGAGCGCATTCGATTGTTGGTAATCGGCTTTCGCGACTTGATAGTTTTTCTGAGCCAACTGCGTTTGCAAATTGCGGGCAGCTGCTTTTTCAAGCAAATCCTTTTTACCGATAGTAATCGTATCTTGACTGTAGCCTAGGGTTGAAAAACCGATCAGTCCAATAGCGAGTATTTGTATTTTGTTCATAATTGTTTTTCTGAATGATGAAGCAAAAGTACAAGCGTAAAAATCGGTTGGCAGTAACAAGTGTTACACAAGCCATAGAAAGCAAAAAAAAGTGCCTGATGGTTCAGACACTTTATTTCTTTTTAGGTTTGTTTTTTTGAATTTCTAATTTGTAATACAACCAGCCGAATCCCACGACCAAGTGCAAAATGATGACGCCAAAGATTAGTTTTTCCATACGATTTCAGCATTGATTTCCTTCAAAGGTAAGGCATCTGTTTTGGGGGTTTGGCAACTTATGTTACACAAAAGCGACTACACTAAAATTTCTATAGTTGCTCGGTTGAGTTTGATGCGGCCTTCTCTTTCAAGCGCTTTTAATAGTCTTGAAATGACGACTCTTGAAGTGTGTAAGTCGTAAGCAATTTCTTGATGTGTATTTAAAACTTCTCTCGATTTGTTGACTTTTGCTTTTTCAAAAAGATAGTTGAGCAGACGCTCATTCATATTCATAAAAGCCAGATTATCAATGGCTGTAAGCATTTCTTTGAGTCGGTTGTTGTAGCTATTGAAGACATAATTGCGCCAGCTTTTGTATTTGCCCAACCATTCTTCCATTTTTTCTACGGGAATCATGATGACTTGCCCTTTGGTTTCGGCAACAGCTCTGATTTCGCTTTTGGTTTCTCCTAGGCAACAAGCCATCGTCATGGCACAAGTATCGCCTTTTTCAAGAAAGTACAACAGCAATTCGCCTTCATCAAAATCTTCTCTGAGTATTTTAATGGCGCCCGAAATGAGCAACGGCATTTTTTTTATAAAATCACCAAAATCAATCAAGACATCACCTTCATTAAAATCACGCAAAGTAGAAGATGCTACAATATCGTTGATTAAGTTTTCTTCAAAGAGATGTCCGTAGGTTTGTTGTAGTAATTCCTTCATAATTAGGGTTCAGATTTCAATACCGTAAATTTGATAAAAAAAACTTAAGGAATTTAATGTTTTTGATTTTTTAAAGATTAAAAATTACCAATGAAAGCAACAAACCACACCAACAAAGTATAAGCCAACCAAACGATACCAACAAGGATCAAAAACAAAAGCACCAACAAAGGCACAATCACTTTCCACGCGCCACCTTGGTGTTTTCCTTCGAGATAATGTTGGTGCACCAATTTCATATTGCGTTGGTTCGATTTGAAAGCGATATCAAACAAATCACCGAGAATCGGAATGGTACCAAACAAAGCATCAATCAATACATTGAGTATAATTCTAGCCAGTACAAAACCGCTGGCGCCGTTGGTAGCAAGTACGACAATCATGTAGCCAGAAACCATCAGTCCGGCAACATCACCTATGCCTGGAATGAGTCCGATTATCGCATCAATCCCAAACCTGATGTTGGTTCCGGGCACTTTAAACTGCGCATCCATGAGTTTTGCCAAACCATCAAGATGACGAAGGGTAGCGTTATTTTGGTTAGGGTTGTGCATAAGCAATTTTTAAATTTTTGATTTCAATAATCGTTAATAAATCACTTCAGCTACAGTGTTTTAATAAACGTATTTCATGTTTACAAACGTATTAAAATTATAACCGTTTTCAGCTATTGTTGCTGAAGTTTGTTTTTGTATTTAGCATTTGGTTTATTACCTATTACCTCAAGTTTTTAACAACAATAAAATCTTTTTGACAACGAATCCAAGAAGCATTTTCCTGATTTCTAAAACATTAAATAAAGGCATTATTCCATCGCTTTTCGTTTCTTAATAACTATTGCAAAAGTGCTTCGCAGACAGATTGTGAGTTCCTTGACTAATGTTTAGATTTGAAAAAAATCAGGAATGTCTTTGGGCAATTATTTAAATCATTCCACACAAAAAGCCAAACCTTATGGGAATGTTTGTAATCAGCAAACGCGACAACGGAGATTATAAATTTACTTTCGCTACCCGGCGCGGGAAGACCATTTTTACCAGCATTAGCTGCAAACACAAAACCGATTGCGAACAGATGATTGCGGCCATCAAAGAAACCATCCATCTGTTTGCGTTTACCAAAATAAGAAATGCGTCTAGCAAGTATTTTTTTAGGGTTTCTAAAGACGGATTGGTATTGGCTACCAGCAGAAAATATACGACAGAATTGCGGGTTAAAAAAGGGATCGACGAAATTATACTGTATGCGCCCACTTCTGAAACCTTAGATTTTTCTGAAAATGATTTTGCCTTTCCCGAAGAAGCGATAGTTTGGGAAGATACAGAGGAAATACGCTAGTGGTAGTGTTGCACCTTTTGATGATTTTGCTATGCCACAGTAGTAGTGCTTTTTAGCGTGTCAATCTTATTTTTTTTGAAAAATCCATACACGGTTTTTCAATAATGCGGTAGGTAATAAAACTCAAGATCACAACGAATGGCGTAATCGCAAATACGGTCAAACAATATGCTAAGGGTGACAATTGGGCGGCAGGCTTGAGTCCGAATCCAAAATACAGCACCACAAAAAGTACAATCCCATGAATCAAATAGGTACTGTAGCATATTTCGCCTAAGAACTTTAATATGGTACTTTTCAAAATACCGAAAATAGTATTTCCCAAGGCAATAAGATTGAAAACTACAACAATCAAAATTTTACAAATCCAATCACTCGATGTTTCAAATTGTAAAATCAATCCCAAACAAATTACAACCACTACACTCACAAATGCCCTATTGTAATTTATTTTTTTGTTGCCATATTTTAGTATAAAAGGCGTGATTGCACCGCCCATAAAAGATACCAAATGTTGTCCTTCAAATCCGTTGATGCGGAAATAGACGATTACAAAAACAAGACTTATCAGTATATAGTAAATTGAGGGTTTCTTTTTTAGCATCAAAAGCGCCATCAACGGCAAACTAAAATAGAAAAGCCATTCATACGGAAGTGACCAGATGACTCCAGCATTGATGATACTGGTAAATTCATTTTCATTGATATTTGGACTACTAAAAATAGTGAAGCTGCTCCAATAGAATAGATCTTTTGCAAACGAAACAGCTCCAGATTTTAATTGCCAATCGCTGATTACGAGTACAATTAATGTAACTACGGCTATTGAAACCAAATACATGGGCGTTAATCTGAAAAAGCGAGAAATAAACAAAGCCTTCCAATTGATGCCTTTTTTGTTTGCATTCAGAAGTTTTGATACAAACAAAAAAGCGGTAATCATAAAGAAAAAGGCTACACTGGTTTGCCCTAAATGCGTGTATAAGTTTGATTTCGGAATTTCCCAACTACCAATTTGCAGGTATTGATGCCAAACCGAAGCGTGACAAATAAAAACACCTAGTGCCAGAAATCCTCTAAGTGCATCGATATTTTCATTGCGGGTATTGTCGTTGCTAATTTTATATTTTAACTGAATAAAATAGGCAGTGACAAAAGCAATGCAGTAGATAATAATGGCAAAAATCGGATTTAAAGGGTTCATTTATTTTGGAAATTATTATGGGTTTGGGAAACGCATCGCGGATAATTTGTTTTTTATATCCGTTTTTGCTGCCGAAATGAATCCCTTAAATCGGGAATAAAACTACATTTTTTTTTGAAATATTGCCGGTTTAAACAAGTTTTATAGTCCAATACAAAATGAAAATCCACCATAAAACTAGCTATACTTTTATTGGTTTGCTACTATTCGTAAAAATTTATCCTGCTGTTTTCCGAGTAGTACCAGCATCAAAATAGCTCCAACCGTGGCGTACAGCATATCCGATTGGGTGTCCCAAACATAACCTTGCGTACCCAAAAAGGCATCGCCACCATCGCCCGTACAAACCGAAACGCCCCATTCAATCCATTCATAAGCCGCACTGATTGCCAAGCAAATCGATACGATGATAAAGTTGAAAAAGGCAAGGTTGGCAATAACTTGTTTGCGAATAAACAACTCTCGAATAATCATCGCTGGCACAAATCCTTGCATAAAATGACCGACTTTATCGTAGTTGTTTCTCGACTGCTGAAAAGTTTCTCTAATCCAATCAAAGAGCGGCACTTCGGCGTAAGTGTAATGTCCGCCAATGAAAAGAACCACGCAATGCAACAATATAAAACCATAGGTAAAGTTGCTAAAGGCAAAGCGTTTGTAAGTAAAAGCAAGCACCGCAAACCCGATTATAGCAGGCAAAACTTCGAGAAACCAAGTGAAATATTCTTTGGGTTGAATGGCAGAAATCAACAGACTTGCAAAGAATAGAAGGCAATAAAGTGTGATGGTTTTTGGCATGAGCGGGTTCTTATTTGGTTGTAAACTTTTGTTCGTTTTCAGTGACTCTAAACAAAACAATTTGTGCTATTAAATCGAACGGAATGGGTTGTTCAAGCGGAAACTGAACGGAACCTTTTCCTTGTTTGTATTGCGACAATGCTTCCTGAAATGCTTCATGGCCAGTGGGCGTGGCATAAAACCCGATGTGATTTTTAAAACCCGCGAAATAAACCAATGGTTTGCTATGGGTTTTGTATGCAGGCATTCCGTAAGCAATACTTTCAGTGGCTTTGGGTGCGTTTTTCTTAACGACTTCTCTAACTTGATTTAATAGCACTTGAAGGTCTTTCGGAAAGCTTTCGATATACTGATCAACACTGTTGTAGTTTGTTTTCATACTATTTTTTCTTATGATTAAGCTTCGTCTGTATCATATAGGTTTTGATTCTTAACTACTTTATCCATCATGGCATTGATGCGGTTGGCTTTGGTTTCTTCTTTTTTGGCATCATAAATCCACTTGATAAATTCCTTTTGATGTCGCGCTTTCAAAGCCATAAATTTAGTGTAAGCTGCATCATCCAGTTTTAAGCAATCGATGATTTCCTGTGGAATTTCAAAAACAGTATCATCAGCATACAAAATGATGTGCACATAATCGCCTGCTTGTTTTTTGATTTTCTTGCGTATTTCCGCTTTCACAGCCATAAACAATTTTCCGTTGCCCATAGGTGCTAAATTGTAATCAGCGATTTCAAAATCGTCAATTTTGCCTTTCACTTTTACCCAACCGAAAGGGGTATTTTTGCTTTGCTGGATTTCTGGAATTTCAGCATAAGTCCAACCGCCTTTTCCAGGATATTTTTGAAGCAAATATTCGTTGTCAACTAAAGGTTTTTCCATGATTCATATATAATTAATGAAGTGAATCTCTCGATGAAATTTTGCCTTATTGCGCCAAAATGGTTTTTTCTATTGTAGCGGCAATAAGCTTTGAAGCCCACGGTGACCAGTGGGTGTCATTAAAAAAATAAATATCTTTTTGGCGGTTATGTGCTAATGCTGTTGATAGGACTGATTTACTATCGATATAAATATAATCTTTAGGCATTTTTTTAAGATGCTCAAAAAACAACGGTTTTGGAAGTTTTGATTTGTCGACGATATAGTCATAATACAAATCATATTTATCTGGAGCAGGCAATACAATCAGCTTGACGTTTTTCTTTTTTAGCAATGCATTTAAGTCGTTTAAGATCGTATTGAGTTGGCGCACGTTGTCTTCCATATTATTTTTCTTGGCAGAAACAACATCGTTGTAATAAAAGAGCAATTCTTGGTTGTCAACAGAAAAAAAGTGTTTGGAAAGCGCTGTTTTGTATACGGTTCCTTCAAACAAATAGGTGTCTTTCAAACAGTATTGCATGGTATAAAACGGGAATTTTAAAACGGTATTCGAAGGAAATTTAAAACCAGCAGACCTGGTTTCGTTTTGAGGTTTCTTTGCAATCAATACATTAAGTTCGTCAATGGTGAGCTTCTTTTTTAAGTTGATGTCTTCAATGTTGGTGATGAAGTTTCGCTCGATGTTTTGAAGCATTACATATTCCACTTCGTACTGCTCAAAAAAGTCTCCTTGTGCCAATTGATACAAAGTTTCGATTTGATTGTTAGCTAGAAACCGATCGAGATGCAATACTTTAGAAGCTGCATTTTTAGACAAATAGTTTTTGTATCCATAACCGAACTGTTCTGAAAACGAGTCGCCGATAGTCATTACTTTAAATTTCCTGCGTATTGGCTTTTCAGAAACCAGCGTATAATTGATTTTTTGTTCTAATGTTTTTGGAAATGCCGTTTTGTAATAATTCGGATAGAAATCTATAATGTAACCCAATCGCAGTAAATCCGGACTTTCCGCTGTGCTATAATACACGAATGTAAAAAGATGCAGCAGGAGAATAGGTACTACAAACCACAATGTTTTCAATATAAATTTCTTCATCGTCAGGTCCTAAAATTGAAAATAGATAAACTGCTGTTCTACACCACTAAACCAAAAAATGGCCATGATAATCGCGTAATACATGGCGTATCTGAATGGTTTATTCTGAATCGTTCCGATGCGTGCAATGGCATATTGTTGCTCTCTACCGATCCATTCAATAATGATGAATAGCAACAGCAGTAAGAAAAGTACGATGGGTTTTATAGTTGGCACGGATAAGAATGAACTAGAAAATATTTTGCTGATGAACAATAGGGCAGCGGTAACACTTTCTGACCTGAAGAAAATCCAAGCGAAAACGGTCAAACCAAAAGTCAGACTCATCATTAGGAATTCTTTTATTGTAGGCAAACTTTTGCCCTGCGCAACCATGTTGAGGTTGTTTCTGTGGGTATTGAATATGATTGATGGCATAATATAGAGCGCATTGAGCAAACCCCAAATGATGAAGGTCCAGTTGGCTCCATGCCAAAATCCACTCACAATAAATATGATAAAGGTGTTTCTTACTTTCATCCACACACCGCCTTGGCTGCCACCTAACGGAATGTATAAGTAATCTCGAAACCATGTTGACAGCGAAATATGCCAACGCCGCCAAAATTCTGCGATATCTCTAGAGAAATAAGGAAAAGCAAAATTTCGCAACAAATCGATACCAAAAAGACGTGCAGTACCAATGGCAATATCAGAGTAACCTGAAAAATCACCATAGATTTGAAACGTAAAAAATAGCGCTCCAACCAACAAAGTACTGCCGGAATAATCTTCTGCATTATTGAAAATGGTATTGGCATGAATGGCACATTGATCAGCGATAACAATTTTTTTGAATAAACCCCATAAAATTTGCCTCATCCCATCGACTGCTTTGGCATAATCAAAGGTTCTTTTTTTCTGAATTTGCGGTAAAAGATGTGTGGCCCGTTCTATAGGTCCAGCAACTAACAGTGGAAAAAAACTAACAAAAACCGCATAGTCGATGAAGTTTCTTTCAGCTTTGATGCGATCTTTATAAATGTCGATGACATAGGAAAGTCCGTGAAAAGTATAAAAGGAAATGCCAACAGGTAAGATTACTTTTAAGGTCCATGGACTTACCTCAATCCCCAAATTAGCCAAAGCGTCAGCAAATGAGGCAGCAAAAAAATTGTAATATTTAAAGACACCAAGAAACCCTAAATTGATTGAAATGCTGAGCCAAAACCAAAACTTTTTGGAGTGTTTGCTTTGGGTTTCATGCATTTTGATTCCGGTGTAATAATCTAGAAAAGTAGAAAACAGCAACAGAAACATAAAACGCCAATCCCAGCAGGCATAGAAGAAGTAGCTCGAAACGAGTAAGAGAATGTTTTGAAATCTTAAAGTTTTGTTGGTTACAAACCAGTATAGTATAAAAACAATAGGAAGGAAAATCGCAAAATTTAGGGAATTAAAAAGCATATTTACGGTTCAGTCATTTAATTTTTTAAGAATATGGAGCGCATTTTTATGTTCTGCTCTGACATTTAAGCATTGGGTTGGTATTTAACTTGGTCGTTAAATTTGCCTGTGCTAGGAAAACGAATATAGTAAAAAAACACAATTACTAGTTACAAAACTAGTGATTGCTTCAAGATGTTTTTATTGATTTAAAAATACTTTAGTTATAATGTAATTTTTGCTTTTAGGTAAGTAGCAGGATTCCTTTTTCAAATGATCCGTTGGAGGGAAACCTTGCACAAAAAAACAAGAATCCAAATCAATCAAGCGAGTTTTGGGGAGTATATGAACTTTTAGCAAGGTTTCTTTTTTTTTTGATTGCAGTTTATAGGCAAGTAGCAGGATTCATTTTTCAAATGATCCATAAGGGGAAACCTTGCACAAAAAACCAAGAATCCAAATCAATCAAGCGAGTTTTGGATAATGTAAGAACTTACAGCAAGGTTTCCATAATTTTTTGATTGTAGCTTTTAGATAAGTAGCAGAATTCATTTTTCAAATGATCCGTTGGGGGGAAACCTTGCACAAAAAACCAAGAATCCAAATCAATCAAGCGAGCTTGTTGATTTGGATTCTTGGTTTTTTGTGGGGAGAGCAGGATTCGAACCTGCGAAGTTCACACAGCAGATTTACAGTCTGCCCTCGTTGGCCGCTTGAGTATCTCCCCATTGCCATGCTTGCGAAACGCATGCAAATATAAAAACAGTTTTGATGTTTGCAAACTTAATACAAACATATCTTTGAACTTATTTTTAAGGAATTGACATTGAATGATATAAAAAAATCCCCATAAGGAGATTTCTTTATTTTTATGCGATACAAGTTGTTATTTCAACAGTTCCGCTACTTTAGCTTTCAATTCAGCACCTCTTAAATCTTTGGCTACGATTTTACCTGAAGCATCTAAGATGAAAGTCGATGGAATCAATTTAATACCATATAAAGTAGCAATCGGATCTTCAAAGTTTTTTAGATTCGAAACGTGTGTCCAAGTAAGTTTGTCTTTTGCAATGGCATCTTTCCATTTCGCAGCATCTTCATCCAAAGAAACACCTACAATGTTCAAACCTTTTGCATGAAATTCTTTGTATAAAGCTACCATGTTTGGGTTTTCAGCGCGACAAGGTTTGCACCATGATGCCCAAAAATCGACTACTGTGACTTTACCCATGCTTTGTTTTAACGAAACCGTTTTTCCTTCTGGACTTGGTGCTGAAAAATCTGGAGCAGCACTTCCTACACCTACATTTACAGCAGCAGCTACAGGTTTTGTTAACTCATCTAATTGTTTTTTGATTTTTTTACCGTGTTTGGTGTCTTTCACTTCTTTATCCAAACCATTGTAGAATTTCTTGATTTTATCAATATCCGGAGCCATTTGATTGAACATACCTTCAATAATCAAAGCAGAAATGAATGCTTTCGGGTGTGAAGCTACATAAGCATCAGATTGCGTGATAAACTCCTCTTGAAATTTACTGTACTCTTTTCGCAAACCATTCATCACAACCGTATCTTTGGTTTGTTGTGCTTGGTTCATTTTGGCAGTATTGTCTTTTTGGAACTTCATCATTTTTTTCTGAATCGCCATTCCTTTAGCCTTGTAGCTATTCAATTCTTCATTGTTGTAAGTACCCGTAATTTTTGTAATGCCGATACTGTCTTTGTTAATGGTCATTTCAATATCACCATTTTCAAGAATGAAAGGCAATTTGTCGCTCACAGTTTCTATACTCAACAAATACATTTCTGGTTCTTTTGCACTTCCTTTGAAAGTGAATTTTTCTTTTTCAATTTTTACAGTATCCACAGGTTTCAAGGCACCAGTTTCGTCTTGTACTTCTAAAATAGCAGTTTTACCATCGGCAATTCCTTTGATTGTTCCCGTAACGATATACTCGTTTTCACCTGCTTTGTTGCATGAAATCAATACCGTGATGGCCGTGATTACTAAAAGAATTTTTTTCATTCGTTCTATTAAATTTTGAAATTAAGTCTGCAAAAGTATCTAAAATTATAAACATCAACTATTTATAACTCATATTTTTTTGTTATTATTAGCTGCCTGTTATTTCAAGGTCGAAGGGCAAACAAAATGCGTGAGTTTGACGTTGGTATTGCGAATGCCACTGATGCCTTTTTCTACATTAATCAAATCGTGAAATCCTCTTGATTTTAGGATAGAAGCCATAATCACAGAACGATATCCGCCAGCGCAATGCAAGTAGAAGGTTTCATTTTTAGGTACCATCGAAAAATTTGCATTGATGGTATCTAACGGAATATTCAAAGCATTTTCAACATGTTCCGCTTCAAACTCTCCGGGCTTTCTGGCATCTACAACCAAACTGCTATCGGTCAGTTCAGCAGCAAATTGCTCGGGGGAAATGGAGGCAATCGCATCGGTTTCATAACCAGCAGCTGTCCAAGCTTCAAGACCTCCTTTGAGGTAACCCAAAACATGGTCAAAACCAACTCTTGATAATCTTGTGATGGTTTCTTCTTCTTTGTTTTCTGGAGTCACCAAAAGTATTTTTTGATTTACATCGGCCAACAAAGCACCCACCCAAGGAGCAAAATTGCCTTGAATACCAATGAATATCGAATTCGGAATGTGCTTTTTGACATACTCATTTTCATGACGGACATCCAAAATCACAGCTTCCGATTGGTTGGCCAACATTTCAAATTCCTTAGGATTTAAGGCTTTGTTTGATTTTTCTATAATCGAATCCAAGCTATCGTAGCCTTGAATATTCAATAGCACATTTTGAGGAAAATAGGCCGGTGGCAATCCCAATCCGTCGAGCAATTCTTTTGTAAATTCTTCTCGCGTCATGTCGGCACGCAACGCATAATTCGTTTTCTTCTGATTGCCCAAAGTATCGGTAGTTTCTTTGCTCATGTTTTTCCCGCAGGCACTTCCAGCACCGTGACTCGGGTACACAATTAAATCATCGGATAAAGGCATGATTTTGTTGCGCAAAGAATCAAATAAGTAAGAAGCCAATTTTTCTTGTGTCAAATCTTCCACCAGCGCTTGGGCCAAATCAGGTCGACCAACATCACCAATAAACAAAGTGTCTCCGGTAATAATGCCGTGTTGTTTTCCGTTTTCATCAAGCAACAAATAACAAGTGCTTTCGAGTGTGTGTCCCGGAGTATGTATGGCTTTTACGGTGTAATGTCCCACTTTAAATTCTTGATTGTCTTCGGCTATAATGGCTTCAAATTGCGGTTTGGCTGTCGGACCGTAAACAATTTTCCCGTTTGATTTCTTAGCCAAATCGATGTGACCAGAAACGAAATCAGCATGAAAATGGGTCTCAAAAATATATTTGATTGTAGCGTGGTCTTTTTGTGCACGGTCTAAGTAAGGTTGCACTTCACGTAATGGATCAAAGATAGCTGCTTCGCCATTGCTTTCAAGGTAGTATGCAGCTTGGGCGATGCATCCGGTATAAATTTGTTCGATTTTCATGGGATAAAATTTAGGAAACAAAATTAGGTAAAAGTTGCTATTGGATTGCAAAAAAAAAGAATGTCTGATGGTTCAAACATTCTTAATTTGTTAATTTTAAAATGGAATTATCCTTTTTTGTCTGCTTTTTTTGCGGCACAACAACCCCCTTTTTTCTCTTTATCGCAAGATTTTTTTTCTTTAGCAGAACATTCTTTCTTATCTTTTTCTTTTGGTTTTTCCTGTGCAGTAACATTCATTGAAACTAAAAAAGCGGCAAGTGCCATCATCGAAACTACTTTTTTCATCGGTATTTGATTTTTGATTAATAATTATTGACTCAAATGTAAAAATTATTTTGAGTCAGAATTTTAATTTAACATGAATTTGCGTTTTCTAGAATAGGTTTATTCTTTTTCTTCACGCGTATCAATGCCGAACGGAAGATATAACGGGCAAAAATTAATGAGGCTGGTCAAAAGAAAGACCATGGCCAATACAATCAATAACATGCCCAACATGCCACTAATACTGTTGTTGAAGTAGAGCAATCCAATCACCATGGCAACAATAATACGCAGCATTTTGTCGACTTTTCCCATGTTTTTTTTCATCATCTTATGGTTTAAGGGTTTAATAATTTTTCAATGTTTTCCCAACTGCCACCATTGGTTACATGACTGATTCCGTTTTTTTCTAATATTGCTTTGGCTTGACTACTGCGCATGCCGCTTTTACAGAAAACGATAATGTTCTTTTTATTCTCGAACCGATGCAACTGATCTTTCAATTTTTCGACAGGAATATTAAACGAACCTTTGGCATGCGCTGAAGCAAATTCTTCAGGGGAACGCACATCAACCAAAAAGGCATCTTTTTTTATCAATGAGCCTAAGTTCGATTTACGATCGCTAGAAAACAGGTATTTTAAAACTTCAAACATGATATTTTTTTTAAGTTGTTAGTTTACAATAAGGTTGTCGGACAAACATAATTGGTTCTGGGTAGTGCTGTTTTTTTAATCTCAGCAAAGCCACCAACCACATCTACAAAATTATCCCAACCGCGTTGTTTCAGAATAGAACCCGCAATGATACTGCGATAACCACCAGCACAATGCAAAATAAAAGGCTGGTCTTTCGGAAATTCAGCCAAATGTTGGTTGATTTCATGCATCGGTATATTAATAGCATCTACAAGGTGTTCTGATTCAAATTCTGATTTTTTTCGAACATCAATCAAAAGTACTTTTTTTTCTGCCAATTCTTTTTCTAAATCCGACGCAGTAATTCTTTCAATGGTATCAATTTCTCGACCTGTTTTTGCCCAAGCATCAAAACCTCCTTTGAGATAGCCAATCGTATGATCGTAACCCACGCGGGATAGTCGAATCATGCTTTCTTCTTCTTTACCCAAATCGGTAACTAATAATATATCTTGTTTGATGTCGTGAATCATTTCGCCCACCCACATCGCAAAATTGCCGTCGAGGCCGATATTGATACTATTTGGAATAAATCCTTGTGCAAAGTTTGCCGCTGGTCGCGTATCTAAAATCAACACATCGCTTTCGTTGGCTACAGTTTCAAATTCGATGGGTGTTAATGGCTGTTTGGCACGAGCCATCACTTGGTCTAAACTTTCATAGCCATTGATATTCATCAAGACATTTTTTGGAAAATAACCCGGCGGATTGGTCAATCCGTGTAACAAAACTTTCACAAATTCATCTTCAGTCAAATCCGGATTCAAAGCATAATTCGTTCGTTTCTGATTGCCCAAGGTATCGGTAGTTTCTTTGCTCATCATTTTACCACAAGCACTTCCGGCACCGTGATTCGGATATACAATCAAGTCGTCTGACAAAGGCATTATTTTATCGCGTAACGAATGGTATAAATGACGCGCTAGTTTGTCCTGTGTGAGTTCGGCAATGACATGCTGGGCCAAATCAGGTCGGCCGACATCGCCAATAAACAAAGTATCACCGCTAATAATGCCGTGTTCTTTACCATTTTCATCAATCAATAAATAGGAAGTACTTTCCATCGTATGACCTGGCGTATGCAGTACTTTTATAGTATAATCGCCTACTTTAAAAAATTGGTTGTCTGTTGCAATCAAAGCTTCAAAGTTGGGTTTTGCGGTAGGACCGTAAACAATGGTGGCGCCTGTTTTTTGGGCTAAGTCGAGATGACCCGAAACGAAATCGGCATGAAAGTGGGTTTCAAAAACATATTTTATCTGAGCGTTGTCTTTGCGTGCCCGATCAATATAAGGTTGTACTTCGCGCAGTGGGTCGAAAATCGCGGCTTCTCCTTTATTTTCAATATAATAAGCGGCATGTGCAATGCATCCGGTATAAATTTGTTCTATTTTCATCATGGTTACATGGGTTTAATAAAGCAAATTTAAAACCATGAAACAGAACAAACTATGACTTTTGTCAGTTGAAGTTTATTTCAGAAAAACTTCCTTGGTGATGATGTAAA
>ERZ724517.1144-NODE-1144-length-14994-cov-9.667648_pt1 | contig 14994 bp, 15 predicted proteins | sample MGYA00376050_ERZ724517 | MGnify/ENA primary metagenome ERZ724517 (study PRJEB28724, sample SAMN07190886) | activated sludge metagenome | isolation source: activated sludge of sewage treatment plant in Hong Hong | place: USA: Christiansburg, Virginia | collected... | reverse complement strand
GAAGGTCAAACGATGATCCTTGATAAGAATCCAAACTACTTTGAGAAACTGGACGGCCAACAGTTGCCTTTTGTGGACATCGTTAGGATTAGCTTCATTGGAGACAAGAAAACCGCTTTTCTGCAATTACTTGAGGGCAATCTTGACTTTATGAGTGGCTTTGATCCTTCTATGGCTAATGAGTTGCTGACGAGAAATGGCGAATTGAGAGAAAGATATGCAGACAAGATACTTTGTTACAAATCCCCTTACCTCAATACTGAGTATCTGGGTGTCAATCTTGAATTCAATGATCCGAAAAGTCCTTTACTGAACAAGTATTTCAGGCAGGCTTTAAACTATGGATTCGACAGGAAAGGATTATTGGCCACTATAAAGAGGGGAATAGGCAGCCCTGCTACTTCTTCATTTCCACCATATGGCTTGCCATCCTTTGATGATGAAAAAGTACAGGGCTATTACTACGATATTAACAAAGCCAAGGATTTGTTGGTCAAGTCCGGTTTTTATAAGTTGAAAGTGGAAGATAGACCTGTATTAAATCTTTTTACAGCAAAGGACTATTCTGACCACTGTCTATATATTACTAAGCAATGGGAACAACTGGGCATCAAATGTAATATAGAACTGGCAGAATCTGCAACAGTTCGTGAAATGATGCGCAATGGTCAAGCTTTATTTTTCCGCGGAAGCTGGCTGGCAGATTATCCTGATGCTGAAAATTATTTGACTGTGTTTTATGGGGGTAATCCTGCGCCACCAAATTATACACATTTTAAAAATGCTGATTATGATCAACTTTATAAAAAATCTTTAGTTTGTATAGACGAAAAAGAGCGATATTCTTTATATCATCAAATGGAAAAGATATTATTGGAAGAAAGTCCGGTGATTTTAATGTATTATGATGCCATCAGTAATTTTACTTCAAAAAACATTAAAGATTATAGGCCAAATGCTTTGAATCTCTTAAAGGTAAAATACATTAAGAAAAGCTGTCAGAATTAAATTTAAATATCTGTGACTGAACATAATCATAATTTAGAATTGAAGGCGAAAGTAGTCTTTGAAGATTGGGGGACGATATCTTATAAAGAGGCCTGGGAGAAGCAAATATCTGAACACAGCCTAATGGTCGATCTTAAGAAAATCTATCGAGATGATCTATCAGAACTTAAGTTGCATCAGGTGAATAAGTTAGTTTTCTGCGAACATCCACACGTCTACACGCTTGGTAAGAGTGGAAAAGCCGATCACCTGAAACTTGATGAAGCAGGTTTAAGTGCTGTAGATGCAGAATACTTTAAAACCAATCGGGGAGGGGACATTACCTATCATGGGCCTGGACAAATCGTTGGTTATTTCCTTTTTGATCTTGATTGTTTTAAGCCGGATGTCCATGTTTTTGTTAGAAATATTGAAGAAGGCGTCATCCGTTTATTAAATGATTATGGAATAAAAGGTGAGCGCATTAAGGAGTATACAGGAGTGTGGGTCAAAGGCGATGATGGCGGTTGGGTCAAAATATGCGCGATTGGAGTTCACCTAAGCCGATGGATTAGTATGCATGGATTCGCTTTCAACATAGATCCACAGTTGAATTACTTTGATAATATTATAGCCTGTGGGATACAGGATGAGGATAAATCTATCACCTCTTTATCTCGATTGACAGGGCAAAAGTTAAATATGGATGAAATAAAAGCCAGATTATATAGTCATTACTCTGAGGTATTTGATTTTTAATATTCAAAAATTTTATCACAAAAAACTATCTATTTAGATTCTATTCACAATGAATAGGAAACTAAAAAGGAAATTAATTCCTTTATTATCTATAGACATCTTAATGATGTAGAAATAATTTAATAACCAAAAAAATATTTTAGATGGATGCTAAAGAGATCAGCTTGAGCGAAAAAGCAGTAAAATCGGTTGTGGATATGTTGAACGATTACCTTGCAAATTATCATGTACACTATCAAAAATTAAGAGGAGTACATTGGAATGTCAAAGGTCAAAATTTCTTTACTTTACATGTAAAGTTTGAAGAATTGTATCACAATGCTCAATTAACGATTGATGAGATCGCTGAAAGAATTTTGACACTGGGTAAGTCTCCACTTAGTAGATTTTCTGATTATATCAAAGAATCAGCTATTAAAGAAGTGGACACTATCGGAATGACTGATATAAAAATGGTTGATGCTATTCTTAACGATATGTCTGACCTTATCGAAATGGAACGAGATATAATGGAAGCTGCTGACAAAGCAGGCGATGATGGTACTAACGATATGGTCAACAGATTTATGCAATTTAAAGAGAAAAATACCTGGATGCTCAGAGCTTTCTCAGGAAAAAAATAAATATAGTTATACCAACATTCAGCTCGGTAAAATACGGCGGAATATTGATCAACTAAATATTTGCGTTTCTTATAAAACGCTTTTGTCCTTATATAATAAAAAAGAGTTTTGCATTGCAAAACTCTTTTTTTGTTATTATACTTTAACTCTTACCAGTTCAAAGACTTTTTTTGAGTTATTTTGGTATTCATTTCTTTGTCCTTTATCATCGGCACCTGCACATAATTAAAGTTTATGCAAGGTTAATTGTTGTTACCATTACGATTTTTGACTTGATAGAATTGGATATCAAGCAAGCACTCTCAGATTTTTGTAGCACTCGTTCAGCTTTTTGTCTGTCTTTCTCATCAGTAATCGTGACAACCGGCTCGAGTGTGATTTCAGTCATCAAATACTTTCCTTCCACTTGTTCTAGTTTGCCCTTTGATTTACATGCAAAGTTTGTAAATGTCAATCCTGAATTTTCAGCAATAGCTAAAAATGTAGTCATTAAACAACTGCTAACAGCAGCTGTGAATAAATGCTCCGGGGACCAAATTCCTGGTATTCCTTTTGGAAATTCCGGTGGTGTGGCCACTTCTATGCAACTACCTGAGTCTTTATTTAATTCAGGAGAACACATGACGCCTTTTCTGTCAGTATTCCAAGTGATATCAACATTATAATAATGTTCCATATTTAATTTGTTTTAAATATTTTAAAGAATATTTATTGAAATATAAGTATTTCAGTTGCTGTAAAAGATTGGATACAAAAGTTTTTTATTTAATTTCTTAAGAATTCTTTTTCCTAGTTGAAATTCCAAAAGGATAATATAACGGGCAGAAACTAATGAAACTGGTAACCACAAAAACCAATGCAAGCGCCAACAGGACAATAGCAACGGTTCCAGAGATTACATTTGTAAAATATAAACCAGCTATTAATACAGCTACCAATATTCTTATTGCTTTGTCAGTACTTCCTAAATTTTTATTCATTTTAATTTTTTTTATTTTATTAATATTATAACTCAAAGATCTATGTATGTTGGATGATATTCGGTTACTTTTGTTACACAAAAGAGGTTGGCTTTTATATTCATTCTAATGGCTTCCTTTCGTGTGATTTATTGAACTTGAATCATGTACACTAACTGTTTTACATTATCAGAAAATCTATTCACATAAAGAAGACCAAATCTAAGGACCATAAAAATTTTATTTTATGATAATGCTCATATATTAAGATGATTTATATCATAGGATGACAGGAATCTCATGAATTTTATTAAACCAATGATGCAGAGGTTTAATTAAAGATTTTTATGAATATAATAAAATGCTGAGCTGGGTCTCTTAATTCATGTTTTCTACAACGGGCGTTTTATTACACATTTATGTTTTGTCTGTATTGTCTTTGATAGATTTCAATACAGGCAGGTGAATATGGTATTTTAGCGCAATTATCCTAACAAATATGACTGTAAGTGCGGCTATCAGCTCTGTAACATTTGCTAATACATGAAATTGAAGACAAATAAAATAGACTACTCCTCCTGCAATACAAGCAAGTGCATAAATATCTTTTCTAAGTAATAGCGGCACCTCATTTAATAATACATCTCTGATTACACCACCCAATGAGCCGGTAATGGCCCCCATAGCTATGCAGACCCAAAAAGGAAGGCCCATTTCGACACTTTTCGTTATTCCTACTATTGTAAATAGGCCAAGACCTAGTGTATCAAACAGAAATATAGTATTCTGCCATTTTAATATTTTATTTTTAAAGACCAGAGTAGTGAGCAAAGCAATACCTGTGATCAGGAAGTAGGTACTATCCATCATCCAGAAAGGATTGACGCCCAATAATAAGTCTCGTACAGTGCCTCCTCCTGTTGCAGTAACAAGTCCGATCAAATATGCACCAAACCAGTCGATTTGTTTTCCGGAAGCGCGCCTAATTCCGCTGATCGCAAATACAAAGGTCCCTGTTAATCCCAGGAAGGTTGTGAAATAGCTATCCAATGATTTATTTTTATAGTCATTTATCCAATAGATAGCACTAATATAAGGATTAATCAATTGTAGATCAACAATTGATAATAAACCAACATAGATATAAATTAGTAAGGAACTAGCTTATAGACTTATGCTTTTTCTTGTTAAAAGTGGTGGTAAAAGAGATAAGTTGTGATAGATTACAAGCAATACGTCTTATTGTATCCAATAAGAAATTAGATTTTGGGGCTTTAAAGATGACGATTTTGATATAATTTGAATTCAAATAGCTTCTTATCTTAATAGTCCAGCGCTCCATTGCAAAGCGTAAATAGATTTAAAATATTTAGTTTTAATTTCAATTAATTTTTCCTGAGCTTCAAGTGCTTTATTTTCCCGGCTATTGATTAAAAATAAAGTGCTTTCTCCATTTTCAAGAAGTGTTTCTTCTGCCCTAACCAATTTTTGATAGTTTTCAGCATATTTGTTTTGTAAATCCACCTGATTTTTAAGTGTTACGAATTCATTGTAATAACTTTTTATTTTCAATTGGATATCAAGCTCCTTTTGATTTTGTTCCAGTTTCGTTTCTTCAATCTTTAGCTTTGCTATTTTATAATTGGCTCTTCCTTGCGAGAAAAATAATGGAATTTCTGCTTTGAGCATATACTGATAGTTGTTTTGAAAAGGGGAGGCATCCGTTATCGTTTTGTCAATTGAATAACTTTTGGCTAAAAAGTTATATCGGAAATCTACTTTTGGCAGTAGCTCCTGAAATTTTAATTTTTTATCAATATCTAAAACATCCAGTTTATAGTTGTAAATTTTTAAATATGGATGATTTAGTTGGGCTTCGGAAAGCAATATCGTCAAATCTAAATTAAAATTAGTTAATAGGGTTTCAAATTCCCAATTACCTTCCGGAATGACACTTTCCGGAAGCTGGTAAGGGTTATTTTCTTTTGTCCACATGAATGCAGAAAGTAATAGACCTGCATTTTGGAATTCCAGCCAATTTTCGTTTTTACGGTACTGAAAACTTTGTAGTTGAGTGGTGGCTTCAATACTGTCTACTGCAGGGCGTTCACCATTTTCAATCCATTTTTTAATCAATTCCAATCGCTTTTCATTTACCCTTACCTTATTTGCCACTACAGTATAAGTTTCATAAGCTTTTACCCAAGCCCAATAAGCACTGATTGCATCCATGCACAAATCATTTATCATAATATTTTGATCCAATTCTGCCATAGAACTATAGATTTTAGCTTGCTTCAAAAATGCTCTTCGCTTGTCAATAACTAAATTCTTGACTAAAGGTATATTGATACCCACAAAGCTGCTCTGTCCTTCACTTTGGCTTGGATCTAGTCGATCTCCGGTAAGATCTTCCAGTCCGGCATAAATATCTGCTCCATACCAGATAGGAATCTTTAATTCCGGTGAAATATCGTTGTAGTAATTTTGACCATCAAATGTCTTTTTACCCAAATAATTGCTGAAAACAGGATCGAAGTTGCCCCGGGCATTTAAAATTTCTGATTTTGATTTCTCTACTCCGATATACGATTGCCGGATGACGGGATGAAAACTTCGAACAACATTTAGAACCTGTTCGGCATTAAGTGTCTTTGGGCTTTCCTGAGCTACAATTAGCTTTGCAAAAAATAAGATTATTACTAAAATAATTATTTTGTTAATCATTACTTTTCTTTTTCAGTTTTTTTACCATCAATTGTACTATAATAATCCGGAGGGAACCCATTGATATTGCGCCACAATTCATACCAGATAGGGACATCTTTAATCAATGCAATTCCCTGGGCCCCGCTTCCTATTTTCAGTTGAGTTGGCCATTTTTGGTCTGTAGTATCTTCGGCTACTAATACTCTGAATTTTCCGTTGGAACTTATAGTGTTTTCATAAGCTACCACTTTACCACCGAATGTACCATAACTGCCTTCAGGCCATCCACTAAATACTATTGCAGGAAAACCGTCGAACATAAAACGCACTTTATTTCCAATATTGATCAATGGCAAGTCGATCGGCCTCACGTACATTTCTACCGCATAATTTATTTTTGTAGGAACAATCACCATAAGTTGCTCTCCTTCTTTAAGTATTTCACCGATCCCGGACTTTTTAGCTTGCACGATTTGTCCATCTTGAGGAGCTGTAATTATGTACATTCCATTTCTAATCGTGTAATTAGTTACTTGATTTTCAAGTTTAGCTACATCACCCTGTCCTGTTGCTATTTGACTATAACTTTGAAAGCGTTCGCCTTCAGCTTTGCTGATTTTTTCAGTGTAATCTTGCTGAATACTGTTTATTTCGATTCGGATATTTGTAAATTCCTGTTTAGTCTGAGCTATTTTGTTCTCCAGCATAATTTTTTTTGCCTGAGCGTTTTGAAAAGACAAATTACGCTGCTGCAACTGTGTTTGCGAGACTAGCCCTTCTTTATACATTTTTTGCTGACGAATATATTGGTCTTCGACAAGCGCAAATTCATTTTCGGCAGCAGAAAGCTCTGCACTTTCAGCGGTTAGTTTATTTTGAAGCTGAGCTATCTTGTTATTAAGTTGTTCAATTTTCAAATCTCTTGCTTGCTTAAGAGCAGAGATTTGTGATCCTGTGGTAACTACTTTTTCTTCATAATAATTAATGGCACCTTTCTTAGCTTCTACTTGTTCCTGTGTTCTGCCTACCAAATTTGGGTCAAGATAATCTTCTTTAACCTCAGATATTTGCAAAATTGTATCACCTTTCTTTACAAAATCGCCCTCCTTTACATACCATTTTACAATTTTACCGGGTATTGGAGAATTGATATCCTGAGGTCGTTGTTCTTGATACAAAGTCGTAATGTCCCCATTGGCCTTGATGTTTTGTGTCCATGGAAGAAATAAAAAGGCGATTAAAAATATCATTATTCCATAAAACCAATATTTGACTTTACTTTTTTTGTTGCCTTGATAGATATTTACAAATGCTTCTAATTCTATTTTATCTTTCATTTTAAGGTAATTTTTCTAGTTTTCCATCTTTCAATTCAAACCGATAATCACATTTACTTGCAAATGCTTGATCATTGCTAGTGACAATTACTGTATTATCTGAAGGTTTTTTTAACAAATAATCTATCATTTTTTGTTGAAATTGTTTTTTTAATCCTAGCCATGGTTCCTCCATTATCAATAGATTAGGTCGATGTACCAATGCCCGCAATAATATAATTTTTTGAGAAATATTCTTTGGCAAGCGCTTTCCATTTGCGTCTATTGGTGTCTGAAAACCCATGGTTAAGTTTTGGAGAAAGCTTTCAAAGCCCAATTCTTTTGCTATATCAATGATGCTTTCAGGTGTTATATGACTTTTTCCCATATTGATATTCTCAAGCACCGTTCCTGAAAAAATTTCATATTCATTAAAATAAATTCCTGTTTTTTTACGGAATGATTCTAAATCATAATTATTTGCAGGAATATTGTTAATCAAGAAATTTCCCGTAAAATGCAAGTAGTTTCTGCTAAGAATATTTAGGAGTGTTGATTTTCCGCTATTTTCTTCACCAAGTATACAAACTGTGGAATTGGGAGGTATTTTGATATTAATATTTTTTAAAATTGGTTTGGAGTTTGGATAAGTAAAGCTAAAATCGACTAACTCTATTGAAATCTTATTTTCACTGATTAATAATTTACCATTTTCTTCTGAATTACCTTCAGTTACATTTGATAATTTTTCAAGTGATGTCAAAACGTCAAATACCGAATCTAAATTTTTTATCAGTATTTCTACCGATGCGATAATACTTAAAATAACAATTTCAGCTGCTATAAATTCTCCAATATTTAATTGTTGATCGACTAGTAGGTATACCCCCAATAGCAATAAGAATGCAGTAACAAGTGTCTTGAAAGCTATTAGTGCCTTGTATTGTACTAGTAAAAATTTAAAATGTTTGGTTCTTGTTTTTAGATAATTGACTAAAATTTTATCTGTACTTTTAAAATTTAAACCTGTATCTTGATTAAGTTTAAATGATTTTATCGACTTTGATATCTCCTGCATCCATGCTACGACTTCATATTTGTAATTGCTTTCATTAATACTGGTCTCTAAACCATTTTTGCTTGTAAAATATACTATCAAAAAAAGCAATAATGCCAAAGTGATTCCAAAAATGATAAATAAGGGGTGATAAAAAGACAGTAATATTAAGCCAAAAAGTATTTGAATGAGAGCAGTAGGTATGTCTAATAGTAGTTTTGAAAATCCTTTTTGTAAATTAACAGTATCAAAAAATCTATTTGCCTTTTCCGGTAAAAAATAATTATCTGTTTTATAGAGATCGAATTTTGGGATTTTATCTACAAATTCGAATGCATATCTTGTAAAGATTTTCTGTTGTATCCTTTCGATGATTTTCATCTGATTCACTTGCAGTACACCAACTATAAATACACCCATCACTACCAAAAAAATTAATACATATATTGATGTAGCCATAGATGCACCTAAAACGAATCCAATGATAGACTGAATTCCAATTGGTACGCTTAGTTGCATCAAACCATTTAATATGGCATAAAAGTAAATGGAACTAATATCTGATCTATCCAATCTAATTAAATTCCAAAATCGCTCTAATGGCTTTGTCGTATTTATGTTGGTCATATTTAATTGTAAGTTTTTCAAAACTAATATAATAGTTCAAATCCAATTTAATCATAAGAGAATATCTAGTTCTTCTATTTATGCTTTTATATATTGAACCAGTGCCCAAATGTAAGCTAATTATGGATTGCATCTATCACAGAACATTGGATCCTCACACTGTTTTGAATTGGGATTATTTTTTACATTTTGGTAATTACATTTCAGACATGTATATATATAGGCTAGCACTGAAGATGTTGGGAAACGACATAACCCGCAGGGAAGACCCTTTTTTGTTGCGGTTATTCCGAAACCAGGTGTATGACATGAAGGGCATTTAGATTTGATTTTATGTACTAATTTTATAGTAATATTCTCTATTACTTTCATTCGAGTTGGATTATGCATTGCCCTCATATCTGTTTCTACAAAAGCTATTCCATCCTTTTTACTGATATGATTATAGTTCTTTAGCAAGGTTTCCCAATCCCTTATACCTTTTTTAATGTTGTTATAATTTTCTTTATCTTTTCTAATAATTAAACCATGAGAAGGAAATTTTGCGGCATCTGCAAATTCCTTTAGCTCTTTTTCTGATTTTATTTCTCTCGCATTGTAGTTAGTTTGCGCACTTAATTCTCTAACAACAATCTCCAAATCATTCTTTTTGTCTATAAAAAGCAAGATTTCATCATCCGCTGGGTGAATATACATAACTGGGTGAGGGCCAAATGAGCCCTCACTTGATATCGCCATATCGCAATTGTTTAATTCCATAGCTATGAAACATTTCTTTCTTGCTGTATTAAGGGCATCATCTTTTCTTTCAATTTCGCCCGTAAAGGTTCCCAATGCATCCGAATTGAAATTGAATGGGGTTATACATTTTAACCCCAATTCTTTTTCAAAGATGGGTGCAATCACTTTCTCTTTTTCGTGCATTGTAGCCACCAGTAAAGTTCTTCCATTAAACATCTTTAACTGGCTTAACAAAACGGATCACTACCTCTGATTTTATTTCAAGTTGATCACCGTTCTTTTCTGCCGCCTCTATCATTTTAATAATTTTTCCCAAACTTTTCTTCAGTTGAGGAATTCTTTTTACAGCAATTTTGTCATCCTTACCATATCGTTCTTGCGAACTAAAATTTTTCATATTATGGAATTGGATTTTACCGGAAAATACATTCTGCATTATTTCCCTGCTGTCTTTAGGTAAAAATTCACCCTTTATTAGTTTAAATTTTTGTAGCTTCATTTTTGCTTATTAAGTTTTTTTTAGAAATAGAATGAATTGTATAAGTTCCTGATATTATGATCAATGATGCCATAAGTTTGCTTGTAATTACACTTTTAGTTTGAAATGTCATTAAGATGCAAATTGTCAATATCAGGAAGGTTGAGTATGATATTATTTCTGCTTTATTCATTTTAAGTCGATATTTATGATTGCTTTTAATTTAACAACCTTAGTAGTTGAATCAATTGTGTTCCTAAATTCATATAAATCTTTCTGAAGCCTTTTAATTTTATTCTCTCTTGCCTTGATATCTTCTTCAAGTTGACTTAAGCTTATTTTATTTTCGTGATATTTTATTTTAATATGAATCATTTGTGTGATCAACTCAATTGCTTCATTGGACTTAAATTCGCCATCTAAAATTTGGATATTCATTTGTTTATTTATTTTATAGATTATTGTCCTTGTCCCAATGAATACGCTGCTTTGCCATCAAATTCATACAGATTTTCTGTTTTTATACTGTCTATATGCTGTGTTATTGCTTTATTTAACAATCCAATGATATGCTCTTTTGTAAACTCACTGCCTTCACTGGATTTAAAGCGGCATCTCCAATGGTCTGTGCAGAAAGTCTCTTGAAATCCATTTGGCCACACTTTTATACCTCTGTTGGTAATCATGGTAAGTTTTACTCTATTTTCTTCAATAGATTTTAATTTTTTAGCCAATTCATCCGGATTAGTTCCATTCCAATGCACAAACAAATCTACTCCTACCATTTGTTTGTTTGCAGCTGGTTTGCGTATATATTTGGGTAAGTTTAAGGCAGTGTTATTTGAATAGCTTACTGACTTAAGGAGGTTTGGCTTCCGGCCAAGATTAGCTATTACTGCTTTTGCAAATTCAGATGTGCTAACTTTTTCTTTGCTAATACCTACTTTAAAAATGTCATAAGTGTGAATACCATCTTCTAAAGTTTTTAACCAGGCATTTTGAATTTTTTCAGCGACTTTAGTTTGTCCGATGTGATTTAACATCATAATGGCTCCTTGCAATAGACCCGAAGGGTTGGCTAAATTCTGACCCGCTCTTCTAGGTGCTGAGCCGTGGATTGCTTCAAACATGGAACATTCTTCTCCAATATTTGCTGAACCTGCGAGTCCAACAGAACCTGTAATCTGGGCTGCAACATCGGAAAGTACATCTCCATAGAGATTGGGCATTACGATAACATCAAATATCTCTGGTGTATCTGCCATCTTAGCCGCTCCAATATCGATTATCCAATGTTCGTTTTCTATTTCAGGATATTCTTTCGCTATTTCGTCAAATACTTGATGAAACAAGCCATCAGTTTGTTTCATTATGTTGTCTTTGGTGAAGCAAGTGACTTTTTTTCTGTTTTGTTGCTTTGCATACTCAAAAGCATAGCGAACTATTTTTTCACAACCTGGTCGGCTGATTAGTTTTAAGCATTGAACTACTTCGTCTGTTTGCTGATGTTCAATACCTGCATATAGATCCTCTTCATTTTCTCTTATGATGACAATGTCCATCACAGGATGTTTTGTGCTGACAAAAGGATGTAAACTCATGCATGGTCGGACATTTGAATATAGCCCAAGGAATTTTCTCGTAGTTACATTCAAACTTTTATAACCTCCACCTTGTGGTGTCGTGATTGGAGCTTTTAGGAAAATTTTATTCCTTCTGATCGTTTCCCAAGATTCTTCGGCTATACCTGAAGTATTGCCTGATAGGTAAACTTTTTCACCAACTTCAATTTCTTCAATTTCAATTTGAGCTCCTGCCTCTTTTAAAATGTGTAAAGTTGCATCCATTATTTCCGGTCCGATGCCATCCCCTTTTGCTACAGTTATTTTCGTCATTTTATTAATATTTGTTATTTAACGATGCAAAGTTGAGTACATTAATTCATTAATTATTATATATCTTTGTTATGTTAAGTATAAAATAAATTTATGAACTATACGCTAAATCAACTTCAGATATTCTTAAAAATTGTTCAAACAAGAAGTGTCACTAAGGCGGCAGAAGAATTGCATTTGACACAACCAGCTGTCTCTATTCAGCTTAAAAATTTCCAGGAACAATTTCAAATACCGCTCACTGAAGTTGTTAGTAGGAGAATTTTCATCACTGATTTTGGTATGGAAATAGCTGAAACCGCTGAAAATATTATCAATTTAGTCTACGCTATAAACTACAAGACATTAGCTTATAAAGGTCAGTTGATTGGCAAACTAAAACTTTCAGTAGTATCAACGGGAAAATATGTGATGCCTTACTTTTTGACTGATTTTATGAAGTTGCACGATGGCATAGAATTATTAATGGACGTAACTAATAAGAGCAAGGTATTGGAAAGCCTTGAGAATAACGAAGTTGATTTTGCCCTCGTCTCTGTATTGCCAACTTCCCTTAATATTGAAAAATTGGACTTGCTTCAGAATAAATTATATTTGGTGGGTAATGCAGATACTAATTTTAAAAAGGGTCTAAAAAATGAAACAATCTTTGAAAACCTGCCATTGATCTTTAGAGAAAAAGGATCCGGAACGCGCCAAACAATGGAAAGTTTTATTGCAAATAATAATATAAAAGTTTTGAAGAAAATGGAGCTTGCTTCCAACGAGGCTGTTAAACAGGCAGTTTTAGCGGGTCTCGGATATTCTATCATGCCTTTGATCGGCATTAAAAATGAATTACAAAGTAAGGAATTACAAATAATCCCTGTGAAAGGTCTTCCAATAAAAACTACATGGAGCTTGGTTTGGCTAAAAGGCAAAAGTCATACTCCCGTTTCTGTATCTTTTTTAGAACATTTGAAAAAAGAAATGGATAGTATTGTTCATGATAAATTTACCTGGTATGAGCAATATTAGTTGATGTTTGATGTTTGGTGTTTGATGCTCCTCGGATGATAATTATAGAAAGATTCGGGATGGAAATGTGACCTTCTAAATTTGTGCAGCAACGAAACTTGTTTTAATATTTATAAGAAGCTCGCAAATCCCCATTCGGCAAGGTCTCAATAGCCATAGATTCCTCTACACTTCTTAGACCGATTTTTCTTCTCCTTTCACTAATATCTTTTTTCTGTAGATCAGTAAGTTTATCATATCCAAACGGAACTTGATTGTAATATGGTCGTTCACCTCTGAAGTTGCATCTTCGATCGATAATATGCGCATAGTCCATTGGGTCCATATTCCCACTCATAACATTGTCCAGCATCAGCTTACCCAGAAGTTCGTTCTTCAAGTCAAAGTCAGCGTGTATAAAAATCCTCATGGCATTGTTATAACCCCACTTTCCAACTTTCCGCTCTTCCGGAAAACCTCTTACTTTAATCAGTGACAATAAATGAACTGTTCTTAGAGAGTCTGAGTCAATTCCATTTATATATTCAAAAGCGCCATTTTGTCTGATAGCCTGATCTTCATTGCCTAAACTATCCAATAATGATATGTAAAACTGATCGCGCTGAGATTCTGCCAATGCAATTTCAGTGGCAAATTCATTCTGTAATGATTGGAGGAAATTTTCATCCTCAATAGTTTTCGCAGATGGGATAATACCATATATTTCTGCCATTGTCCTGCAATACTTTTTAACGAGCAAAGTATCCTTCATTTTCAACGTTATTTCCACTGCCTTTTCCAGATCCCTTGAAGCAGGATAATCTACTAGAATAAATGCCAATTCTGATGCTTTGATGGCAGCAGAGTAATCTTGCTTGTCTAGTAATTCTCTTGCCTGAATCGTTAGTTCATAATATTGGGTAAAGTCATCTTTCTGAGCATGAGCCATTTGCTGAAAGGTGAAGATTATAGTCAACGAAAGGATTGATGTTTTCATATGTAGTTAATATCTAATAATTTCTATAGTTCTAAAGTTTCGGAGTAATTAAATTGCTTAAAATATTAATTTCACTCAGCCTAACTTATAGAATTCATAAATTAGTTTAAATGTAATGCTTTTCTTCCAAAATTAAATAGAACACTTGATTAGGTCAAATAAAAAAGGTGCAATGTAAAATGAAGTTGAGAAGATAACTTCATATTGTGCGCTTTGGGGGAGTCTTTTGATTACAACTATGAAATACTCAACTGAAATTGGCTTGGTCATTTCGGACAAGCTCAGTGTTGAAAATAATTTAGCTTAACTTATTGACAAACAGCAAACTATTAGCATTGGAATTAAAATCATTTCAAAGCGGAAATTTCTATTTCCAATTAGTATATTTACAGTTATCAGGCCATTAAATATAACTGTACCTAAGTTGACCAGTAATTGATTAACCAAATTCAAAAAGATAGATATAATCAAGTTCATTATTTATATTTTATCTTGATATGCAGTTATAATCAGCGTTTGTTTGCCTTTAAATAGTTTTGTGAGCCATTTACTTAATACTAATAATAGTTTTTTATAATCTCCCCTATATAATTCATAGCGCCTGCATATGTCTCAATTCCGTGCCCAACATTTTCGAATACCTTTACTTGCTTTAATGTTTTTATGTGCTTCTGTGCGTTATCAATTGATTTTTGGAATGGAAACAATAGATCTTTATCTCCTTCAAGCAGATAAGTATCCACTTTTACATCTCCCAATTGTTGATCCATATAATATGGTTTTTGAGTGTTGTCTTTATATCGGCTAATTGCAAAGACCTCGTAATCAATTAGCATTTTTTCTGCCTCTT
>ERZ724517.1140-NODE-1140-length-15018-cov-5.802513_pt1 | contig 15018 bp, 14 predicted proteins | sample MGYA00376050_ERZ724517 | MGnify/ENA primary metagenome ERZ724517 (study PRJEB28724, sample SAMN07190886) | activated sludge metagenome | isolation source: activated sludge of sewage treatment plant in Hong Hong | place: USA: Christiansburg, Virginia | collected... | reverse complement strand
GGGCGCGCATCGAAGGCGCCGCCAGCGGGCTGCGGCTGCGCGCCACGACGCTCGGCGCCTGGGTGGCGCTGCTGGCGCGGCTTGGCGGCCCGGCCGAGCCCGACTTCATCGACTGGTTCGCCGTCGACCGGATCGAAGCCCGCGAGCTCGATGTCGGCATCCACCGCCACTGGCTCGATCCGACGCGGCCGTTTGCCAAAGCCGTACTCGAACCCGCGCACGGCGTGCTGGTGACCTCGGCGACTTTGCGCGCGCGCGGCGACACGGCGGGCGATGGTGTCGAGGACAAGGGTTGGCGCGACACCGAACTGCGCACCGGCGCGACGCATCTGGCGCTGCCACCGCAGCGCTTCGCCGTCGATAGCCCATTCGACTATGCGGGCCAGGCGCGCGTGCTCATCGTCAACGACATCAAGCGCGGCGACCTGCCGGCGCTCGCCACCGCCTATCGCCGGCTGATCATGGCGGCCGGCGGTGGCACACTCGGGCTGTTCACCGCGATCGCGCGGCTGCGCAGCGTCCATGCGCGCATCGTCGACGCGCTCGCCAAGGAAGGCCTGCCGCTATTCGCGCAGCACGTCGATCCGATCGACACCGGCACGCTGGTCGACATCTTCCGCGCCGAGCCCAAATCCTCGCTGCTCGGCACCGACGCGCTGCGCGACGGCGTCGATGTGCCCGGCCAATCACTGCGGCTGGTGGTGATGGAGGGCGTGCCATGGCCGCGCCCGACGGTGCTCCACGCCGCCCGGCGCGCGGCATTCGGCGGCACCGCATATGATGATCTGGTGACGCAAGGGCGACTGGCGCAAGCCTTCGGCCGGCTGATCCGCCGCGCCAGCGACCACGGCGCGTTCGTGCTGATCGGCCCTGCCGTGCCGTCGCGGCTGCTCAGTGCCTTTCCGCCGGGCACACCGGTCAACCGGCTGGGCATCGACGATGCAGTTGCGGCGGTGGCAGCGATGCAGACGGCGTCGCCGGTGCTGGCAAAACAAGTCGAATTGTAACATCACGCTTTTACAGCGCGGTAACGCTGCTACATGATGGTGCCTGAAGCGGGGAAGATGGGCTGCGTGAAGAGACTGATCCTGTTGCGGCACGCCAAATCGGGCGATGACCTGGTCGAGCGTGACTTCGACCGGCAGCTCAGCCGGCGCGGCCAACGCGCCGCGATGCGCATCGGCCAATGGTTTGCCGATGAAGCGATGAACTTCGACGCAGTGATTGCCTCGCCGGCGCAGCGTGTCCGCGAGACCATCGAAGCGGTCGAACGCGGCATTGGTTTCGGGCTCGAACCGCGCTTCGAACCGCGCATCTATCTGGCGTCGGCGGCGACGTTGCTCGAAGTCGTGCAGGCGACCGATGATACGGTGGGCAGCCTGCTGCTCATCGGCCACAACCCGGGGCTCGAAGACCTGGTGCTGATGCTCGCCGGCGACGATGACGCGCTGCGCGCCGAAGCCGAAGTCAAATACCCGACCGCGACGGTGGCAGTGCTCGATTGCGACATTGATCGCTGGGCCGACCTCGACGAAGCCTGTGGCACGCTCAGCGCCTTCGTGCGCCCGCGCGATCTCGATCCGGCGCTGGGGCCGAGCAGCTAAAGCCCCTTGATCCTCCCCGTCTTCGGGGAGGGGGACCGCGCTCTTCGCGCGGTGGAGGGGTCGGCGCCAACAATCAACACATGCCCCCCAACCGATAATCGCAGCGGCGGGCGTTGCACCCCTCCACCGCCAAAAGGCGGTCCCCCCTCCCCGAAGACGGGGAGGATCAAGCGGTGTGGGTTAGCGTCCCCCGGGCTTGGTCTTCGCCGCGTCTTTGGCGGCCTTCGCATCGGCCTTGGCCTGCTTGGCTTGCGCCTTTTTGGCCTTTTCCTCGGCCTCGCGCGCCTCGCGGCCACGCTTTTCATCAGCTTCGGCGTCGGTGGTGACGACCGCGTCAATGCCGGCGCCGACCGCCTTGACCGGCAGCAGCACGACGGTGGTGACCGCACTCGCGACAAGGCAACCGCCCAGCGGCAGGCACAGCAGCGCCAACGCAATAGCGCGTGCGGGAATCGTCAGACGGTGAAGCTTTCGCCGCAGCCGCACTGGCCCTTGGCATTGGGATTGGTGAACACGAAGCCGGCGGTGAAGTCGTCTTCCTGCCAGTCCATGACACTGCCGATCAGATACATCAACGAGCCGCCGTCGATGAACAGCGTGCCGCCCGGCGTTTCGACGCGTTCGTCGCCGACAGCGGGCTGCGTCACATAGGCGAGGCTGTACGCCAGTCCCGAACAACCGCGCTTGGGCGTCGTCAGCCGCACGCCGGCCGCCGGCTCGGGCGCCTTGGCGATGATGTCGGCGATGCGCTTGGTGGCATTTTCGGTCACGCTGATAGGCGCCGGGCGCGGCGCACGGACCCGCGGTGTGGTCGCAGTCTCCATCACAGCATCCCCATCTCTAGCTTGGCTTCGTCGCTCATTTTCGCCGGATCCCACGGCGGATCCCAGACGAGATTGACCTCGGCCGAGCCGATCCCCGGCACGCTGCCGACGCGCAGTTCGACTTCACCGGGCATGGTCTCGGCGACCGGGCAGTGCGGCGTCGTCAAGGTCATCGTCACCAGCGCGTGGTCGTCATCGAGCTCGACGTTGTAGATGAGGCCCAGGTCATAGATGTTGACCGGAATCTCGGGGTCATAGATCGACCGCAACGCGTCGATGACGGCTTCGTACAGGTCGCCGCCGGGCTCGCCGGCGGGTGTTGACGCGGGCTTTTCGCGGATGAAACCTTCGAGGAAGTCCGGCTTGCGCGCCTCAACGGCGGCGTTGCCGACCGGCGGCGCCTTGGGCACCTCGGGGGCGCTTTCAACTTCTTCGACTTCGAATTTGCGTTCAGCCACTTGGTCTACTCCACTAGCCGAAGATCTTGATGACGCGCGCGATGCCGACGGCGAGCCGTTCGATATCGGATGCGTTGTTGTAAATGCCGAAGCTGGCGCGCGCCGTCGCGGGCACGCCAAGCAGCGCCATCAGCGGCTGCGCGCAATGATGCCCGGCGCGGATGGCGACGCCGGTTTCGTCGAGGATGGTGCCGACGTCGTGCGGGTGGACGCCCTCGATGTTGAAGCTGACGATGCCGGCGCTGTCTTCGGGGCCATACGGCTGCACGCGGTCGAAACCAGCGAGCGCCGCGCGCGTCGCCTTGACCAGCCGCGCTTCGTGCGCCGCAATCGCATCGAGGCCGATGCTGTTCACATAATCAATCGCCGCACCCAGCCCGATGACGCCGACGATATGCGGTGTGCCGGCTTCGAACCGCTGCGGCGGCTTGGCATAGGTCGTTGCCTCGAACGTCACCGTTTCGATCATCGCGCCGCCGCCCTGCGTCGGCGGCATCCGCATCAGCAGCTCGGGCCGCGCCCACAGCACGCCGATGCCCGTCGGGCCGTAGAGCTTGTGCCCCGAAAACACGTAGAAATCGCAGTCGAGCGCCGCCACATCGACGGCCATGCGCGGCACCGCCTGGCAACCATCGACGAGCAGCTTGGCCCCTGCCGCGTGCGCGGCATCGGCAATGCGGCGCACATCGGCCACGCTGCCGAGCACGTTCGAGACATGCGCGACCGACACCAACTTGGTGCGCGGGCCGATCATCGCGATCAGCGCGTCGGTGTCGATCTTGCCGTCCGGCGTCAGCGGCGCGACGTCGATGCCGAGCCCGAGCGCGCCGCGCAGCATCTGCCACGGCACGATATTGCTGTGATGTTCGAGCGCCGTCAGCAGGATATGGTCGCCGCGCTTCAACTGCATGCCGCCGAACGCCTGCGCCACCATGTTGATCGATTCGGTGGCGCCGCGCGTGAAGACAATTTCGTTCGCCGACGCCGCACCGATGAAGTCGGCAACCTTGGCGCGCACCGCTTCGAAACTCTGCGTCATCGTGGCGGAGCGTTCGTAAACGCCGCGATGCACCGTCGCATAGTCGACGCCGTAAGCGCGGGTGATCGCGTCGATCACCGCCTGCGGCTTTTGCGCGGTCGCGGCAGTATCGAGATAGGCCCAGTCGTTGGCCAGCGCCGGGAAATCGGCACGGTGGCTGAAGTGGGGAAGATGCGCGTTCATTGGTTGGTCCCCAGCGCGACAATCGCCGCATCGGTCAGGCGTTCGGCGGCTTCGTCATCGAGGTCGGCGAATGCAGCGGCGAGGAACGAACGCGTCAGCAACGCCTGCGCCGCCGCCGGATCGAGCCCGCGACTTTGCAGATAGAACAACGCATTGGCATCGAGCGCGCCGACGCTGGCGCCATGCGCGCATTTGACGTCGTCGGCGAAGATTTCGAGCTCGGGCTTCAGATTGGCGGTCGCGGTGCGCGTCAGCAGCAGCGCCTTCGCCGACTGCGCCGAGTCGGTTTTCTGCGCGCCGCGCGCGACGCCGACCTTGCCGAGATAGCTGGTGGTCGCGGTGTCGCCGGCGACGCTGCGCACCGTCTGGCGGCTAGTGGCGCGCGGGTGGGCATGCACGACGTGCGTGACGATTTCGAGCGTCTGGTCACCGCCGCCGATCATCACGCCGCCAAGGTTGAAGTCGCTGCCCTCGCCCATTTCGACGGTGATGGCGATGCGTCCGAAGCGGCTGCCGGTGGCGAGCACATGCAGGTTGCAGCGCGCGCCGGCGCCGAGGCTGATGCGGTAGTGCTGCGTCGTGACTGCATCGCTGCCGCGCGCTTGCACGATGATACCGTCGAGCGTCGCGCCGGCACCAAGGTCGATGGTGACGGTTTCATTGTGCCAGTCGCTGCCGGTCAGCGTGTCGTCGAGCCGCGCGCTGTCGCCCGCCGCGACGCTCAGCGTGCGCGTCGTCGCAATGTCCTGCGGCCAGACTTCGCGCAACGCTTCAAGGTCGCTGTAACGCCAGTCTTCCTGCCTGCGGGTCGGGAGCGCTGTCACGCGGCAATGTCCACATAGCCGTCGCGTTCAAGCTCGTGCGCCAGCTCTGGCCCGCCCGAGCGCACGATGCGGCCGGCGACGAGCACATGGATGCGGTCGGGCACGACATAGTCGAGCAAGCGCTGGTAATGCGTGATCAGCAGCGTCGAGCGGTCGGGGGCGCGCAGCCGGTTGATGCCGTCGGCGACAACGCGCAGCGCATCGATGTCGAGGCCCGAATCGGTTTCGTCGAGCACCGCCATCTTCGGCGCCAGCACCGCCATCTGCACCATCTCGTTGCGCTTCTTTTCGCCCCCCGAAAAGCCGACGTTGACCGGCCGCTTGAGCATGTCCATCGACAGCCCGAACGCCTCGGCCTCGACCTTGATCAGCTTCATGAACTCGGCGCCCGAGGCTTCGGCTTGCCCACGCATCCGGCGCTGCGCGTTGAGCGCGGTGCGCAGGAACATCAGGTTCGACACGCCGGGGATTTCCACCGGATATTGCAGCCCGAGGAACAGCCCGGCCGCCGCGCGTTCATGCGCGTCGAGCGCCAGCAGGTCCTGCCCGTCGAGCGTCACGCTGCCGCCGGTGACTTCGTAACCTGCACGACCGGCGAGCACGTACGACAAGGTCGATTTGCCGGCGCCGTTGGGGCCCATGATGGCATGGACCTCGCCGTCGCCGATCGACAGCGTCAGGCCGCCCAGGATCGCCTTGCCGTCGACGGTGGCGTGCAGGTCACGAATTTCGAGCATTACTTGGCCTTCTGGGCGGTGGGAGCAGTGCTGCCAACCTGGCGGCTGACAATCGCGACGACGGCGCGTTCGCGCAGCTCGCCTTCGATCGCATCGACCGACTGTTCGGCGACCGACTGCGACACGCGTTCTTCTTCCTTGGGGTAACCGATGCGGCGCACGTCATAGACCTTGGCGATCAGCGCGGTGCGCGCGTCGGCGCAGCCCTTGATGATCTGGCTGGCGGCGGTGCCGGCCTGCATGTCGCCCGATTTGAACTGGGTCATGTCGATGCTGTTCGCGGCACTGTCGACACATTCGGCGTAGACGGCGGCGGCCTTGTCCATCGCAGCGCGCGCGTCCTGGCCGGGTACATCGGCACGCGGCGGGGGATTGCCGCAGGCGGCAAGTACGAGGGTCAGCGCGACAGCGCCAAGCAGATTGCGATTCATCCGACACTCCCTTCCAGCGATATGCCGAGCAGTTTCTGCGCCTCGACGGCAAACTCCATCGGCAGTTGCATCATCACGTCGCGGCAGAAACCGTTGACGATCAGCGCCACCGCTTCCTCGGCATTGAGGCCGCGTGACATCGCATAGAATAGCTGATCGTCGCTGATTTTCGAAGTCGTGGCTTCGTGTTCGATCTGTGCCGACGGGTTGCGCACCTCGATATAGGGCACGGTGTGCGCGCCGCACTGGTCGCCCAGAAGCAAGCTGTCGCACTGGGTGAAATTGCGCACGCCCTCAGCGCCCGACGCGACGCGCACCAGCCCGCGATAGGTGTTGCTCGACCGCCCCGCCGAAATGCCCTTGCTGACGATGGTGCTGCGGCTGCGCTTGCCGAGGTGGATCATCTTGGTGCCGGTGTCGGCCTGCTGGCGGTTGTTGGTCACCGCGACCGAGTAGAATTCACCCACGGAGTCGTCGCCCGACAGCACGCACGACGGGTATTTCCAGGTGATCGCGCTACCGGTTTCGACCTGCGTCCAGCTGACCTTGCTGCGCTTGCCGAGGCAGTTCGCGCGCTTGGTGACGAAATTGTAGATGCCGCCCTTGCCGTCCTTGTCGCCGGGGTACCAGTTCTGGACGGTCGAGTATTTGATCTCGGCATCGTCCATCGCCACCAGCTCGACGACCGCGGCGTGGAGCTGGTTCTCGTCGCGCATCGGCGCGGTGCAACCTTCGAGGTAGCTGACATGGCTGCCTTTGTCGGCGACGATCAGCGTGCGTTCGAACTGGCCGGTGTTGGCGGCGTTGATGCGGAAATAGGTCGAAAGCTCCATCGGGCAGCGCACGCCTTCGGGGATGTAGACGAAGGTGCCGTCGCTGAAGACCGCGCTGTTGAGCGCCGCGAAATAGTTGTCGCGTTGCGGCACGACCGAGCCAAGATACTTGCGCACCAGCTCCGGGTATTCCTTCACCGCCTCGCTGATCGAGCGGAAGATGACGCCGGCGCGTTCAAGCTCGGCGCGGAAGGTGGTGGCGACGCTGACCGAATCGAACACCGCATCGACGGCAATCCGGCGCGACCCCTCGACCCCGGCGAGCATCTTCTGCTCCTCGATCGGGATGCCGAGCTTTTCATAGGTGCGGCGGATTTCGGGGTCGAGCTCGTCCAATGACGCCAGCGACGGCTTGGCCTTGGGCGCGGCGTAATAATAGGCGTCCTGATAGTCGATCGGCGCGATGTCGAGCTTGGCCCAGTCGGGTGCCTCCATCGTCAGCCACAACCGGTAGGCCTTGAGGCGCCAGTCGAGCAGCCACTGCGGCTCGCCCTTCTTCGCCGAAATATAGCGGACGGTGTCCTCATTGAGCCCCTTGGGGGCCATTTCGGATTCGATGTCGCTGACGAAGCCCCATTTGTAGGTCGCAAGGTCATCGACCGCGCCCTGGGCTTCGGCGTTGGGATCAAGCGTGCGGGTGTCATCGCTCATGCCGTCACACTTTCACGCGCCACTACCGGCTGGATCAGGTCGGCGAGCGTCACCGCCGACAGCGCATCACGCACCGCGCGGTTGATCGGGGCCCAATGGCCGCGGACGCTGCACGAGCTGCCGATGCTGCAATCACTGGTGGCAACGCCATCAGACGGATGCTGGCACTGCGTAAGTGCAATCGGCCCGTCGACCGCCTCGATGATCGCCGCGATGCTGACCTCGCCCGCCGGCCGGCAGAACTGGAAACCACCACCGGCACCACGCGATGCCGCCAGCAGCCCGGCGCGCGCCAGCGTGCCCATCAGCTTCGCCACCGTCGGCACCGGAATCCCCGTTACCAACGCCACTTCGGGTGCCGACAGCCGGCGCTCGGGCGATTTGGCCGCCGCGGTCATCACGACAACCGCATAGTCGGCAAGGTTGGTCAGCCGGATCATCTGCACCTTTCGCGGTACGTGCCAAAACTGGACTAATTTCATCCGGCTTATGTGGGGGCTGCGCCGTCCAAGTCAAGCAAAGTCGCCGCATTGCGCGCAAAAAATCGGCCCGGCGCGCAGGCAGCGCAGCCGGGCCGACAAGGACGGATGATGAGGCGGCGTGGCCACGCGCCTGACGATCCCTGCGGGTCATGCCCGCTGCGTTAACGGCGGTGGGCGCGACGGGGTTGCACGGCAACCCGGGATTTCAAGGTGAATCGAATTTTAAGAGCCTCCGGCGGGCAGGGGTGACCCCTGCACCCGAATGTTCGGGCGGTGCATCAGAACCCCGCGTCAGGTCTGATGCACGCACGCAAAACATATGGGTGCAGGGACAAGTCCCTGCCCGCCGGAGGCCCTTGCTCTACCCGGCCTCAGGCCTTCGTTGCCGCAATCCACGCATCGACATTGCTCTCCAGCACGTCGAGCGGCACCGCGCCGTTGGTCAGCACGACATCGTGGAATGCCTTGATATCGAACTTCGGCCCCAGCGCCGCTTCGGCGCGCGCGCGCAACTCCGAGATCTTCAGCCGGCCGATCATGTAGGCGGTCGCCTGGCCGGGGAAGATGACGTAGCGCGACATCGCCTTTTCGATCGCGCCGGGCGTTTCGGCGGTATTCGCCAGCGCATAGGCGATAGCGTCCTCGCGGCTCCATTTCTTGTAGTGGATGCCGCTGTCGACGACCAGCCGCACGGCGCGGTGCAGTTCGAGCTGCAGGCGGCCAAAGTCGCTGTACGGGTTGCGGTACTGGCCCATGTCCTTCGCCAGCTTCTCCGAATACAGCCCCCAGCCTTCCGAATATGCCGTGTAGCCGCCGAACTTGCGGAACGGCGGCACGTCCTTCAACTCGGTGGCGATGGCGAGCTGCAGATGGTGGCCGGGGACGCCTTCGTGATACGCCAGCGCCTCGATCTCGGTCGTCGGCATGTCGCCCATCTTGTAGAGGTTGACGTAGTAGGTGCCGGGGCGCGAGCCGTCGGGCGCGGGCGACTGGTAGAACGCCTTGCCCGCCGATTTTTCGCGGAACGGCTCGACCGCCTTGACCTTGAGCGCCGCCTTGGGGAGCGTGCCGAACCAGTTGGGCAGCTTGGCTTCGATTTCCTTGATGTCGGCGTTGGCGGTGGCGAGATATTCGGTGCGGCCGGCTTCGGTATTCGGCAGCAGGAACTTCGGATTGCCGCGCATTTCCTTGAAGAATGCCTGCAGATCGCCCTTGAAGCCGGTCTCGCGCATCACGGCGCGCATTTCGTCATGGATACGCGCGACCTGCTGCAGCCCGAGCGTATGCACCTGTTCGGCGGTGATTGCGGTGGTGGTATAGTTCGCCAGCCGCTCGTTGTAATACGCCGCGCCGTCCTTGAAGCGCCAGACGCCGTCGATGGTACCGGCGTTGGGTTCCTGCACGTTCATCGCGGCGATGACACGTTCATAGACCGGCTTGACCGAGGTCAGCAGCGCCGTGCGGCCGCTGGCGATGATTGCGTCCTTTTCGGCCTGCGGGATCGCCAGCTTGCCGACCTTTTCCTTGAGATCGGCATACAGCGCCGAATCCGGACCGTTGTCGAACGGTGCGCCCTTGATAATGTTCTGCGCGTCCGAAACGACGAACGGATAGACCCACTTCGGCGGCATCACGCCATTCTTGGCGCGTTCATTGGCGACCGCGATGTTCTGGTCGAGCGCCGCGCCGATGCCCTGCAGCCGTTCGACATAGTCGAGCGCATCCTGCTTGGTATCGACGCGGTGGATGTTGATCAGGAACGCCGGATAGTCGCTCTGCGCGCCGTTCATCTGGTCGAAGACATAGCCGTCATGGCGGTATTTGAAGCCGCCGTCGCGCCGCGCCATGGTCTTTTCAAACAGTTCGTAGGACAGCTTGGCTTGCGGGTCGAGCCTGGCGCCGGCGAAACGCGTCCGCATGTCGGCGAGCCACTTCATGTCGAAGTCATGGTCAGCGACTTCGGCGGCGTCGCTCATGTCGTCCCATTTGCCGTAATTGGTCTTGAGCCCGCGATACGCCGCGCGCATTGGCGAGCGTTCGAGCACCGCCTTGTCGTAATCGGCGAAGAACGCATTCAGCGCCGCCGACTGGTCGGCAGCAGCAACAGCAGCGGTTTTTGCCGGTTCGGTAGCCGCGAGCGGCACAGCGAGCAGGGCAAACGCCGAAACGGCGAGCAAAAGATGACGCGACACATGAGCCTCCAGAAAATTAACCAGACCCGTGCATAAAAGTGGCTGCCGGTTTTGACCAGCACCAAGCGGCCTGTCATGGTGATCCGATGTTTCGACTCTTGCGACCCCTGTTGTTCCTTCTCGATGCCGAGCGCGCGCACCGGCTGACGCTCGCGGCAGTCGGCATGGGGATGGGCAAGACCGCCAGGCCCGATGACCCGATGCTGTCGACGACGGTCGCCGGGCTGACTTTCCCCAATCCCGTCGGCATCGCCGCGGGCTTCGACAAGAACGCCGAAGTCCCCGATGACATGCTGCGGCTCGGCTTCGGGTTCGCCGAAGTCGGCACGGTGACACCCGAGCCGCAGGACGGCAACCCGCGCCCGCGCATTTTCCGGCTGCGAGAGGACGAGGCCGTCATCAACCGGCTCGGCTTCAACAACGAAGGTCTCGAAGCGGTGCGCGCGCGGCTGGCGGTGCGCCACGGGCTGCCCGGCCAGGTCGGCGTCAACGTCGGCGCCAACAAGGACAGCGCCGACCGCATCCGCGACTATGCCACCGGCGTGCGCGGCATGGGGCGCTGGGCGAGCTACATCACCGTCAACATCTCCTCGCCGAACACGCCGGGCTTGCGCGCGCTGCAGGACCGCGCCGAGCTGACGCGGCTGGTCGCCGCGGTCATCGCGGCGCGCGGGCCGCTGCCGCTGCCGCTGTTCGTCAAGGTCGCGCCCGACTTGCAGCCCGAAGAGGTTGCCGACATTGCCGAAGTCATCACCGGGTCGGGCATCGACGCGCTGATCATTTCAAACACCACGCTGTCGCGTGACGGTCTGACCAGCAGAAACGCCGATGAAGCCGGCGGCCTATCGGGCAAGCCGCTGTTGGAACGCTCGACGGCGATGCTGCGCGATTTCCGCCGCGCCACCGGCGGCAAATTGCCGCTGATCGGCGTCGGCGGCATTTCGAGCGGTGCCGATGCCTATGCCAAGATCCGTGCCGGCGCGAGCCTCGTCCAGCTTTACACCGGGCTGGTCTACAAGGGCCCGGGGTTGATCAACGATATCAAGCGCGACCTGGTGCGGCTGCTGCGTCGCGATGGTTTCCGTCGCGTTTCCGAAGCGGTAGGGGTAGACAGCTGACGATATGATTGCCGCGCAGCGTTGCGCGCGGCCAACGACCGGGGGAGCTTATGAAGGGTCCGATTCTGCTGGCGGCGCTGTTGGTGTCGGCGTGCGCGACGGCGCCCTCGGCCCCGCCTGCGGGCATTGCTGCCGCGCCCGCAGTGGCCGGCATATCGCCTGCGATGGTGTCCGCCGCCGACTATCGCGCCGCCGAGGCCGGTGTCGCGATGTTGCGCGCCGGCGGTTCGGCGTTCGATGCCAGCGCCGCGACGCTGCTGGCGCTGACGGTGGTCGAGCCGCAATCCTCGGGCATCGGTGGCGGCGGGCTGCTGGTCTATCAACCCGCGCGCGGCGGCGTGCTGAGCTTTGACGGCCGCGAAACCGCGCCGGCGTCGGCCACCCCGACGATGTTCCTCGGCGCTGACGGCAAGCCGCTCGCCGGCGGCGTCGCCAAGCCCGGCGGCAAGAGCGTCGGCGTCCCCGGCAATATCGCGATGCTGGCGCTGGCGCACGCCAAGCTCGGCACGCTGCCCTGGGCCAAGCTGTTCGAGCCGGCGATTGCACTGGCGCGCGGCGGCTATGTGATGACGCCGCGCATGGCAGGCGCGGTGGCGAGCCAGGCAAAAAATCTGGCGCGCACCCGCGAAGGCGCAGCGCTGTATCTGCTGCCCGACGGCAAGCCCAAGCCCGCCGGCAGCCGCATCGTCAACGAACCACTGGCGCGCACATTGGAAGCCATTGCCGCTGCCGGCCCCAAGGCCTTCTACACCGGCCCCAACGCCGATGCGCTGGTCGCAGCAGTGACGACATCGACGATGAACCCGTCGGGGATGACGCGCGCCGATATCGCGGGCTATGCCGCCAAACTGCGGCCAGCGGTGTGCGGCAAATACCGCAGCTACAAGGTGTGCAGCATGGGGCCGCCGTCATCGGGCGGCATCGCGGTCATCCAGATTCTCGGCCAGCTCCAGCGTTTCGACCTTGCAGCACTAGGTGCCGACAACCCCGTCGCCTGGCATCTTCTCGCCGAAAGCGAGCGGCTGGCGTTTGCCGACCGCGCGGCGTTCGTCGGCGATCCCGATTTCGTGCAAGTTCCCACCGCCGGGCTGATCGACGCGGGCTATATCCGCGCGCGTGGCGAACTCATCAGCGCCAGCAGCACGATGGCCAAGGTCAGCGCCGGGCGGCCACGCGGCGCGCCGCCGCGCAAAGCCGGCACCAGCAACGAAGTGCCGTCAACGTCGCATTTCTCGGCGGTCGATGCCCGCGGCAATGTCGCGGCACTGACCTCGACAGTCGAAGGCTCGTTCGGCTCGGGACTGATTTCGGGCGGCTTCGTGCTCAACAACGAACTCACCGATTTCGATTTCGTGCCCGTGGTTGACGGCGTCCCCGTCGCCAACCGCGTCCAGCCCGGCAAGCGCCCGCGCTCGTCGATGACGCCGACCATCGTTTATGATGCCAAGGGCCATGTGCTGCTGTCGGTCGGCGCTGCCGGTGGCCCGACGATCCCGGCGCAGGTGGCGAAATCGATCATCGCCGTCATCGACTGGAAAAAGCCTGTGCAGGACGCGATCGCGCTGCCGGTGATGATGGTGTTCGGCGACCGGCTGATCGTCGAGTCGAGCCCGCAGGGCGCCCCGCTGGCGGCAATGATCCCGGCGCTCAAGGCGCTTGGCCACAGCGAAATCACCGTCACCGCACTGCCTTACAAGGCCAATGGCATCGAGCGCGTGACAGGCGGCTGGCGCGGCGGCGCCGACCCGCGTAGCGAAGGCGTGGCGCTCGGGTTATAATCGGCGACAATAATAATTGCGGGAGCGACGGCATGGCGACTTCGGCCGAAAAGTGCGCGAACTGGCCCAATCTGGTCACGATGTTTTTCGACCAGGCCGAACGGCTTGGCGACGCGGTGATGCTGGCGCACAAGCACGAAGGTGCCTGGGTGCCGATATCGTGGCGCCAGGCCGCGCAGACCGTATCAAGCATGGCGGCCGGCTTGCGCGCCATCGGCATCAAGCCCGGCGACCGCGTCATGCTGGTCAGCGAAAACCGCCCTGAATGGTGCCTCGCCGACCTCGCCATCATGGCGGCTGGCGCGGTGACGGTGCCGACCTACATCACCAACACCGAATCGGACCATCTCCACGTCCTCGATGACAGCGGCGCCGTCGCGGCGATCGTCTCGACGACCAAGCTCGCCAAGACGCTGCTCGCCGCGGTCTACCGCTCGAAGGACTGCCGCACCGTCATCGGCATCGAAGCACTGCGCATCGGCCAGGAAAGCGGCGCGACGCTGTACCAGTGGCAGCATCTGGTCGCCGAAAACCCCGCCGATGTCACCGCGACGCGCGCCGCGCAGACCGCGCAGCGCGGCGACCTCGCCTGCCTGATCTACACCTCGGGCACCGGTGGCGCGCCGCGCGGCGTACGCCAGCACCACGGTGCCATCCTGTGCAACGTCGCCAGCGCCATCCGCGTCATTGCCGAAGACTTCCCGCCCGATCCCGACAGCTTCCTGTCGTTCCTGCCGCTGAGCCACGCCTATGAGCACACCTGCGGTCAGTTCGTGCCGATCGGGCTCAGCGCCAGCATCTATTACGCCGAAGGCCTTGAAAAGCTCGCCGCCAACATGGAGGAGGTCAAGCCGACGCTGATGGTCGTCGTGCCGCGACTGTTCGAAGTGTTGCGCGCCCGCATCGTCAAGACCATCGAGAAACAGGGCGGCATCGCCGTCGTGATGTTCAACCAGGCGATGCGGCTGGGCCGCAAGCGTTACGAGAACCAGGGCCTGCCGTTCTGGGAGCGGCCGTTCGACGCGCTGCTCGACAAGACCGTGCGCCACAAGGTCCAGCAACGCTTCGGCGGCAATCTCAAGGCACTGGTGTCGGGCGGCGCGCCGCTCAACCCCGAAGTCGGGCTGTTCTTCGAATCGCTCGGCATCAAGCTGCTGCAGGGCTATGGCCAGACCGAAGCCGCGCCGCTGATTTCGTGCAACCGCCCAAGCCGCCGCATCAAGATCCACACCGTCGGCCCGGTGCTCGACGACGTCGAAGTCGAAATCGCCCCTGACGGCGAAATCAAGGTGCGCGGCGAACTCGTCATGCACGGCTATTGGCAGAACGAAGTCGACACCGCCAAGGTTCTGCAGGACGGCTGGCTGCTAACCGGCGACATCGGCCATTTCGACGAGGATGGCCATATCGTCATCACCGACCGCAAGAAGGACATCATCGTCAACGACAAGGGCGACAATGTCGCGCCGCAACGTGTCGAGGGCATGTTGACGCTGCAAACCGAAATCGTCCAGGCGATGGTCTATGGCGACCGCCGGCCCTACCTCGTCGGTGTCGTCGTCCCCGATCCCGAATGGGCGATGAGTTGGGCCCGCGAAAAGGGCATGCCCACCGACCCCGCCAAGCTCAAGGACGAACCCGAATTCCACCGCGCGGTGATGGCCGCCGTCGACCGCGTCAACGCCAGCATCGCGACGGTCGAAAAGGTCCGCCGCGTCATCATCGCCGATGCACCGTTCACCGTCGAAAACCTGCAAATGACGCCAAGCCTGAAGATCCGCCGCCACGTGCTCAAGGAGATTTACGCGGCGCGGCTGGATAAGCTGTACGGCTGATAGAACGGACGAAAGAGCCTCCGGCGGGC
>ERZ724517.1139-NODE-1139-length-15025-cov-6.611623_pt1 | contig 15025 bp, 10 predicted proteins | sample MGYA00376050_ERZ724517 | MGnify/ENA primary metagenome ERZ724517 (study PRJEB28724, sample SAMN07190886) | activated sludge metagenome | isolation source: activated sludge of sewage treatment plant in Hong Hong | place: USA: Christiansburg, Virginia | collected... | reverse complement strand
GTTAAATTGACCTTACCAACCACATAATGATAATCCTTGCTCGTATATTTTTCTGATATCTCATCAAATACAATTTGTTTTAAATCATCAGCGTTATTGTATCTGAAATAAGCTTCAATAACGACGTCATTTGTGAATGTTGGCGCATGTTTTTGTGCATACTTTTTAAACTCATATTTATATCCGTGAGACAATGCCGAAATATCCGATAACACCGCTGCTCCTGTAGGATAAGAACCTGCTCCTCTTCCTTGTAAAAACTGCTCACCTGAAAATTTACCTTCTACAATCACGCCATTAAACTCGTTATCTACATTATATAAATGATTGTGCTCTTTAATAAAACGCGGTGCCACAAATACACTTACTTTGTCATCTCCTAAACGCTGAATAATAGGCGTTAATTTTATTTTATACCCTTTTTCAGAAGCGTACTTAATATCATTATCATGCAAGGTTGTAATTCCTATATTCAATACTTCCTCTTGTTTTATAATTAAACCAAATGCATGTAAAGCTATAATCACTGCTTTAAATTTAGCGTCATATCCTTCCACGTCATTTGTTGGATCTGACTCTGCAAAGCCTTTATCTTGAGCTTGCTTTAACGCCTCTGCATAAGACAGTTTTTCTGCAATGGTTTTAGTTAAAATATAATTAGTCGTTCCATTAAAAATACCAGATACTTTTTCTAATTCTTCGTTATCAAAATATTCTTCTAATGAGCGAATAATTGGAATACTCCCACAAGCTGATGCTTCATACAATAAAGACACATTATTTTCTTGTTGCAAACGGTATAACTCTTCTAAATGAGTAGCCAATAACTTTTTATTAGCCGTTACGACGTGCTTTCCTTTTTTTAATGCTTCGCTAACAATATGAAATGCTTCGTCGGCATCGTCAATTAATTCAACAACCACATCAATTTCAGGATTATTTAAAATTTCCCATTTATCGTATGTAATTAACTCCGCTCCTACCGTACGCGGTTTATTTTTATTTTTAACTGCAATTTTTGCTATGTCAGCCTTGAAGCCCGTACTATTATTTAACACATGATATAGACCTTGTCCCACGCATCCAAATCCGAATAATCCTATTTTTAATTTCTTGCTCATAATTCCTGTTTTATATAGTTACTGTTTGTGTTTTTACGTTTTGTGTTTGATAAAATTGTTTAATATGATCGGCCAGTTGTTTTGTTTCAATCAAGAATCCATCATGTCCGTATAAAGAATCAATTTCTTTATATACCGAGGTTTTAATTCCTTTTGCTAATAATTGTTGCTCGTTAACAGGAAACAAAACATCTGAAGACACAGCAATGACTAAAGTAGGAACTTCAATATCATTTAATACAGTTTCCACACTATAAGCTCTTTCCCGAGCTACATTGTGAGAATCCATTGCCTCAGATAAGCGCACGTATGAATAGGCATTAAAACGTTTTACTAATTTTTCTCCTTGGTAACGTTGGTATGAAGAGGCTGCATGGTTATTGATATTATTATTCCCATTATTTTTTTGAGTACTGTTATACGTATTATAATTTCTATAACTTAACAATGCTATACTGCGAGCAGCTTGTAACCCCTTCTCTCCTCCATTAGTTGTATTTCCAAAATAAGTTCTATCCGCTTTAATAGCTAAACGTTGCGATTCATTGAAAGCAATTCCCCAAGGAGAATGCTGCGCATTCGTAGCAATCAAAATTAAATTCTCTGTTACTTCAGGAAATTGCAATACCCATTCTTGCGCTATCTGTCCACCTTGAGAGCCACCAATCAACGTATGAATTTTATCAATACCTAAGTGATTTTTCAAAACTTGCAACGTATTAGCCATATCACGAATAGTGATGTGAGGAAAATAACTGAACCAAGGCTCATTTGTATCTGGATTAATGCTTAAAGGACCAGTTGTGCCATAGCAAGAACCTAAATTATTGGCGCACACAATAAAATAATCTTTAGGATTAAATAAATCGTTTTCGCCAAATAGGCCTGGCCACCAATCAAAAACATCGCTATTAGCTGTTAACGCGTGGGCAACCCAAATCACATTACTCTTATCGGCGTTCAATGAGCCGTAGGTGTGATAGGCGATTTCTAATTGAGGCAATGTTAAACCATTCTCTAAAGGAAATCTTTTTTTGTATGTATATGTCGTATGACTCATGATTTCTTATTGTCTTGTGAGAGCAACAAAACGAAAACTTTAAAAAAACGTTTCGTTACTCTCATTTTGACTTTCTAACTAATTACTAAAAATGGATTCTGAAAAAATTAAATGTTTGTTTTCTGATGATGTTAAAATATTAACGTCACTCACCAAACGCTTACTGTGTTCTTGACTTGCATGAGGAAAGGAAACTCCTCCTCTTTGAGAAAAACCAAAAGCCGCTTGTAGTTTTAAAAAGTGACGGTGACGAGCTTCGCCGATTAAGTTAGTTGTAGTTTGTGTAGTTGTTTGAGTATATTTATTTGAGTTCATGATGTTTAATTTTAATTTGTTTGTATTGAAAAAATTTGAGATTGATGAAATTTCTTGAAATAAAGAATACATCAAAAGAGCCTCGGATTTGCCAAGGTTAATTTTTCGATAAGATTAAAACGAAAAATAGCCTAGCACATGCACCAACAGCACATACAACAAGCCATCATGAAAATGGTAATGAGAACAGAATTAACTACAGTGTTTGCCTCTAATTGAGCAACTCTTACTTTGTTTTTTGAATTTGTGTGTTTCATTTTCTTTGTTTTTAATTTATTTTTCTCTGCTTTTCATCAGAGTAGGAGTTGGCACCTGTTTTCCAATTTCGTTTTACCGAAACTTTTAGTTGGTTGCCAGTGGGTCAGTGAGCCTATTCTCTCGCCACTTCTTAATAAATTAATACACACATAGGTGGGTAGTAATTCTGTTGCAAATTTAAAGCATTTATTGCATTACTTCCAAATAAAAATGAAAATAATTTAAAAATCGTTGATTTTATTGAGTATTACGAGCAATATATTCCGATGCCAAATTAACTTTTTCTCATCCTCTCTCTCAATTTCACCAACTCATACCATACAACTGATATAAACCCAATCACAAAACTCACTCCTAATTGAGATAAATTCAGTTGTTCAAATTCAAAGAAATGAGTTACTGGAGGTAAGTATAACAACATGGTAGAAATGAAAACGGTGATGCCGATAATAAATAAAATCATCTTGTTTTTATAGCGAATGGTAGTGAGCACAGAATAATAAAAGGAACGATTGACTAAGGTTAAAAATATGTTTGCTACAATCAATGCGGTAAAAACCATCGTACGCGTAACAGCTTCATTATAATTCTTATGAACTGCATATTGATATACTACTAAAGTTCCTGCAGCAATGACTAAGCCTTGCATAACACTTGAGGCTAATTCTTTCCAATTAAAAAAAGTGGTTGTAAAAGGCCTTGGCTTGCTAAGCATGGTGTTACTTTCCATGGGTTCATTTTCAAAAATGATAGAACAAGTTGGCCCCATAATTAATTCTAAGAAAATAATATGTATTGGAGAAAAAATATTAGGATATATCCAACCCAAAGCTAAAGGTAAAAACACCGTTAAAATGATTGGAATATGGATGGAAATAATATAACGGATGGCCTTTTTTAAATTCGTATAAATTTTTCTTCCCGAGGCAATCGCATCTACCATTTTAGATAAATCGTCGTCTACTAAAATTAAAGAAGCTGCTTGTTTCGCAATCTCCGTTCCTTTTTTACCCATCGCAATACCAATGTGCGCTGCTTTTAAAGCGGGCCCATCATTTACGCCATCACCAGTCATCGCAACAATTTCGTTATTTGATTTTAACGCATTAATGATTTTTAATTTTGCTTCAGGAAACATGCGAGTAAAAATAGCAGTCTCACCTACTTTTTCTTTTAACTCAACATCGCTCAATTTCATTAACTCATCTCCTGACAGACTTTTTTCATAGCCTTTAAAAGCAATTTGTTTTGCAATAGCAGCTGTTGTTTCAGCGTTATCACCAGTAATGATTTTAACGGAGATACCTGCCTTATAAAAACTTTCTAATACCGATTGTATATTTTTCTTTGGAGGATCATAAAAAGCAATCAATCCTTTAAATAGAAATTTAAAACTTTGTTGTTCTTCAGGAAAATTAGTTCCCGAAAATGTAGCTTGACCAACACCCAATAAACGATAACCTTCTTTTGCTAAAGTTTTCATTGCGTCTTTTATTTGCTGTTTTTCTTCAGCACTTAAATTCGATACGTTTATTAAGGCTTCGGGAGCACCTTTAGCAGCAATAATTCGCTCTCCTTTATCATTTTCAAAAATATGCGTCATCATTGGCGGCTTACCTCCTAAAGGATATTCGTGCAACATTTTGTATTGTGAGCGTTCATCCTCTTTTACTAAAGTTTCATAAGCTTTATGAATTGCTACTTCCATTGGATCAAAAGGAATAGGTTCACTCGACCACATCGATAATGTAATGAGCTCTCTTTCTGTTTCATCTAAGTCTGCTTCTGGATCCGAAATTTTTTGAGTAGATAACGTAAACAACTTTGCTAAACTCATTTTATTCTCGGTAATAGTTCCTGTTTTATCAGTACAAATAACGGTAGCGCTACCCAATGTCTCTACCGTTTTCATTTGTTTCACCACTACACCCATTTTCATTAAACGCCAAGCACCAAGCGCCATAAAGGTTGTAAAAGCTACGGGAATTTCCTCGGGCAAAATACTCATAGCCAAAGTCAAAGCCTTTAATAAACTATCTAAAACTAAACGTGATTGAACATAATTTATACCCCATACGATGATGAAAACAATCGCTCCAACGATAGCCATCTTTTTTACAAAATCCCCAATCTGTAATTCTAAGGGTGTTTTTTCTTCTTCAATATCTTCTAAACTCTTTCCAATCTTTCCTAATCGGGTTTCATTGCCAATAGCTGTAATAGTTGCTACTGCCAAGCCACTCGATACTGTTGTTCCTTGAAACACAACCTTATCTTCTTTTGTTTGATCTTTATAAACAACCAAAGACTCACCCGTTAATATAGATTCATTAACAGAAAAATCTGCTGCATAGCTAATTATTCCATCTGCAGAAATTAGCGTCCCCTCCTCTATCATCAAGCTATCACCTATGACTAATTCTTCGCTTGGTATCTCAATTACTTCCCCATTTCTAATCACCTTACAATTAGGTTGAATAAAGTTTTTAAGTTTCTCTAATGCATTTTTACTTCGCGATACTTGATATAAAGAAATAATAGATTGAAAAATAATGGCAGACACTAAAAAAATACCGTCCCCTATTTTGCCACTTATAAAATAAATACATGAAGCCACCAACAACAAAATAATCATGGGTTCGGTAGCTAAACTTTTAATAGCGGTTATAAATACATTTTCCTTTTTATAGTCCGCTTTATTTTGTCCGTGCTTTTCTCTTGCCTCTTTTACTTGCTCAGAAGTTAAACCTATTATGTTAAAATTATTGGAAGACATCTAATTATTTTAGTAGCATTTATAAATGTTTAAGTTAAGCAATCTTTAAACAAAACGTATGGATCTTTATCATGAAAATTCATGTTTTATAATAGATCCATAATAAAAAAGGATAATTATTAAGCTAAAACCTTACATTTACGCGTGCTTAAAAACGTTAGTAAACATCACTTTTTATTACACTTTATTGTGTTTATTTGGGGCTGGTCGCCCATACTTGGTAAAGGTATAAGTGCTGATGCGCTACAATTAGTTTGGTTCAGAATTGCCATTACTATTTTTTTAATGGCCTTTTACCTCATTTACATCAAAGCCAATTTATTGGTTTCGTTTAAAAAGTTATGGCAACTCACTGCCATTGGATTAATCATTTGTGTTCATTGGCTATGTTTTTATGGAGCCATTAAAGTTTCTAATGTATCAGTAACCATGGCTGCTTTTAGTACAGGCACATTATTTACAGCCATTACCGAACCTTTAATTTACAAACGAAAATTTATTTGGTACGAATTAGTCATTGGCTTAATTATCATTGTAGCCATTGGACTTATTTTTTCGGTAGAGATAAAATACGGTATGGGAATTTTATTAGGAATTTTAGCAGCTTTTACCGCTTCCGTATTTAGTGTATTGAATGGCGTTTTAATTCAAGATCAAAAAGAATCCATCTCCTCTCCTGTGTTATCATTTATAGAATTAACGATGGCATTAGTGGGATTAAGTATTTTCTTATTATTTAACGGAAGTTTCTCCACCGAGTTTTTTGCCATTAACAATCAAGATATTTTATTGATTACCATTTTAGCAGGAGTTTGTACAGTTTATCCATTTATTGCCTCCGTTAATTTAATGAAGCATCTTTCGCCATATACTATTAACCTTACTGTAAATTTAGAAGGAGTATATGGGATTATCCTTGCCGGGATTTTATTTCATGAAAACAAGGATTTGTCTGTTACATTTTATGTAGGTTTTGGGATTATCCTTGCGGTGATATTTTTGAATGCTTTGTTAAAACAACGGTTTCATAAAGGGTAATTCTTTTTTCTTATCGTTACTTTTTTTCTTAGTCAAAAAAAGTAACCAAAAAAGACAAGCCAAAAATATGCTCAGCCCGCCTCTTGGAAAACTACGATTTTCACGTTCCGTTACACTACACTAAAATCTTGTTTTCTCAATTCACCGCATTGTCTGCTCGCATTTTTGGCAGGCCACCGCACATTTTTCAATCAATCTTATAATTTAACCTGAAGTTTACACACTTATATCTTTTAGAAAATTAAACTCCGAAGGTGGAATAACGGCCTATTAAAAATTAGCGTATAAATCAAATGGTATCAAATGCGTTGGCATGTGTGGAGATTGTTCGGGCTGTTCGCGAAGCGCTTCGAACAATCAGCTTGATACCATGCAGATTTTAGCTAAATTTTAATTAGCCTTGATTTTTTTGTAACTTTTTGTATCAAGACAAAAAGTTAAATGAGATATTTTGCGTACTAGATAGAGAAAGGTAGTCACATTTTGGCTGCAAAAGTATCAGAAGATTTTTCATGAAGGAAAAAGGAAAAAGAAAGATAAAAACCTTACTTTAGCGCAGCTAAAAATTAAGACATGCAATTTGAGTTAAACTCAGAGTACCTCGACCAGTTAAAAACAGCCATCGCTGAGCAAAACGATGCGCTTTTAAAAGCACAACTCAGCGAGTTGTATGCGGTTGATATTGCCTTAATTTTAAACCAATTAGATTTAGAAGATTCCATTTATTTATACGACCAAATTGATGAAGAATTATCATCTGACGTGTTATTGGAAATGGAAGAGGAAAAGCGTGAAGCTTTATTAGCCACCTTTTCTACTAAAGAAATTGCCGAACAATTAGATAACATGGATTCGGATGATGCAGCTGACGTTATCAACGAATTACCTGAAGATATTCAGGATGAAGTATTATCTCATATTGAAGATATTGAACAAGCCAGCGATATTGCTGATTTGATGAGCTTTGAAGAAGGTACTGCGGGTTCATTAATGGCAAAGGAGTTAGTGAGCGTATATGCTCACGAAACGGTAAGTGCTTGTATTGATGAAATAAGAAAACAAACCGAAAATGTAGACGTGCTTTATGCGGTTTATGTTGTAGATGATAACGAGAAGTTGATTGGGATGTTATCTTTAAAAAAATTAATTGTCTCTCATCCATTAGCTAGAATTGAAGAGATATACGATGGCGATGTCATTTCGGTGAAGACATCCGAATCGAGTGAAGAAGTAGCAGAGTTAATTAGAAAATATGACTTAGTTGTATTACCTGTTGTTGACCAACTTGGAAGATTAGTTGGACGAATTACCATCGACGACGTGGTGGATGTAATGCGCGAAGAAGCTGAAAAAGACATTCAGTTAATGAGTGGTATTACCGACGATGTTGATAGTAATGATAGTTTATGGCGTTTATCAAGAGCCCGTATTCCTTGGTTACTAGTTGGTATGTGTGGTGGAATTGTAGGGTCTAGAATTATTGGCGGCTATGAAGATCAAATTCAAATTCGTCCTGAGATGGCATTTTTTATTCCTTTAATTGGAGCTACTGGTGGTAATGTGGGTGTACAATCATCTGCTATTATTGTACAAGGATTAGCAAATAATACATTAATCGTAGATAAAATTGCTCCTAAATTATTTAAAGAATTAGGAGTTGGTTTGATTAACGGATTAATTTGTTCGGGATTAATTTTAGGATATAATTTATTAATTAGCGAATCGTGGGCATTAGCAGCGACTGTAAGTGTAGCTTTATTTACAGTGATTTTATGCGCTTCATTTTTAGGAACCTTTGTACCCTTGATGATGAATCGTTTTAAGGTAAATCCTGCTTTAGCAACTGGACCATTTGTAACAACCTTAAACGACATCATTGGTATTTCTATTTACTTTTTAGTAGGTCGTATCTTGTATAGCTTTTTGTAATGCAAACCATTCAACAATTACGTTCGGGAGAATTAAGAGGAAGTAAAATCTTAAAATTATCTTGTGAATTAACGGAGTTTCCAAAAGAAATTTTTGAATTAAAAGATACTTTAGAGATTTTAGATTTATCAAACAATCACTTATCTTCTTTACCAAATAATTTTAGTGATTTCAAAAAACTAAAGATTGCTTTTTTCTCAGATAATGATTTTGTAAGCTTTCCAGAGGTTTTAGCGAAATGTCCGAGTTTAACAATGATTGGTTTTAAATCCAATAAAATTAACCACATTCCCGAAAATGCTTTCCCTGTTGATTTGCAATGGCTTATCTTAACAAATAATTGCATTACAGAAATTCCAAAAAGTATTGGCAAAGCTCATAAATTACAAAAAGTGGCTTTTGCAGGAAATCAAATAAAAGCGTTGCCAATTGAAATGGCTAATTGCAAAAACTTAGAATTATTACGCATTGCAGCTAATCAATTAACTGAGTTTCCTCAATGGCTATTATCGCTTCCTCGTTTATCGTGGTTGGCGTATGCGGGAAATCCTTTCAGCAAAACAGAGTATATTAAAGATGAGTTACCATTAATTGAATGGAAGGATTTATCGCTTAAAGAAATTTTAGGGCAAGGCGCTTCTGGTGTTATTTCAAAAGCAACATGGCAGACTTCATTAACACAAAAAGAAATTGCCGTTAAAGTATTTAAAGGAGAAGTAACCAGTGATGGATTTCCTGAAGAAGAAATGAATGCTTGCATTGCAGCTGGAAATCACAATCACTTAGTAACCGTTATTGGCAAACTAAAAAATCATCCCGAACAAAAAATGGGATTGGTATTAGAATTAATTCCTCCTTCATTCAAAAATCTTGCTGGACCGCCAAGTTTTGATACTTGCACGCGAGATACCTTTAAAGAAGGGACTCAATTTTCGAGTGAAACTATTTTAAAAATTTCTCAATCAATTGCCGATGCGGCAAAGCATTTGCATTCAAAAGGAATTATGCATGGTGATTTGTACGCTCACAATACGTTATTTGATGATAGGGCTAATACTATTTTCGGAGATTTTGGTGCCGCAACACTATATGATTTGAATGATAAAAATGCAGCCTATTTGGAAAAGCTCGACGTAAGAGCTTTTGGTTGTTTAATGGAGGATTTATTAAATCTTGTTAATGAAAACAAAAAAAAGGAAGCTTTATATCTTTGTTTACATGGACTGAAAATAGCGTGTTTAAAAGACAACATTACTGATAGACCATCATTCTACGATATAAAAATAATGCTTGATGCTTTTTAAAAGAGTATTTATCTTCTAAACGAATTAAATCGTTTAATCGCAACAAGTTGATCGTAGTAGGTACCTCGTTGGCGATGATACACATAAATGGTATAATCATTTTCTGTTTCCCAATGATTACCTTCTGATAAAGTTTCATCTGCCGCTTTCTTCTCATCAGCTAAAAACACATACGTGTAATTATAATAACCTTGTTTCACAAACAAGTCGCATTCGTAACCCATTTTCTTATAGTTATATGTCATACGATTACTTTTATTTAAACGCCACTCAGTTAGTTTTCCTAACACATAAAAATTACCTGAGGTTTGTGTGTCATAGGGAAGAAAAAAATGTATCCAAGCGTAATCAGCTTCTATGTCAGGGTTCGTAGCTAAATCTTGATTTTTAATTAAGAAACCTCCATTCAAATCATTATAAAAACTATAACTTTTAAACGTTCTTAATTCATCTGTTTTTAATTCAATATGATATGTATACGAACTATCTCGGGTAATATTGGCAACTCGTTCGGTATAAGTTCTTAAAGAACGACTATCGAAAAATCTGAATTCATTTCCTCCATTAAACGTTGATTTGTCATCTAAAGAGTAAGTTAACTGACGTGGCTCTGTAAAAGTTGGTTTAATATTATTAACGGCATTATCCCAACGGTTATTTTGCGTAATAATTACTTTCATATCCGTGAAAGGATTCGTTAATTCATATTGACTATTAATGATATTAAAATCGATGTGTTGTTTTTCATACTGTTCATCATTACCAATTGCTTGACGAACATTAGCAACAACCGTTACCTTATCTTCGTAAATCATAAAACGCTTGGTTATAATAATTTTCTCTTTATCATTATCTTGATATACAAATACCATATAATTTCCAGTTTTAGAAAACTGCATATTACTTTGCGGAAATAAAATAGAATAGTGTGTATATTTCTGAATAGTGCTAGTTGAGAAATTAAAATTTAAAATATTAGCTTCATAAAACCCATTCATAAATTCAGAACTCATCAAATTAGAAGGCTCCCAATTAGCATCACAATGAACAAAAGCGATAGAGTAATCTTTTTTATCGGCTTCTAAATCATCAAAACTTAATTCCAATTGTTCAGTTCCATTAAATCTAAGAATAGCAGGATTAGCATCAAAGGTTGATTCGTGCAACTGCGCTGTTTTGATATATGGTTTGTAAGTCCAATCCTCATAGCGCATCTGATTATCATTTACATAATCATCTTGCGATAGCAACCGAAAGGCTAATAGTAAAAATAAAAAACTGAAATATATTTTATTGAAATTCATTTAACTTATAACGTAAATGTACTGTTTTTAGTGCGGACACTAAAGTTAAAATTTGTTGAAAGAAAAATGGATTACTGATGAATAAGATTCCCTTTACCTGTGCCCGTTAAATTAATTGTATTTGGATTACCCTTATAATAAATATTGCCAGCTCTATCAATAACAATGTCCATTAATCCGCCTTCTGGAGCATTAATATATGTATGGCCAATAGTTACACTATGCAAATACACATAATTTCTAATAGTAAGTTGGGATGCGTATATGTAATTTGTTCCTGTATAATCACTTTCCAATCTATCTGTAACTCCCGTTAAATATAAATCACCATTGCCATGTGCACTTCCAACAAAACGTCCAGTATTTAAATCCAATTTTACATCTCCTGAATTTTCTGTTCTCACAGAAATTTCGTCTTGAGTAATTGCACCAACGCTTTGAATTGTGCCTAATCCTGCATGCCTAATATGTTTATAATAAGGTGCTGTTATGTATACATTTATTTTTCCCTTATAGCCTCTTACCCAATTACAACGGTTGTTATTAAAGACTTTTAATGTTTCTCCGTCTAATTCCGTTTTAATTAACTTCTGTAAATTCCGCCCTGCCTCAACTCGCACTTCAAAAGTAGGCCCTTGAGTAATGTACAAATCCATTTTATCTCTTAAATAAATGCAATTAAAATCAGCCACATCATGATAAATAGTATTTGTTGGTCCTGACGATTTAACACAATCGCACATGCTTTCTTTTTTACAAGAAACAAATGCCAAAAGGCAAACTATTGATATGATTAATTTATATGGCATTTATTTTCTTCTTTTTCAAGCTAAATCTATAACCTAAACCATAATCAAAATGCGCAGCAACCGCCCAATGTGATTTCATAGTAAAGTTAACCATTAATCCATTCTTACAATAATATCTGATACCTATTCGGTGAAAAATTGGACCATCCTCTTTTGGTTTAGAAACTGCATAATAGCCCATTTCGATAGGAAAACTAATTTGTCCTACATTATAGGCGTAACAAGCTTTTACACCTAACTGCAAAATATCTGTCCAACCATTCGCAGGATTTCCTGAAGTTCTTAAATGGTATTCGTTTTGTGTATCATAACACACATCAAAACCTGCGCCCCATTTATGTGTATTACGAACATTATAATAATAATTAGCGCCAAAAGTATTTGAAAAATATTTAGGTCCTCCCGGAGGCTCATGTTCATTAAATCCTGCAGCATCCCAAACCAAAATTTCATGTTTACTCTTCCAAACAGAACCAGAATCTATTAAATTTGATTTAACTACCTCTCCATTAATTTTATAAGTTAACCCCATATTTAAAGACACTACATTTAATCCCAAATTAGGCACTTGTGAACGTCCATTAGAAGCGTGCGCAAAAGACAACCCTGGTTCTAATCTAAATTTATTACTTAAATTCAAGTGCCATAATACTTTCCATTGAACAAATGTGTTCCAATGGCTAGCAATCGCAATATTCTTAGGGTTATTATCAATATCAAATTTTTTAGTGAGATAAGAAACTCCCCAACATAGGCGTAAAACAGGACGGCTAGCTCTTATTTTTTTATTTAATGGAATTTCGATATAAGGAGATAATGCATAACAATAACCTAATTGTTTAGGATTAGCAAAATCAATAAAGTTAAACGACAATCCTACTTCAGGGAAATTATTTTCTCGGTGCCAACGCTTACTTCCAGTAGTTGGTTTCACAAAATCTACCTCAATACCTGGAATATAGCCCTTCACCAGATTACCGATAGTACTTTTATGTTCAAAAATAAAACCATAAGTAGGTGCTACTTTTATATAAAAGTCTTTAGTCCCAGTCATACGCTCTTGAGCATGAGCGAAACATGTAACAATTAAAAATAGATATGTAAGGTTTTTTAGCAAAATAAGTCCCGAATTTAATGATAGATTTTGACATTTCTATACAAATAAACCCTAAATTAGCCGCGAATTTAAACCACTCCATTATGGAAGTAAAAGATCTTAAAGACACAAGTTTAGCTCAAAATCCGGTTATTGGACAAATGATGTTGCATAACCACGAGCAAATATTATTTTGTAATGATAATGCAACTGGCTTAAAAGCTATTATTGCTGTTCACAACACAGTTCTTGGGCCATCGTTAGGTGGTACACGTATGTGGAATTATAATAACGAAATGGAAGCCTTGACAGACGTTTTACGTTTATCAAGAGGGATGACCTATAAATCTTCTGTTGCTGGTATTAACTTAGGTGGCGGAAAAGCCGTGATTATTGGTGATGCTAAAAAACTAAAATCAGAAGCTTTATTACGTCGTTTTGGAAAGTTCGTGAACAGCCTTGGCGGTAAATACATTACTGCGGAAGATGTGGCGATGAGCAGCCGCGATATGGAAATTATTAAAATGGAAACTGACTACGTAAGCGGTTTACCTGTAAATATGGGTGGTAGTGGAGATCCTTCTCCTGTTACTGCTTATGGCGTTTATGTTAGTATGAAAGCCTCTGCTAAAGAAGCTTTTGGAACAGATAATTTAGCTGGCAAAAAAGTATTAGTTCAAGGTATTGGAAATGTAGGTATGCACTTAGTTGAACATTTAACTAAAGAAGGTGCTAAAGTTTATATTTACGATATTACTGAAGAACGTATTAAAATGGCAGTAGATACTTACAAAGCTGAATTTGTAGCTGCTGATAAAATGTTTGATTTGGATATTGATATTTATGCTCCATGTGCTTTAGGTGCTACGGTAAATGATGAAACTTTATCAAAATTAAAATGTAAAATTATTTGCGGTGCAGCGAACAATCAATTAGCTGATGAAAAAAAACATGGCGAATTAGTGATGAGCAAAGGCATTTTATATGCGCCTGATTTTGTAGTAAACGCTGGTGGTATTATCAACGTGTATTATGAATTAGATGGATATAACAGAGAAAGAGCTTTAGCTCATGCTGAAAAAATTTACGATACAACTTGGAATATTATTCAAACTGCAAAAGCTCAAAACATACCAACTTACGCGGCTGCTAATAAAATAGCAGAACAACGTATAGAAAGTATTGCTAGAATTAATGCGGTAATGTAATGTCACAACGAGCGTAGTCGAGATGCGATAAATGTTCTCGACTACGCTCGAATTGACAAAAAAATAAAATCAGTCCTAAAAAATAAAACCAAACAATTAACCTTCGTTCTTTATGCTAAACAGACGTTACCTTCGAATCAAAACCATGCAAAGCCTGTATTCTTTCTTTCAACACGAGAAAGCAGATATTGGATTTCATGAAAAAGAATTATTTAAGAGTTTAGATAAAATTTACGACCTATACATTTACGTTTTAGTATTGTTTACCGATATGCATCATACTGCATTATTAGTAACGGAAGAAAACAAAAACAAGCGTCTCCCAACCAAAGAAGATTTAGAACCCAACTTACGTTTTATTGAGAATATTGTATTAGTTAATTTAACTAATAGTTCTGAATTAAAAAAAGAAGTATTGAACCGTAAAATTTCGTGGCAAAGTGATTTTGATTTGGTGCGTAAATTATATGCCGAGTTAAGAACGACTGATTTATATAAAAACTATATGTCATCTCCAACGCCATCAGCTAAAGAAGACAAACAATTTTTAATTTCGGTTGCGACTGAGTTTTTATACGAGCACGAATTACTGAACCATTTATTTGAAGAAAAAAATATCCATTGGGCGGATGATACCTTTGGAGCTTTCTCTATGGTATCAAGAACCTTTGAAAACTTTACAGGAACATTAAGTTTAGTGCCATTGTATAAAGATAAAGAAGACGATACTAATTTCATCTCTACCCTATTCCGTAAAACCATTGCAGGTGATAAAGAATACGACAAGTTAATTGACGAGAAAACAAA
>ERZ724517.1138-NODE-1138-length-15033-cov-5.761383_pt1 | contig 15033 bp, 15 predicted proteins | sample MGYA00376050_ERZ724517 | MGnify/ENA primary metagenome ERZ724517 (study PRJEB28724, sample SAMN07190886) | activated sludge metagenome | isolation source: activated sludge of sewage treatment plant in Hong Hong | place: USA: Christiansburg, Virginia | collected... | reverse complement strand
CCTGACTCGCCGTTGAAAAAACCATAAGCAAAAATAATGGCAGGAATTGCCTAGTGAGCATGTTCTTGCTCCTTGCCATCCAGCCTGGCCACCACCACTTTGTTCATCATGCCGGCGGCCATGTGGTACAGCAGATGGCAGTGGAATGCCCACTCACCCGGCTCATCGGCTGTGAGCAGTACGGAATAGGATTTGCCCGGTGGAACAATCACCACTGTTTTATCCGGCAGCTTGCCAGCTGGCTGGCCATTGTCGAGTTGCACGAACATGCCATGTAAGTGCATCGGATGCGCCATCATGGTGTCGTTCACGAAAGTCAGCTTGACGCGTTCACCCAGGCGCAAGGCAATGGGTTCGGCATCCTGTTCGGTTTTACCATTCATCGTCCAGATGTAGCGCTCCATATTGCCGCCAAGTTTCACAACAATGTCGCGTTCTGCGGCGCGGGTGTCTTGCTGTTCACCGAGAAATTTCAGTTTCGAGTAGGAAAGCAGTGTATCGCCGCGTGGCGCACCGGTTTTTGCCCAGCCGCTGCGCATCTGCGCCATCATGTCGGCCCATTCTTCTTTCGACATCTTGCTCCTGTCCATGCCGCTCATATCCATCTCGCCCATGTCTGCCATTGTTAACAAGGCACGTGGGCGTTGCTCGGGCATCAATCCTTTCATGCCTTCACGCGGCGCGAGTGTGCCGATAGCAAAACCGCTGCGGTCAATCGGTTCTGCAACAATGGTGTAGGCTTTAGCTTCGGCAGGTGTTACGAGTACATCATAGGTTTCGCCCACACCGAAACGGAATTCGTCGATTGGCAATGGCTCAACATTGCGGCCATCCGCTTGCACCACCGTCATTTTCAGGCGTTTGTTTTCAGTGTCGAGAATGCGCACATCGTAGAACGACATCGCAGAGCCATTGACCAAGTGCAAGCGCACGGTTTCACCCGGTGTAAAAGTGCCTGTCCAGTTTTGTGCGGCCGTTTTACCGTTGACAAGAAAGGTATAACCGCTCACATCAGCGAGATCCGTCGGTGACATGCGCATGTTTCCCCAATCGCTGGCGTGTTGCCATGCCAGCTTGAAACCGTTGTCATGCACATCCTGGAAAAAATCACCGACAGTGCGCCGTGCATTGTTGTAGTAATCAGAAGACATTTTCAGGTTGGCCAGAATGTCATCGGCATGCTCTTCACTGAAATCAGAAAACATCACTACATAGTCACGATCAGCCTGCACCGGATCTGCCGTTTTTGGCCGGATAATCAATGCGCCGTACAAGCCATCCTGTTCCTGGCCATCCGTGTGCGAGTGATACCAGTAGGTGCCGTTCTGGCGAATTGTGAAACGGTAAGTAAATGTTTGCCCCGGATCAATACCGGGATAGGCATTGAAATGTTTTACGCCATCCATGTAACCGGGCAACAGGATGCCGTGCCAGTGCACCGAGGTGGGTTCATCCATGTGGTTGGTGACGTGCACCACCACATCTTCGCCTTCACTCCAGAACAGTGTCGGCGCCGGGAATGCGTGGTTAACGGTAATTTTTTCTAGAGGCTTGCCGGTGATGTTGACGGTCTCACGGCGGATATCGAGCTGGTATTCCCCGGCCTGGCATAGCGCCGGGATTAATATTGCGGGGATGAACAGCAGTAGCCACACTGATGCTAATAACAGCCGTGACTGTGTGACTAACATCTTTATCCAGCCTGTCAGCGCCGGCGTGGTATTAACGGCTTTTTTCTGCCTTCTTGATCTTCTTCGCTTCTTTCTTTTCTTTCATGGTTTTTTCAGGTTTTTTCTTGGTTTCTTTTTTGCTGTCCTGTGCTTTGCTCATGGCGCTGTGCTCCTGTTTATAACGTGAGGCGTAACATGGCTCAACAGTGTGATGGCCATGCCGATGATCATAGCAGCAATGACCACCAACAAGTTGCCCACAGCAAGACCGTCGGCATTCAGGCCGTCAGCAGTGACAGCAAACAGCTTGTCGTACTTGGCGATAAATATGTACAACAGGCCTGTGATCCACAATACAGGGAAAAACAGCAGCAACTTGTCGCGCGGCGCTGGTGGCTGGTGGTATTGCAGCAGGAACCAGTAACCGGCGAAGAAAAAACTCACGGCGTGAATCAATACAGCAATATGGATCATGCCTTCGAATACAAACAGGAACAGGTCATAAGGAATAAACAGCACGCCGCCGAGCAATATTGTCAGGACAGGTGTGAAAAAAACGCCAAGCCGCGCTTTGCCGGTTTTTCCCGCTGCCAGTGCATCCCAGCAAAATACCCGCAACCAGAATGCCAGCGCGGTATTGAACAGGAACATCCAGTGATAGCTGGTGAGCGGCACGCTATTGAGCAGGGGCTGGCTGAACGGGCTGGTACGATCCCATATCCACCAGTTCAGTGAAGGGCCAAGATTGTCAAAAATCATGTAGAGGATGCCGCTGTAAAACCCGACACTCACCGCTTCGGTTACCGGTGAAAAATGGTAGCGGCGTATGGTCATATAGCTGTGGTAGATCAGCGCGGCATATAACATGGCGATATACAGTGGCAAGCGGTTCCACACCAGCATCACAGAAAATTAACCGTGCCAGAAATTGCCCACCGAGTAGTAAGAGGAAATATCCATCACCAACCCGTACAGGAAAATGGCGCTGAATGTGTACAGCGCAGAAGATGACCGGGTTTGCCGTGCCGTGCGGATGGCGTGGACCAGTGCAAGCACAGCGCCGAGAATCATGATCCACTCAATGGCGAGATGGCTCCAGTCCAGTAATTGTGATGGTGCGTTGAAATTGAAGAAATGTTCCCGCGCCTCTGTATTGCGCATGGCATAGGCGATGTTTTCATTTTTTGTAAAATCGATGGCAGAAAAGTCCATGCTGGTAACCTTGTTATACAGGGGTTATTGGTATCACCCTACAATGCCGAACCCGCGTAACCGTTGCAACAACTGTTCGCCCACCGCTTGCGGGTATTGCTGCATGAAACAGTGACCACCGGGCATGGTTTCCTGTGTTACCTGTTTGTTGAGCCGGCAGGCGCGATCCAGGCCGGTCTTCACATAAGGAAACGTGCGGTCGCCGCGGATCATATGGCAGGGTATCTGCAGTTGGCGTATAACGCGCGACATGCCCGCCGCGTAACCGGCAAACACATCGGCTTCCAGATTCGGCGGTGTTAACAGATGCATGCCGTCTTCACGTTCATGCAATGCATGTTGCAGGTACGCATCGAACGCATCATCGTGCCAGTCGCGAAACACGCCGCGCCGGTACAGGCTTTCACGCACCGCGGTGCGATCAGGCCAGTGCGCACGGCGCTTGCGTGTCATTTTTACCATGGGTGTTTTTTCAACGAGACCCGTCCGGCGAAAAATGCGCGACAATACAGACAGCAGCGGCGGCAGGAAAATCGGGTCCAGCAGCAATAGCCGGTCAAACACAGCAGGCGACTGGTTTGCTGCCAGCAACGTGACAATCGCACCGAAGCTATGCCCCATGCCGATCACCGGAACATCCGCGGGCCACTGTTGCCGTTTGTGCAACAGTGCCTCATGGATCATCAGCGCATTTGCTTCCCAGCCGAGAAATTTTTCGCCGGTGTCGCTTTCACCATGGCCTTGCACGTTGGTAATAACAAGATCCACATGCGGCAATAAGTGGCGCAACATCGGCCAGTACACCATTCCATTGAAGCCGGTGCCGTGAACAAAATGCACCACAGGTTTGCCTGTGAGAGGTGTTTCAACGCCACGCAGCGTAATGCCAGTGGACGTGGTGTATGCCCATGGGTGTAGTGGTGGGTTATGCATCCCGTTATTTCGCAGGAATGCAGGTACCTTTGGTCATCTGTGAGCTTATATACCCGGCGCGTTCCTGCTCAGTGCCTGACTTTTTGGCTTCGTTAAAAACAGCTGCCCACTCAGTTCGCATGGCTTGCTCGGCGGATAAACACTCATTCAGGCTGTTGAATGTCAGGTCGGTTTTGACGGGGCTGTTCATCACTATAACAACTAATACCCATTTCATGGTTTGATCCTCGTTTATAAAAATCAGTGACAGTGTACTTGACCAGACTCCTCAGCTAACTTCGCCCGGTCAGCTTTGCTAATGTATGTAGACTTGGTTTTTGGCGCCAATTTAGCATTAGCCTTTTTGGCGCGTGCCTTTAATATCTGATTGCCTTTTTTACGACGGTTCATACTTGCTTACCCAATTTGCGCAATTAAGGTGCTGGCGGGGTTATTTTTGAATGAGTGGTCACTTTTTTATCACTCCGGCACCTTTAACATTTTACCCGGCACCGTTACTGAGAAGTGCGATGCCGGCTCCGATGCCGAACACAATAAACCCGAAGTACACGAGAGAAACAACCGTTTGAACATAAGACGCAACAATGAAAGCGCCATCTTCTTCAAGGTGGGCCAGAGTCTGGAACAGTATCATCCAGGCCGGCATGGTGTTGGAAAAGGGAATGGGGAGCGGCAGAGCTAAAAGCACGGCATTCAAAACGACGAGCGACACGTTCACGATGCGCATGGGGCCTTGAAAAAAGCGCTTCATCCGAGGGTGAAGGAGAAAGCCCAGTTTTTCGAAAACACGCTCGGATACTTCGGCGATCCGGTTTACCGTGCTGGCTTTCAGTGTCAGGTCTGCCCAGCGTGCGGGAATCCATGCGGGTTTTCCCAAAAAGGCCAACACCGCAATGACGGCAATCAGCAGCCCGAACGGCGTCGACAGGCCAAACAGGGGAATGGGCTGGAGGAATGGCAATATGAAGAACAGTATCAGGACATAGTGACCGTCCGGCCCGAAGATATTGAGAATATCGCGCAGGCGAGGATCCCCGCTGGCACACAACTCCTCGATCGCATCCAGGTGATCCAGCAACGGGCCACGGCTCACGCGCTTAGTGTTACGCACGCTATTGATCCATTCCGCTCAGGCCGGCACTGCAATCACACGCTCCTTGCCCAAGCAGTGTGAAGGCGTCTTCCAAGGTTAATTTTTTCATGGCTGGGTTGCAGGTATCGGTGGCGAAAGGGCTTGACTCACCACCACCTCGACAACACCTGCAGGACGGCGCGTGATTCGCAGCTCAAACGGTCCGGATGCCCCGCCGACGAACTGATGGCGTTCTCCCTTCGTGTCCGCGGCCAGCACTTCCTGGGTAAATCCGTTGGCGGCAAAACCCCGGACATAGTGGTCGAGCACTGCATTGAAGTCGGCACGTCCTGCATAGGTTGCCTCGATCTTCGTCTCGTCACGCAAGAACTGGCTGCGCACCAGTCCCGGGAAACGAGTCACCGGCCCTGGATCACTGCCGCTGACATCTTTCTCCGGCCCAGCATTAGCGGCTGCGGGCAACCATTTTTCGGCTTCTTCCCTGATCCCGGGTACGACTTGTTCGACCTGAGTTATCGCTTCCTCTGCCCATTGCCAGCCGGTGGCGGGCAGCCATTTTTCGGCCTCACCTTTCAATCCTGGCGCGACTTGTTCGACCCGCGCTTTCGCCTCCTCGGCCACTTGCCAGCCAGTCCCGGCAAGCTGGGGTCCTTGTGCCCACAGCCAGGACAGCACCGCAATCGCCGCCCAGGCCATCAGCCCGAGCAGGACCAACACTACGCCACCCAGTATCAGCCATGTGCGTGCGCGGATATTCTTCACCCGGTATGCGATGCGTTCGAGATCTCTTGTGTCCATCAGAATTTTTCCGTCGGGAAGGCCAATACGTCTACGACTAACAGGATCATTACATAGTTCCGTTGGTGGGTATGGTAGAAGTGTGCATAAAAAACCCCAGCCTGTTTCCAGACTGGGGTTTCGGATTGGTGGAGGCGAGGGGAGTTGAACCCCTGTCCGTCAGTCCGCTACTGCGAGATCTACATGCTTAGGTCCGTTAATTGATTTAACCATTCACAGCCCAGCGGGCAGGACGTGAACAGCGATCCTGTGAGTTTTAGGGGATTGGCGCCAGGCGAGCCGCTCCACGATCCCATTCTGAATGACAGTCAATAACGCGGTACGGGCACCTTGTTACCGACCGCTAGCTGCGATTAAGCAGCTAGAGCGTAGTTGTCGTCGTTGGCAACTAAGAGTTTGCAACTTTGATTTACGAGATTGGTTGCCATCTCGGCATGCACCCGGAGCTTTGTAACCGGCGTCGAATCCAAAACGCCCCCGATTAAACAACTCTCACAAAGAGCTTGTTCAGTATATGGGGGTGTTCCGAAGGATTACAACATAAAGATTTTCAACAATTCCTTCACAATTATTCCGCTATCATGCCCGCTGTCAGAGGTAGCGGGCATATTGGCGTGGATTGGGTGTTGATTGTAAAGGCCATCATCATGGGCCTGGTGGAAGGGTTAACTGAATTCCTGCCCATTTCCAGTACCGGCCACCTGATCATTACTGCCGAGCTGCTCCATTTCCTCGACAAGGATTTGCGCGCCGTGTTCGAGGTGGCCATCCAGCTGGGGGCGATACTCGCCGTGTGCTGGGTATACCACGAGCGGCTATGGCGGGTGGCATCCACGTTACACACAGAAGCATCCCGGCGTTTTGTGCTGAACCTGATGATTGCATTGCTGCCGGCCGCGGTGTTGGGCTTTCTGCTCATCAAGACGATCAAACTTTACCTGTTCAATCCGGAAGCGGTAGCTGCTGCCTTTATTGTGGGTGGCCTGGTGATTTTGTGGGCGGAGAAACGCCAGCACACTATTACGGTGCAATCGATTGATGACATGCAGTGGCGCGATGCGCTGAAAGTGGGTTTTGCACAAGCACTGGCGCTGATTCCCGGCACATCGCGTTCCGGCGCCACCATCATCGGTGGATTGCTGTTTGGTTTCTCGCGCCAGGCCGCCACGGAGTTTTCATTTTTTCTGGCGATTCCCACGATGTTTATCGCCACATCCTATGACCTGTTCAAACATCGCACGTTGTTGCATGCCGAAAACCTGGATATTTTTGCAGTGGGATTTGTAGCGGCGTTTGTCAGCGCCATGTTCGCTGTGCGCGGGTTACTGCGGTACATACAGCACCATGATTTTACGGTGTTTGCCTGGTACCGCATCGTGTTCGGTTCGCTGGTACTGTTTACCGCCCAGACAGGTCTGGTGAACTGGCAAAACTAGGTAGCGCAGGCTAGACCAGACGGATTTGTTGCCCGCCGCCATTCAACAATTCCAGCAACACACCTTCACGCAATGCCGTCTTGCTGTGGCGAATCACAGGAATCTGCAACTCTTTCATAATGGCCATCATGATGGCCAATCCCGGCAACAACACACCCTGTCGCGAGCTTTTCAGGCCCGGCAATTCAATCTGGTGAACGCGCGGAAATGCGAGTGCATCATCGCGGATTTTTTTCAGTGCATCCATCGTCAAGGTGCCATCGGTGTATTTCTGCTCTTTGGCAATGCTGCTTAACATCTTCGCTGTACCGGAAGAGGCGTAAACGTTTTCCCAACCCACTGCATGGAGTTCACGCCGGCTTAAATAAATGTGTTCACGCGCCGCAATCATCGCTTCACGGAAACTGTCGATGTCCACTGTGCCGCTAATAAAAAAACGGTCGTGCCAGCTCACGCAACCCAGATCCAGGCTGCGCAGCAAGAGCGGCGTGCGGTTCAGGCCGATAGAAAACTCTGTGCTGCCACCGCCAATATCAATCACCAGCCGCTGTTTGTTGTCATCAGGCAAGTTGCTTGCGACACCGCTGTAGATCAATTGCGCTTCGCGTTCGCCAGAAATGATTTCAATATTAAAGCCCAGCTGCTCTGCATCACGCACCAGTGGGCCAATATTGCTGGCGGTGCGGAATGTTTTGGTGCCTACGGCAGCGATGGCCGTCACCGGATAGCGGTTGATTGCTTCACGGAAATCGGCCAGGCATACCACGGCGCGCGCGCGTGCGATTTCGCACACCTTGCCGGTGGTGGCCACGCCCTCACCCAGCTGCACTTTTTCACTGAAACGCTCGATCACGCGAAAGCCATCACCGGATTTTTCGGCAATCAGCATGTGAAAACTGTTGGAACCCAGATCGAGTGCAGCGAGCATTGACTATTAATCCACAGAGAGTACGGTGAACGAATCCACCGTTTAGGATGGACAAACTTCAGGTAGTGCGATTCTAGCGCAGGAACTTGTCATGTTTATTACTTACCCCGATATCAAACCCTACCACACCGAGCGCTTCCCGTTGGATGCGCTGCATGAAATGTACCTGGAAGAGTGCGGGAACCCAGACGGTATCCCGGTGTTGTATCTCCACGGCGGGCCGGGTATCGGCTGTGCGCGGCAGAGCCGGACGTTTTTTGATCCTGACATTTACCGCATCATCCTGTTTGACCAGCGCGGTGCCGGCCGCGCTACGCCGCACGCCGAGCTGCGTGACAACAGCACGCAGCATCTGCTGGCGGATATCGAGACGATCCGCACCCGGCTGGGCATTCGCACATGGTTATTGTTCGGCGGTTCCTGGGGTTCCACGCTGGCGTTGCTGTACGCCGAACAGTACCCGCAGCATGTGAGCGGCCTGATCCTGCGCGGGATTTTCCTGTGCCGACAGAGCGATCTGGACTGGATTTACCGCGATGGCGGCATGAACCGTTTTTACCCCGATTATTGGGAAGACTTCATGCGGCCGTTGCATGGCCATCCGCTGGCCAACGCTGATCCTGTGGCGGCTTACTATGAAATCCTGACGGGCGACAACGAGTTGACCAGGATGGCAGCGGCGAAGGCCTGGTCGTTGTGGGAAGCCCGTTGTGCCACGCTGCACCCGAGCCACGACATCATGGAGCAGTTCACCGATCTCCATAATGCGACAGCCATTGCGCGGATCGAGGCGCATTATTTTGTGAACCATGCATTCATTGCCGAGAACCAGATACTCGCGAACGCCCACCAGCTGCGCGGCATTCCGGGCATCATCGTGCATGGCCGCTATGACATGTTGTGCCGCCCGGAAGCTGCGGTGGCACTGCAGTGCGCATGGCCCGATGCCGAGTTGCACATCGTACGCGAAGCCGGGCACGCGGCATCCGACCCCGGCATCACCGATGCGCTGATCCGCGCGACACGCGATATGGCGCGATTGTTGTCAGGCGATACGGAGAGCGCCGGCTAGATTACAATGCGCGCCATGAATACATTGCCATTGATTGTTGAACCTGCGGAATTGTCTGCACATCTGGCGGATCCCGGTTTGTTGCTGGTGGATCTGTGCAGCGCAGAAAAATATCGCGACGGCCATATTCCCGGCGCAGTGCATCTCAATACTGCAGAGCTGATTGCCGGCACGAAACCCGCACCCGGCATGTTGCCAACGGCAGAACAATTATCCGCCCTGTTTGCACGCATCGGCCTGACGCCGGAAAAACAGGTGGTCTGTTACGACGATGAAGGCGGCCCGTGGGCCGGTCGGTTGATCTGGACGCTCGATGTCATCGGCCACAAAAATTATGCTTTTCTCAACGGTGGAAAAACAGCGTGGGTGGCAGACGGATTGCCATTAGAGACCGGTGAAAATATTGCGCCGCTGTCGCCCCTGCGCCTTTTCACACTGGATACGCGTTATATCGCCGATGCCGATGACATCCTTGCGCATCTGGCAGACAAAAACTGTCTGGTGTGGGATGCGCGCGGACTGGATGAATATACCGGAGAAAAAGCTGTGTCGTTACGCGGCGGGCATATTCCCGGTGCGATCCATTGTGAATGGACGGAGTTGCTCGACAGTCATCGCGCATTGCGTCTGCGTGAAGATCTAGCGGGATATTTGCAGGCAAAAGGGATTACCGCAGATAAACAGATTGTTATGCACTGTCAGACACACCGCCGTTCCGGGTTGACGTATGTCGCTGCAAAAAGCCTCGGCTACCCACACATTCGCGCATACCCCGGCTCATGGTCCGAATGGGGAAACGCCGATCATTTTCCTGTCAATACTGGAGCCTTGCCGTGATCAAGAAAGATTTTTTTTCAGACAGCGCAACATGGTCAGACAAGCTGTTTATTGTGCTGCAATATGTAGCGCCCCAACATCTCCTGTCGCGCCTTGTGGGCATGTTGGCTGAAAACGAAACGCCATGGCTGAAGAACTTCCTGATAGAAAAATTTATCCGCCATTTCCGTGTCAACATGAACGAGGCAGTGCAATCTGATTACAAGCTGTACCACAACTTCAACAGTTTTTTCACGCGGCCACTGGCAGACGGTGCGCGCCAGATTTGTGCAGAAGGCATTGCCAGCCCGGCAGACGGCCAGATCAGCCAGCTGGGAAAGATTGAATACGGCCGCATTTTCCAGGCCAAAGGCCAGAGCTACAGCGCAGTGGAATTGCTCGGGGGCGATGCCGAACAGGCAGCTAAATTTGATGACGGCATGTTTGCCACTGTGTATCTGTCGCCACGCGATTACCATCGCGTGCATATGCCGGTAGCGGGCAAGTTGTTGCGCAGCATTTATATTCCGGGAGATCTTTTTTCTGTTAATGCCACTACCGCCGACAATGTTCCACGCCTGTTTTCCCGCAATGAAAGGTTGGTGGCCATTTTTGATACACAATACGGCGAGATGGCGCTTGTGTTGGTGGGCGCCATGATTGTGGCGGGTATCGAAACAGTGTGGGCCGGTCAGGTAAGCCCGCGCCAACGTAAGATCGAAGAGCAGGATTTTTCCACACCGCCAAAACCCGTTGTGTTGGATAAAGGTGCAGAAATGGGCCGCTTCAAACTGGGCTCAACAGCGATTGTATTGTTCCGGAAGGACAGTGGGCTGCAATGGCAATCGGCAGCAGGAGATGCTGTGCAGATGGGGCAGTTGCTGGCAGTGAAAAACTAACGCCGCTCCCTGGCGGGTATCACGGGATGTTCTGATACCCACTGATCCGGGTCATAACGCCCCGGCCGCATTTTTTTCAGATAGCCTGAGCGGTCAGCATGAGTTGCCAGCGTGATGGGATGGCGCCATTCCATATTGAAATCTTTCCAGTATTTTTTACCCACCGTGTTGCATTCGCGGATATAGGCACGGTTGATTTCATTCTGTGTCCATTCCTTGCCCATAAACAGTGATGCGCTGAAATGTGGGCGTTGTTGATCCAGGACCTCCTCAAAATCATCCCCCAGCTCTACCGGCTGGAAAAATACTGTGATGCCTTTGGGGAACAGACTCAGTAATCTGTCGGTATCAGTGATGCCCGGTATCCAGGGTGCCATCAATACACAGGCATTCACACCGGCATTGTGCAATGTGTGCAGTGCTTCCATACGCGATTCTGGTGACGGCGCTTGTGGTTCTACTGCATTGGCCAATTCGGTGGTAGAGGCAGTAAAAGAGATAATGACCTTGTAACGGTCTGGCGCCATCTGTTGGAACAAATCGATGTCGCGCGTCACTAGCGGGCTTTTTGTGGTGATGGAATAGCGGCGATTGCGCCTCGTCAGTTCTTCAATCACCCAGCGTGTGTAGCCCCATTCTTCCTCGATATCGTTGTAAGAGTCTGTAGCCAGGCTGACACCGAATAAATAGCGATCAGATTCAAAATCGGCGAGCTCGGCCAGAAACCGTTTCTGGAAGCTGGCGAGGTTGGGTTCGATCGGGCGTGTTTTACCCTGACTGTCCGTAATGCAGTAGAAACAACGGAAGCCACACTTCTCATAAGGCTCCACGCCGACAATGCACAGGTTCTCGGCATAATCACGTTCGTGTTTGATAATTTTGTACTGATCGCCGGTGCGATCAAGGATTTTCATGCGTGCACAATCCGTGGGTGATTTCGTCGATTTCTCTGTTCACTATGCAACATGCGTGGGTAGAGGGTCAATCAATCCCGTGGACATTGCTCCCCCCTTTCCCGTACAATACCGGCTCAGGTAGCAGCCTGAATACGAGGGGCCTCAGTGGCACTGTAAAAGCTTTCAAGAAAACGGGATGGACGCGAGTTCAGCCCGTTTTTTTTAAGTCACATCTCAGCTGCTTTTCAATATTTTCAATGAGTTACCTTGCAAGAGGGGTCGCTCTTTGTGCCTAGAAAACGAGGGGAAAGCACTTGATCAGCCAGACCAGAAAACCCGCCCTGCTCGTACTGGCCGATGGAAGCGTGTTCCGCGGTACCAGCATTGGCGCCGAAGGGATATCGACCGGCGAAGTAGTCTTCAACACGGCGTTGACGGGTTATCAGGAAATCCTTACCGACCCTTCGTACGCCGAGCAGATCGTCACGCTCACTTACCCCCATATAGGCAATGTAGGTTGTAACCCTGAAGACGAGGAGTCTGGCCGGGTATGGTGTCGCGGCCTCGTGATCCGTGACCTGCCCCTGATCGCCAGCAACTTCCGCTCCACCGAAGACCTCGCTACTTATCTCAAACGCCACAATATTCTGGGTCTGGCTGATATCGATACCCGTCGCCTGACCCGCGTTTTGCGTGAAAAAGGCGCCCAGAACGGCTGCCTGATGGCAGGTGATACGATTGACGAAGCCAAAGCGCTGGAGCTGGCGCGTGCCTGGCCCGGCCTCAAGGGCATGGATCTTGCCAAGGTAGTGAGTACTGACAAAGCCTATCCTTTTACCGAAGGCGCCTGGCGTCTCGGGGCAGGCTTCAGCGGCAAGGTAACTCCCCGATTCAAGGTGGTGGCCTACGATTACGGCGTGAAGCGGAACATCCTGCGCATGCTGGTTGAGCGCGGTTGTGAACTGACGGTCGTGCCCGCCCAGACACCGGCCAGTGAGGTGCTGGCCATGAAGCCGGACGGTGTGTTTCTCTCCAACGGCCCCGGTGACCCGGAGCCCTGTGATTACGCGATCAAGGCCATCCAGGACATCCTGGCGACAAAAACGCCGGTCTTCGGGATCTGCCTCGGTCACCAGCTATTGGCGCTGGCCTCTGGTGCCAGAACGTTAAAGATGAAGTTCGGCCATCACGGCGCCAACCACCCGGTGCAGGACACAGACACCAAACGCGTGATGATCACCAGCCAGAACCACGGTTTTGCCGCCGATGAGGCCACGCTGCCAGCCAATGTGCGTGTGACCCACAAATCCCTGTTCGATGGCAGTTTGCAGGGCATAGCCCGGACGGATGTACCTGCTTTCAGTTTTCAGGGGCACCCGGAAGCCAGCCCCGGTCCGCATGATGCCGCCGACCTCTTCGACCGGTTTATTGATTTGATGGCGGAGAACAAAAATGCCAAAGCGTGATGACATCCAGTCCATCCTGATTCTCGGCGCAGGCCCGATCATCATCGGCCAGGCGTGCGAGTTCGATTACTCCGGCGCACAAGCGTGTAAGGCGCTGCGCGAAGAAGGCTATCGCGTCATTCTGGTGAACTCGAACCCTGCCACCATCATGACTGATCCGGCTATGGCGGATGCCACGTATATAGAGCCGGTTGAATGGCGCACAGTCGCAAAAATTATTGAACAGGAAAAGCCGGATGCCTTGCTACCGACGATGGGCGGTCAGACGGCACTCAATTGCGCACTGGATCTGGCGCGTGAAGGCGTGCTGAAACAGTTTGGCGTGGAAATGATCGGCGCAACGGCCGATGCGATTGATAAAGCCGAAGACCGTCACCGTTTTGATGTAGCAATGAAAGCCATCGGGCTCGACACGGCGCGTTCCGGCATCGCGCATTCATTGGAAGAAGCGTTGCAGATTCTGGACCGCTTCGGTTTTCCTGTTGTCATTCGTCCTTCATTTACCATGGGCGGTTCCGGTGGCGGTATCGCGTATAACCGCGAAGAGTTCGTCGAGATTTGTGAGCGCGGTCTGGATCTTTCACCCACCAATGAATTGTTGATCGACGAATCGTTACTCGGTTGGAAAGAGTACGAAATGGAAGTGGTGCGCGATAAAAATGATAACTGCATTATTGTGTGCTCGATTGAAAATTTTGACCCGATGGGTGTTCACACCGGTGATTCCATCACGGTAGCACCGGCGCAGACGTTGACCGATCGCGAATACCAGATCATGCGCAATGCCTCGCTGGCCGTGTTGCGTGAAATTGGCGTGGAAACCGGTGGATCGAATGTACAGTTCGCGGTGGAACCCAATACAGGCCGCATGATTGTGATCGAGATGAATCCGCGTGTATCGCGTTCATCAGCGCTGGCATCAAAGGCCACTGGTTTCCCGATAGCAAAAGTCGCAGCAAAACTGGCCATCGGCTACACGCTGGATGAATTGCAAAACGAAATTACGGGCGGGAAAACGCCGGCATCGTTTGAGCCGTCAATTGATTACGTGGTCACCAAAGTGCCGCGCTTCACGTTCGAGAAATTCCCGACAGCCGATGCGCGTTTGACCACGCAAATGAAATCCGTTGGCGAAGTGATGGCAATTGGACGCACATTCCAGGAATCCCTCCAGAAAGCCATGCGCGGCCTGGAAGTCGGTTCTGCCGGTTTTGAATCGCGCCTGGCGAAATTGCAGGAAAACGATGATGCCGATGTGATGGACACTGTACGTCGCGAGCTGACTATTCCTGGCGCAGAACGCTTGTGGTATGTGGCCGATGCGTTTCGTCTCGGCATGACCGTGGATGAAATTTTTGATATTTGCAGTATCGACCGCTGGTTTCTGGTGCAGATTGAAGAATTGATGCAGTACGAGAAAGCGATACAGGCCTCGTCATTGTCAGCCATCAATGCCGATAATTTGCGCGCGGTGAAACGCAAGGGCTTTTCTGATGCACGCATCGCCTGTTTGCTGGGTGTCAAAGAAGAACAAATACGCGCATTGCGCCACTCACTGAACGTGCGCCCTGTCTACAAGCGCGTGGATACCTGCGCGGCAGAATTCTCGACCGACACTGCCTACATGTATTCAACCTACGAAGAAGAGTGCGAAGCCAACCCGAGTACGCGCAATAAAATCATGGTGCTTGGCGGCGGGCCGAACCGTATCGGTCAAGGCATTGAGTTTGATTACTGCTGCGTGCATGCAGCGCTCGCCATGCGCGAAGATGGTTACGAAACCATCATGGTCAACTGCAATCCGGAAACCGTAT
>ERZ724517.1136-NODE-1136-length-15075-cov-8.473968_pt1 | contig 15075 bp, 11 predicted proteins | sample MGYA00376050_ERZ724517 | MGnify/ENA primary metagenome ERZ724517 (study PRJEB28724, sample SAMN07190886) | activated sludge metagenome | isolation source: activated sludge of sewage treatment plant in Hong Hong | place: USA: Christiansburg, Virginia | collected... | reverse complement strand
CAGGGGAATGTAGAAAGCCGGGTGGTAGGGGATGCGAACGCGGGCAACAGCCGGGAAAATAATCGGTGCATGACCAAAAACCATGGCAAAGACGAAGCCCAGACCGAGTGCATGGAGCGCGCTATCGCGCAGTGGGTGGCCGGCTTCAAAGGCGCCCGCAAGACCCAGTGCCCCGGCAAAGGCCAGCCAGAGATAGCCGCCGAGCAGGCAGATGGCGATGAAGCGTGGTAGTGCCTCTAGCCGTGCATTGCGCCAGGCGATGTCGAAGCGTAGCAACCAGAGCGCAAGGGCCAGCAAGCCGCCCGAGAAGAGCTTGAGCCCGCTGTCGTGCCAGAGGCTGAGCGTCGCACCGCCGAGAATGACGGTGATAATCACGTAAAAAACTTGGCGTGCGGCAGCTGGGGTAGGGAGAAAACGGGTCAGTTCCAGCCGTTCACCGGCGATAGTCAGAACCAGGAAGGCGAGCCACCAGGGTACGGCCACATTGATCAGGCCGGACGTAAGCCACGCCAGATTGCCGATTAGCCAGCAGGTGGTGGCAATGGTGAGCACGAGCGTAAAAGGCGCAACCAGGCGGCGCAGGACAAAGAGGCTGGAGGCCAGCATGACCAGGGATGCAGCAATCGATAGAGTCTGAGCGATAGTCAGCGGAGCATTGCCCAGCAACATGGCGCCACCGACCGCCGCCAGGGCTGGCGCAAGATAAGCCCAGCGCTGACCAACGGCCACGGCACGCTCAAGACTGATCACCGTGCCGAAAAAGGCACCAATCATCAACGCACCATGCAGGCCGGCCACGTTGCTTGCCAAGTGCGGGACATCCCAGGCGAGCCGGGCCAGGCCGGCCATTACGCCAGCGATCAGGGAAGTCATCCCGAGCAGCAGGATGGGCAGGCGGGCTACCGGGGGCAAATCTTTCATCGTCGGCAATCTCCTCTGCTCACCACCCAAGATTCTCGCGGCTCTTGGGGCTCATCATCGAGGGATCCCAGGGCGGGCTCCAGACCAGTACGATTTTGGGCGTGCACTGCGCCGGCAGGTGCCCGGCCAACACAGCATAGGCGTCGTCGATGATCATGTCGCCCATCGGGCAGGCCGGCGAGGTCATGGTCATTTCGATCAGCAATTGTTCGGGTGAAAGGTCGATGCGGTAAACCAGCCCCAAGTCGACAATATTGACGCCGACTTCCGGGTCAACAACTCGCCGTAACCGGCTGCGCACGGTCTCGACATCAAGGGGGGCGGCTTCGAGTAAAGTTTGCACTGGAGGTGTAGTCATGGGTTTTTTAAAGCAGTAAAATAAATACAGCTTTATCGTAGCGCCGCTATATCAATAAAGCAAACTATTTGGTGCACCCTGTGTGCCGGAGGCTGGGCGATGAAACTAACCACATTTTCAGACTACACCTTGCGCGTGTTGATGTATCTGGCCAGTGAGCGTGGGCGCTTGGTGACCATTCCCGAAATAGCGGCCGCCTACGAAGTATCGGAAAACCACTTGATGAAAGTGGTGCACCAGTTGGGTCGGGCTGGCGTGATCGAATCGGTACGCGGCAAGGGTGGCGGCATCCGCCTCGCCAGGGAGCCGGGTCAAATCAGGCTGGGGCAGGTTATTCGCGGTAGCGAGGGGAGCTCACCCATAGTCGAGTGCCTCGCCGAAGCGCCGGTAAAGTGCAAAATCGCCCCAGCTTGCCGCCTCAGCGCCATTTTGGTCAGTTCATTCGAGGCTTTTTACAGCAAACTGGACGAGTACACGCTGGCCGACCTCATTCAGCAACCACAGCAGCTTGCTGTCTTCTTCGCGGGGAAATAGATTTTTAGAGTCAGGCAAGATGGCTCAAATGCTTGGGGAAAATGAACTCGCCCTATGTAAACCTTCACTTTGGAGTCAGCTTGCCGAGGCTGCGAATTAACCCTACCGGCCACAACCTGCCGTTCGCGGTTACGTTCTGATTTCTGCTGGTGGGGCGCCTGGTGACGAGTTGAGTGGCTGGTATTCGGCGAGCAAATTGATGACAGCACTACTTCAACCCGGCCACAAACCAACCATCTTCACCAAATATTGAAGGGCGGATGTTAGACACACGTTAGAAACCGTGACTTCATCCTTACGGAGAGAAGCATCCACCCATTGACTCAACTGTAGAAATCGTGACTTACTCTGACAACGAGAGCCCCTCGCGGTAAAACATGCGTCGAATAATTCCCAGATCCTTCATGGTGATCATATCCTTTAGCCCTGCTCAACAATCGAGCAGGAAGGTTAGTCACCCTGGGTAATTTTCACCGCGCAATTCTCAAACCATTTGTGACCTATTCAATGCGCGTCAACAGTCAATGGCAGTTTGTCCATCATTAAGTCGCCGGTCTCGTGCTTGCCTATCAAAAAGCGGCCATCGGCAGAAACGTTAATGCACTCCGTTTTTACGGCGCATTCGAGACTGCAATTGAGCTTTTCGCTTCTTCCACCAGATAATCACTCCGGTTACCGAGAGCATGGTGATAGCCAACCCGAGCATACAAACGAAGATACGGTAGGTTAAGCCAAACACATTGGCCTTGTGCAAGGCGGATAGCCAACTCGAAACCGTATTTCCCGAGTATTGCCCGCTTGGCAGCAAAAAGGCGAGCAATTCACCGGAATGGGCGTCAATGATCAATTCTGTCATGCCGAGCCGATCCTGAACGTCTCGATTTGTGCGAAATTGATAAGTGTAGGTGCCGCTTTCGGGGGAATAGCGTAGAGCCACGGGCGACAGCACTTGCACATTGTGTAACCGGGATTGCGCATCTGTCTGCCGAAGCAAGATTTTCTCGGCTTCGCGCCACGATAACCGCCCATGAGTCGAAGGAGGCGTTGGCTCTGCCACTACCGTCCATGAAGGCTGGTAATCGAGCACAGCACGCGTCGTCCAAGTATAGACGGTATCCCAGAGATTCATGTATACGCTTGACCATGCGAATACGATCAGTACTAACCATAGCCATAGGCTGCTTGCACGGTGCAGGTCATAAACTACGCGATAGGGGCCACCTCGCCACTTAATGCGCCAGGCCACTTGCCAGCGCTGCCAGAATGAGCCGCCAAGTTCTCGCCGACACGCTGGCAAGGTCAGATACAGACCAGCAAAGCAGTCCAGCGTCCACATCAAGGCGATGATGCCAAGCAACCATAGGCCAAAACTGCCCAACGCGAGTTCATTGTGCAGCCTGTAAATGAATGGCATCAGGTTAATTCTGCCTTGACTTAGGTCTCCCCATTTGCGGCGCCCGAGTTCTTCGCCTGTCTGTGGATCAAGCAACAGGGTGTCGAATTCGAGCGTATCCGCGTCCGCTTCGCTGCGGGGAGCAACGCGCACTTCGGCGCGTTCTACTTCGCGCAGAGTCACAGCGATCACCTGCGCCTGAGGTGCCAGTTCTGCCGCCTTGTCGGCCAGTTGGGCTATACCCAATCGGGCTATAGTTGGACGCGACTCGGGGTAGAGGCGCGGACTCAGCAGACGGTCGAGTTCAGAATAAAAGGCGAGCAGGCTGCCGGTCAGACCGACGACAACCAAGAACACGGTTATCACCAGCCCTACCCAGCGGTGAAGCAGGAGCATTCCCTGCCGCATGTCCATTACTCGATTTTGACTGCCAAAAATTGACACGCAACGAAACCATTACGGTACGTCGCGTAGCCGACTCGCTTAAGCAGCAAGTGCTTTATATGAAAATACATCGCCGACCTTAAAACCGGTAAGTAACAGCCAGCTGGGCACTAAACGGGCGACTTGGATCAAGCGTGTAGTTGAACACGCCCGCTGAGCCACCGGTGTAATACTTGGTGTTAAATAAGTTGATTAGGTTCAACTGCGTCCGCCATGCATCTCGTTGGTAAAACACTGTGGCATCAGTACGGACATAGCTGTCCAGCTTGAAGGTATTGGGTAAATTTGCTTCGCGCTCACCGACGTAATACACCCCGGCACCGATGCCAAAGCCTGGAAGGGTCTGAAACTCATAAGTACTCCAGCCACTGGCATGGTGACGCGGGACATTCGACAAGTGATCGCCCACAGGAAGGTTGGTATCACTTTTAACCACTGCGTCGGTGTAGGTGTAAGTTGCGATCACTTTCCAGCCCGGCGTAATCGTTCCGGCAAGATCGAATTCGATTCCCTGACTGGCTTGTTTACCAGTCAGTACCTGTCGAGTGGGGTCGAGTGGATCGCTGGTCAGGATATTGCTACGCTTAAGATCGAAGACCGCAAGCGTCGCATTTAGGCGGTTTTTGATGAGCTCTTGCTTGATGCCGACTTCGATTTGCTCGCCAACTTCTGCGTTAAATACATTTTCGTTTACACCGTGACCGACGTTCGGCGAGTGGCTGCGACTCCAGTCCGTGAAAAGCGAGGTACGATCAGTGGGCTGCCAGACCAAGCCCACTCGAGGGGAAATAGCCGTCTGGCTATTGTTGCCCGTTTCAACATCGCTAACCAGCGCCCGGTTTTCAAAACGGTCAGCGCGCAGACCCGCGAGGACTTTGAACTGCGGCGCAATTTCGATAAGGTCTTGTACGTATAAGCCCAAATCTTTACCCTGCCCCTGGTGGGAGGAGTAAGTGGTTATTGGTGTCAGCCCTGATACGTAATTCGGATTAAAAAGATCGAGCGTCAGTCCGGAGGCTGTTGACCCCCTGCCACCTTGCTGAAGGTAGCCATAATCGAGCCCCGCTAAAAGCGAGTGCTTTAACCCGCCAGTCGAAAAATTGCCGAGCACCTCGGCTTGAATTGAGTATTGCTTCGAGGCTTCGTCGGCACCGCTATAGGTCGTAAAGTCGAGCAAATTGCCTGACGCGCTCGTGCTGTTGGGGAAAGTCTGGGTTGATAACTGATGCGCATAACTGTAGTGCGATGCCATGCGCAATTTCCAATCGGCATTAAGCGCATGTTCAAACAGCAAGGTGATCGACTGAGTGTCGTTTTTGCCGTAATCACCGGCGACGCCAGGATAGACACCATCGCGAAGACCGTAATAGCGTGAGCGCGAGAGGTCTTTGTAGTTCGACACATTGGGCACACCAAAATCAAAACCATTCCGATTCAAATGGTTGAATTCAGCCAGCAGTGTAAGCGAAGTTCCTTCCTTGTTTGTCCAACTGATCGCAGGTGCGATCGACCAAGAGTCGTAACCAGCGTTATCGCGGAAAGTGGAATTTTGTTCAAAGGCACCGTTAAGACGCATGCTGACGCCGTTGTCCAGTGCTTTATTGAAATCTAAGGTCGTGCGGGCCAAGCCATAGCTGCCCACCGTCATACCAACCTCGCCAAAGTCTTCCTGCCCAGGCCGTTTCGAAACAGTATTGACGTAGCCACCCACTGCGCCGACACCGCCGTACAAGGCACCGGCAGGGCCTTTAAAAACCTCGATGCGTTCAATGTTCTGCACATCGCGGAACGCGAAATAGCCAAAATTGCGGAAGCCGTCGCGTAGCCCATTATTTTCGCTGAATCCGCGGATATTGAAAAAAGTCGCACCGTTTCCGCCGTAACTCGACTCGGCTAGAACACCGCTAACGTTTTCGAGCAGCTGATCTGTGCGAGTCACACCGCGATCACGCAAAACTTCATGTGGCACAACTTGGATCGACGCTGGCAAATCCTTGATGGGGATTCCAGTCTTGCTTGTGTTGTCTGCTGTGGGGGCCGAATAGCCAAACGCTTCCGGATAATTGGCAGTTGCTTTGACTTCAATCGTACCAAGCTGAGTGGCTTCTTCAGCAATAGCGGCGCCAAAACAACCAACAACTAATGTGGAAATGATTGTTTTACGCATAACAGTTTGAGCTACGGACGTATTCTTTGTGTATTTCCCCACGCGAACCCCAATTTATTGGAACTATGACTGGGGTTTTTACTGTGCGGCGTCCCCCGATAAAGGTACGAGCTTAACAGCCCAACTTACCATCGCACATGCGACATATCGTCGCACGTGCGCCCCGAAAGCTCGATTGAGAAGTCTCGTGACAAGTTGGCTCACAGCAATTTATGTTTATGGAATTACGCCGCAAGCCAAAACCACTCTCAGACTGGCTTCGATTAATTTCGGCGGCAAATTGGTTGTAGTTGGCCGGGCACGACCTGCTGCCTGAATAAAGTCCCGCCCACTGGAACGGCAGGAGGACTCAGTATGCAGATGTTTCCAGCAAGAGTTTTCGTGGGCCAATACCCAACTTAGTGAAACGCACCTCTACAGACCATGCAAAACAATCTATATTGGAAATACTTAAACCAAGAATACGGGAGAAGCAATATGGAACGACGTGACGCACTCAAAACAATGGCTGCCGCCATGGCAGCAGCCGTCTCGGCAAATGCCCTTGCAGCCGACCATGACCACCATCAACATGACCACGGAGCGATGGGCAAACGGAATGTTGGAGTTATTGCCGCAAGTTCGGAGTGTTTGACGACAGGGGAGGCGTGTCTGGCTCACTGTCTCTATTTGCTGGGAACGGGCGATACTGAAATGGCAGCCTGCGCGACCTCGGTCAACGAAATGATGGCGGTCTGCCAAGCCCTGTTCAAACTATCTAGCCAAGACTCGAAGCAACTTCCTGCATTGGCAAAAATTGCTGCCGATACGTGTACTAGTTGCGAAAAGGAATGCCGTAAGCACGAGAAAAAGCACCAGGAGTGCAAGGATTGCGCTGATTCCTGTGCAGCTTGCTTGAAGGAGTGCAAAAAGCTTGCAGCCTAAGGCTTATTCGTCATGGCTCTGGGCGCACGCGATGTTCTGCGTGCGCTTTTTCTAATCAGCAGGCAAATTACTACAGCAGCCCTAGACTTTGGGCTAGCTTGACCAAGTCAGGATGCTGCATGTCCGGCTCCATCAGTTTACGCAACGCCATCCCTCTCAACAGGTCCACAAAATGCTGTACTTGGGGGTCATCTGGCATTCGCTGAAAAAAAAGCGCCATAAATGCGGTGAAACCCTGAGCATGGGCGGCAATCGTCGGTCGCAGTTCCGGGTTGTCGCTCACCTCCAGCAGCACTGAGAAGAAGAAGCGTGCTCGCTTGGGGTCAAACATCAACCCCTGAATGAAGGGAGCAAGCTCCCGGAAATCGTGCGTTACGCGATGTTCGGAATGCCCATCAGCTTTCTGATGCGAAGCCTCAAGCACGCCCAAGAGCAAATCGGATTTATGGGGAAAGTAGTAAGTCAGGTTCGACTGGCGAACCCCCGCTTGTTTCGCGACCCTGGGCTGGGTTAAGGCACCGATCCCCTGTTCTTCAACGATTTGAAGCGCCGCATCGAGAATTTTCTGTCTGGTAGAAATTTTCTCAGGAGAAGGAAGCGACGTGGTTGCAGGGGCCGTGGTCCCCATCAGAAAACCCTTTAGATGAAATGGCTACTTCAGCTAAAGATGATACAGGGGCTTAGTCTGTGGAGCCAGCCAATCGCTGGGCAAAAGACAGTGATGGGGTGCTTCAGTGCCCTGCTGCCGGGGAAGACATATTCACACTTCCCTGAAATTTGGAGAGTTGTTTCAAATACTGCTTCGGCAAGCCAGCCTCGGCCTGATTGACCTTGGCGGCAAGCGTATGCGCTTGTTCCTTGTTCACGCCAGCCAGCACGAGGTCGTTTTCGTCTTTTAGCCCGTCACCGGCACAAACCTGAACCTCCCATTGGTCATTGAGCTTTTGCAGCAGTGCCCGCCCGCCATTCGCCCCCTGTACCCAACCAACAACCGCATGGTTTTCCACGATGCTGATTGGCGCGACGCGCAGGAGGGCTCCCGGCCGCTCAAACTGTGATTTCAGAACCATGGTGATGGCCTTGTTCTCCGTTTGAGTCGAAGCTGTCTGGGCAACGCACATACCGCTCAGGGCAATTGCCGAACACAGGACGAAATTCCGTAACAAGGCCATCATTTCACTCTCCCAACGATTTAGAACGATGCGTTCAGGCCAACCCGATAATTGCGACCGGGCATCGGATAACCTGCGTTGTACTCGTAAGAGGCATTGAACAGGTTATTGGCGCTGACGAAGACCTCTCCTTTCTTGCCAAGACTGGGGATGGGATAGGCAACGCGCAGATTGGCGACGGTGAAGGCCTTCACCTCATCGTTGGTAGCGGTCACGCTTCTATCCCAAGTCTGAGAGTACATCTTGGTTTGGTGTTGGGCGTCGAAGGCAACACGGAAGTTGGCCACATTCCCGTTGGCGCCGACTGAATAGGCCATGCTGGGCGCGAAGGGAACTTTGGCCACCGATGGGTCAAGATGCGTCACGCCCGCAAAGACGACCCAGTCCGTGCCAATTTCCTGCCGAACGGAGGCTTCCGCGCCGCGCGTTTTGTAGTCCGGATAACTGTTGCTCCATACGCTTGTGGCAAATGGGGTGAAGCCAGACCATACATATCGGTCACTGACATCATCCTGGAACACACTGACATCCAGGTGAGTGGTCGCCGTGACATCCCACTTCGCCCCGATTTCGGTGTGCTTGTCTTTCTCTGGGGATAGCGTGTTCCAACCATTATTAGCCGCAAAAGCCATGGGCAGTGCCCGGGTCAGGGAATAGGTTTCTGCACCCGGATACAGAATGCCTTCCGCGTAGTTGGCATAGACCGTCAGGTTCTCACGAATAAGCGACAGACCTGCATTCGGCGCAGCCTTGGATGAGTAGACATTGCTTTGATAGGTTCGTACGCCGACTGAGGGCTGCAATACCCAGCCATCTGCCAGGTTAAACCTGTGATTGATGCCGAGATAAGGAGAAGTCACCCGGAAGGTCGGAATGTCTGCGCTACCAGCGACACCAAAGGCAAAGGGCGTTCCCACCGCAGCGCCGACATGAGGCCCGCTAATCGAACCGGAGATGGCGTCGTAATCAATCCCCGCGACGATTTCACCACCTTGCCAGGGGGTAAATTGCTCTTTCCAGCGCAGCCCGGTCATGTCGAAGCTGCTCTTGAAGGTTCCCCAGTTGGCATCCTGGGTAATGTCGTTTTTGCCGCTGTTGGAATAAACCTTGAATTCACCGCGCCAGCCTTCGCTCTGATGCGTCACGTAAGCAGTCACCATGTCTGTGGCGCTACTGTTTCGACCAACACCGTTGGATTGATAAGGGCCGACAGGGGATGTCGTGGTCGGGTAGCGGTTGTCCCCAGGGTCGCCAACCTTATTTTCCACATGGAGGAAGCTCAGCCCAGCCGACCACACGTCATTCAGGCGGAAGGTGATTTTTCCCAAGGCATTCTTGAGGTCAGCGTCGCCATTGGGACGATAGCCATTGGAGTCCGCGCTACCCACAGCCAGAACAAAGTCTACTGCGTCAAAGCGGCCAAACAGGTTGCCCTGGAGGATATGAGTACCGTATGAACCGACAGCGGCACTGGCGTCACCATGGATACCGTTTTCCGTTGGGGTCTTGGTTTGCAGATTGACGGACGCGAAATTGTTTCCAGAGACCAGGGGTTGCGGCCCCTTGTTAACCTCAATGGTTTTGATGCCATTTAGTGGCAGCAAATCCATCAATGGGTGATTCCACAGCCCCATATAAACAGGCAGGCCATCGAGGTAAGTTTTGATTTCGCTGCCAGGGCGGCTGGTTCCCATGCCACGGATGTAGACGCTGCCGCCTTGGTTGCCTGAGTAATTACCGACGGAGTCATACAGAGAGACTTGTACCCCCGGCGTCATTCGCAAAGCATCGGGGAGGCTTAAAGCACCAAGGTCCTTGATTTGTTTATCGGTGACCTTGGTGGTCAATGTCGAGAAGCCATCGACTTGATTGGAGTCGACGATGGGCGGCGCCGTAACAGAGACGCTAGGCAGTTCAGCAATGGGCGTTTCATTGGCCCAGGTATTAGCAGCGACAAATAGCGCAGCGATGGCCAAGGTGAGCGGTTTGAGTCTCAATCCCCGATTGATAGTGTGTCCCAATTTTTCCCCCGAATATTTGTTGGAGCTTGCTTCAGACATCTGTGCAGAAGCAAAATCGAAAAATTGGTAGGCTACCAACCTGCGATCAGAATGGCTATGTGACATATTGTCGCGGGCCATGTGTTGCAGTGACCGCTTTATGGGTCGTAGCTAACGATGATTGGGGTTCGAGAAATAGTCTGGTTTTAGCCGATTGGGTGAGTTCGCCAACTGCTGCATTGGAGCATTCCAGCTAACAGATTGTGGATTTGGCGGACTGGCCGGTTCGGAGAAATGCGACTGGCCGGATTGGGCACAAAGCACCTATTCCGTTCGCCGGCCATACTGCGGTCATTCAGGCGGCACTTCCCATAAAAATCTCTTGACGAACAAATGTCGATGTAACTAACATTATCGACATGATGAAAGACTACTCCCGTGCCTTGCCCTGCGAATGGGCTGAGATGTCCCGGATTTTTGTTGCGCTGGGCGACGAGCATCGTCAGCGCATGCTGCTGCTTTTCGAGCCGGGCGAGCGGCTGAATGTCGGGCAGATTGCCGAAGTGTCTACCCTGGCCCGGTCGACGGTGTCGCACCACCTGAAAGTGCTCCATGAATCCGGGGTGCTGGCTTCGGAAAAAATCGGCAAGGAAGTCTGGTTCTGGATCAACCGCAGCGCCCTCGAAAATGCCTTGGGCAATGTGATGAATTATCTGAAGGAAAATTCTTGATGCGCAAGTTGTTGCGGCCGCTGTTGCGCGGCCTGGCCCGGCTGTTGTTTCGTGTTGAAGTTCAGTTACGGCAGGCTGATTTTTCGCATGAGCGCCTGCTCGTTGTCGCCAACCACCAGTCTTTTCTCGATGGTTTGCTGATTGGGCTGTTTCTGCCGATTGATCCGGTGTTCGTCGTCCATACCGGGATTGCCAACAACTGGTTCTTCCGCATTCTGCTTTCGCAGGTCGACTATCTGGCGGTTGATCCGACCAGCCCGATGGCGATGAAAAAGGTGATCCGCCTGATTGAATCCGGGCGGCCGGTCGTTATCTTCCCGGAGGGCCGCATCACGCAGACCGGTTCGCTAATGAAGGTCTACGATGGCCCGGCCTTTGTTGCCGCCAAGACCGGGGCGACAGTGGTTCCGGTGCGTCTGGACGGTGCATCACGCAGCTATTTCTCGCGCCTCACCGGCAAGCACCCGAAAGAACTCTTCCCCAAAATTCGTCTGACTATCCTGCCGGCGCGCCATTTTGCGATGCCCGAGGCAGCGACGGCCAAGTTGCGGCGGCGCAAATCCGGTGAGGCGATGCGCAAGTTGATGCAGGAAATGATCTTTGCCTCGCGTCCCGAGCAGACCTTGTATGCCGCACTGTGCGATGCCGCCGATATTTTCGGCCGGCGTCGTCGCCTGCTGGAAGACGTCAAGCAGATCGAATATTCCTATAACGACTTGCTGAAAATGGCCATGATCCTCGGGCGTCAGATCGAGCGCGTGTCGCAACCGGGTGAGCGAGTCGGTCTGTTGCTGCCCAATCTGGTGCCGACGCTGGGCCTGATTTTCGGCCTGACTGCTCGCCGCCGGGTGCCCGCCATGCTCAACTACACGGCGGGTGTCGAGGCCATGCAGTCGGCTTGTGATGCCGCTGAAATCCGTACCATCGTCACCTCGCGCGCCTTTGTCGAGCAGGCCAAGCTGGGCGACAAGCTGGCCGGTTTGCACGGGGTTGAGTTGCTCTACCTTGAGGATGTGCGCGAACAGGTCAGCCTTGGCGACAAGCTATGGCTCATGCTCTACGCCATTCATTTTCCGCGTGCCTTTGAATTGAAGGCTGCGCCGGAAGAGGCTGCGGTTGTGCTCTTTACCTCCGGTTCTGAGGGCAAGCCCAAGGGAGTCGTGCTGCCGCATCGCGCTATTCTTGCCAACATCGCGCAGATTTGCGCGGTGATCGATTTCTCGGTCTACGACAAGGTGCTCAATGCCTTGCCCATTTTCCATTCCTTCGGCCTGACGGCTGGCGCGTTGCTGCCGGTACTCAACGGGGCCAGCCTGTTTCTCTATCCGTCGCCGCTGCACTATCGGGTTATTCCTGAGCTGGCTTATGACCGGGGCTGTACGGTGCTCTTTGGCACCTCCACCTTCCTCTCCAACTACGCCAAATTCGCTAACCCTTATGACTTCTATCGCTTGCGCTACGTGGTGGCCGGTGCCGAGAAGTTGTCGGAGTCGGTGCGCAGTCTGTGGTTCGAGAAGTTTGGCCTGCGTATTTTTGAGGGTTACGGGGCGACGGAAACCGCGCCAGTGCTTGCGGTCAACACGCCCATGGCCTACAAAACCGGTACGGTCGGCAACCTGCTGCCCGGTGTCGAGCATCGCCTGATCCCGGTGCCCGGTATCGATAACGGCGGCATCCTGCATGTCCGTGGTCCGAATGTCATGGCCGGTTACCTCAAGGCCGAAAAACCTGGCGTCTTGCAGCCACCAATCTCGGATGTGGGTGCTGGCTGGTACGAAACCGGCGATGTGGTGGAACTGGATGAGGACGGTTTCGTGAAGATCGTTGGCCGGGTCAAACGCTTTGCCAAGATAGCCGGTGAAATGGTCAGTCTGGAAGTGGTTGAAAAGCTGGCAACGGCGACTTCGCCGGCCCTGATGCATGCTGCCTCAAGTCAGCCTGATCCGGCCAAGGGCGAGGCGCTGGTCTTGTTTACGACCGATGGCGGCTTGTCGCGCGAACTGCTCGCCGCCAAAGCCCGCGAACTCGGGATGCCCGAGCTGGCCGTGCCGCGCAAGATACAGCGCGTCGAAGCGCTGCCCCTGCTCGGTACTGGCAAGATCGATTATGTGACGCTGAAGCGTCTGGCGGAGGCGGTATGAGCGGTCAATTCGGACTTCTGAAAACGCGGCGCTTTGCGCCTTTCTTCGTCACCCAGTTTCTCGGCGCCTTCAACGACAATCTGTTCAAGAATGCGCTGATCGTCTTGCTCACTTTTCAGGCCGCACAATGGACAACGCTTAAGGTGGAATTGCTGGCCAATCTGGCGGCCGGCGTATTTATTCTGCCGTTTTTCCTGTTTTCGGCGACCGCAGGGCAACTGGCCGACAAGTACGACAAGGCGATGCTGGCGCGGCTGGTCAAGGTGCTGGAGATGGTGATCATGGGCGTCGCCGCTGCCGGTTTCGCTTTGCACAGCCTGCCCGTACTGATGGGGGCGCTGTTCCTGCTCGGTCTGCACTCGACGCTATTCGGCCCGGTCAAGTACGCCATCATTCCGCAGCATCTGCATGAAGATGAACTGGTCGGTGGCAATGCGCTGATCGAAGCCGGTACCTTTGTCGCCATCCTGATCGGCACCCTGGCCGGTGGACTGCTCGCCGGCTCGGTCGAACATCCGGCATGGATCGCCTTCGGTGGCCTTGTCGTCGCCTTTGCCGGCTATCTGGCCAGCCGCGGCATCCCGGGAGCGCCGGCGCCGGCGCCGGAACTGAAGATCAACCTCAACCCGATCACCGAAACCTGGAACAACATCAATTTTGCCCGTCAGAACCGCGCCGTCTTTCTTTCCATTCTCGGCATCTCGTGGTTCTGGCTCTACGGCGCGCTCTTTCTTGCCCAGTTCCCGGCCTATGCCAAGAATGTGCTGGGCGGTGGCGAGTCGGTCGTCACGCTGCTACTTGCGGTCTTTACGGTCGGCATCGGACTCGGTTCCTTGCTCTGCGAACGGATGTCCGGCAAGCACGTTGAAATCGGTCTGGTGCCCTTCGGCTCTATTGGCCTGACGCTGTTCGGGCTTGATCTCTATTTTGCCTCGCCGGTCGGCCTGCCCGGCCATCAGGCGCATGCCATGCTCGCCTTGCTCAGCCTGCCGGCGGTATGGCACGTGCTATTTGACCTGATGATGCTCGGTATGTTCGGCGGCTTTTTCATTGTGCCGCTCTATGCGCTGGTGCAGATCCGCAGCGCGCCAGAGCAGCGCGCCCGAATCATCGCCGCCAACAACATTCTCAATGCACTGTTCATGGTCGTCGGTGCGCTTGCTGCCGCCAGTCTGCTTGGCGCCGGCTTGTCGATCCCGGCGCTGTTCGGTATTGCTGCGCTGCTCAACGCACTGGTCGCCATCTACATCTACAAGCTGGTGCCGGAGTTTCTCATTCGTTTCATGGCTTGGCTGCTGACCAAGGCGGCTTACCGCCTGCGCAGCGAAGGGGTCGAGCATATTCCGCACGAAGGTGCGGCGCTGCTGGTTTGCAACCATGTCAGTTTTGTCGATGCGGTGATCCTGATGGGCGCCGCGCCGCGTCCGATCCGCTTTGTCATGGATCACCGGATTTTCAAGGTGCCCTTGCTCAGTTACATTTTTCGCCACAGCGGCGCGATTCCGATTGCTTCGGCGAAGGAGGATGCGGCGATGATGGAGAGCGCTTTTTCCGAGGTACAAAAGGCACTCGCCGCCGGGGATCTGGTCGCACTCTTCCCCGAAGGTGGCATTACCCAGGATGGCGAAATGCAGGCCTTTCGGCCGGGCATCAGTCGTATCCTGAGCGCCAGCGCGGTGCCGGTGGTGCCGGTTGCACTGAGTGGCTTATGGGGCAGCTACTTCTCGCGAGTCGATGGGGGGGCAATGAAGACTCCGTTTCGTCGTCGCCTGTTCTCGTCAGTGAGCTTGCGTGCCGGGCCGGCGCTGTCGCCAGAGCTGGCAACGCCTGAGCACTTGCGTGACATCGTTCTCGCGTTGCGTGGCAGTAAAAAATAAGGCGTTTTTTCCGGTCGACCGCAGCCAACCGTGTTTTATGCTCAGGCGAGGTAAAATTCCGCGATGAACTGGCCCAAGATCAAGGAAAAACTCGACCTCTACGAACGCCTGATGCGGCTCGACAAGCCGATCGGTATCCTGCTCCTGTTGTGGCCGACGCTGTGGGCGCTGTGGCTTTCGTCAAATGGCCGGCCAAACTGGATGGTGCTCTGGGTCTTTGTTTTGGGTACGGTGCTGATGCGCTCGGCGGGTTGTGTCATCAACGATTACGCTGATCGTGATTTCGACCGCCATGTCGAGCGCACCAAAGAGCGCCCGCTGACCGCCGGCAAGGTCAGCACCAAGGAGGCGCTGACGCTCTTTGCTGGCCTTTCCCTGCTGGCCTTTGCGCTGGTCCTGCTGCTCGGCAACAA